>ERZ807291.5026-NODE-5026-length-16977-cov-6.126758_pt1 | contig 16977 bp, 11 predicted proteins | sample MGYA00521257_ERZ807291 | MGnify/ENA primary metagenome ERZ807291 (study PRJEB31413, sample SAMN03169783) | marine metagenome | biome: Marine; feature: Water; material: Subsurface seawater | place: North Sea | collected 2011-04-28 | depth 1 m m ... | reverse complement strand
AACATGACATTGTTCAGGTTCTTGACACCGCGCAATACCGTGTTGTTCAACAGCTGGTCCTGGAAATTCTTCAGCATATAGATCTGGTCGCTCTGGTCCAAGGGAGTCAGCGACTTCTTACTCAACGCCTTGGAGTTTTTAACCAGATTGTTCATCCTGATTCTAAACACCAAATTATCTGAGTTATAATCGCTAAATACACACGCGATGTCTTCTCCGTAACAATTATTCAGTGTAAAGTTGATGTCGTCCATGGTGATGTTTTTCTCCAACATCGTGGCATTATCCATCTCCATGCGAAGAATCCACTTCATCTTATCACCCTCACTTCCCGGATCATCTGCGGCGTCCTGATAACACTCCGCCATCATACTCTCAAACGCCTTGAACTGTTGAATGGTGTCTGCGTCCTGCTCAACCAAGGTGTTCAGGTCGTCGGGATCAAAGCATATTTCCACGTTTCTCACGAGTTCATTCAGTCTCGTGTGTTCAAGCATATTCATGATGACCTGTGCCTTTTCGCGATCTGTTTCGTCTTCGGGTTTTAAATACACCGTTAGCGAAGGGTTCTTTGGTTCGCTTGACAGAGACAAGATCTCCTCAATACGCGGAACGCCACGAGTAACGTTGGACTTGGCCGCCACACCAGCAAAGTGAAAGGTGTTGAGCGTCATCTGCGTGCTTGTTTCTCCAATAGACTGGCCTGCTGTCATACCCACCATTTCTCCCGGCGTGACAACACTCCGTTGATACATCAACACAATCGTGTCCAGCAGAACGACGAGCGCGCTCTGGTTGAAACGCTTTACAAAGATCAGCTCCTTGGGTGACAGGTAGTAGTAATACACCACCTTGAACAGCTCTGTTGGTTTCACATAATGATTGGCACACAACTTCTCGTAGGTTGCCTCAATCATGTTGTAGGCCTCAAGCGGCGTGATGTCCACGGTGGAGACCGGCGTAATTTGCTGCTGTCCCTGTATGTCGTTGATGATATACGATAGTGCTACGGGAAGATTCACGACCACGTCGCTCTTTCCCTTGAAGACATGCTTGACAATATCGCGCCTCTTCTCAATCATGTAGTCTGTGTAAAACTTATTCTTGTCACGCAGTCTCGCCTTTTGCTTCTTGAATCGCGCCACCGCATCGTCTTCAAGAACATTTTGAATCTCCTTGTTGATCTTTGCGCCGTCTGGAAAGGCAAAGTGCATGTAGATCTCCTGGACAGTCATATTGGCAATCGGCAACAATTGATTCTCTACCTTGATCGTGTCTATGTTATCTTCGCCGTATCTAAACTGCACAATCTTGTTCTTGTTCGTGCGAATCGTGAAGTCGTAACTCACCATCAAATCCTCCAACCCCTTGATCAATCTGCGTTGGATATAACCGGTGGTAGAGGTCTTTACCGCAGTATCAATGAGACCAACTCTTCCACCCATGGCATGGAAGAACAACTCTTGAGGGGTCAAGCCATTAATGTAGGAGCTCTCCACAAACCCTCTTGCTCCCGGTGAATCATCGTACTTGGTAAAGTGGGGAAGTGTGCGATGATCAAATCCGTAGGGGATACGTTTTCCATCCACATTCTGTTGTCCCAGACACGAAATCATCTGCGAGATGTTGAGTTCGCTACCCTTGGAACCAGCCTTGACCATGACAACAAACCGGTTGTTTTTATCAAGATTTTCCAAGCCGATCTTGCCGGCATCAGAGGACGCCTTGTTCAGGATGTTATTTACTTGTGTCTCAAACTCCTGGTGGTTGGTTTTGCCGGTGTTGTTCTTGAACACGCCCAGCTGTGTCTCGTCAATCAAGTCCTTCACCTCCGTCTTTTTCTTCGTGATTGCTTCCACGATCTTTTCATTGGTTGATGTATCGGACTTCAAGTCGCTGATGCCTACACTAAACGAACTAGATTTCATGTACTCTGTCACCACGTTCTGCAAGTCGTCAATAAACCCTGATGCATTCATATTACCGTAATTGTTACAGGTGCGCTGGATTAATCCTTTGGTACCACCACCCAAGACTCCCTTATCAAGCTGACCACGGATGTATTTGCCGTTGCGAATCTCCAATACATTGTTGGATGTTGCGAAATCGTCAGCGTCATCCTTGAAGGCATTGTTTTTATACTTCAATGACAGAGGGGCCATTATTTGCGACAACACATCAAAGTTGCTCACGATTCCATCCTTGGTCCTGAGATCTTGTGTATTTACCCTCTCACACATCATCAAGAGGTTCATCGCATCGCGTGGGGTGAAGTTGATATTCTCACGAGTCAAACGATACGACCCAAGCATGGAATCCTGGTAAATGCCGATGATCGGTGCATTGTTTGCTGGACTAATTAGATTATATGGGACCGCAGCGAGATTGCGTAGTTCTGCTTCACTTTCCGCATCTTGTGGCATGTGTAAATTCATTTCATCGCCATCAAAATCGGCATTGTACGGTTTTGTGTCTGCAACGTTCATCCTAAATGTATCGCCTCGCGTCATGATTCGTGCAATGTGACACATCATACTCATTCTATGGAGGGTAGGTTGTCTGTTGAACAACACGGCGTCGCCGTCCATCATGTGGCGATGAACAATGTCTCCGTTGTCCAACACAAGTGACTTGCGGTCCATGTATCGCAGCGTGATGGACTCTCCATTTTTCTTTTCTAAAATTTTAGCACCAGGGTGCTTTTCGGGACCGTTCAACACAAGCTTCAGCAGGAACGCCTTGTTGCGATCGTTTACTATTACCGGTTTAGTAATATTCTTGGCAATCTTGAGCGGAATGCCCAATTCGCGAATACCGAGATTAGGATCTGCCGTAATAACCGAACGTGCGCTAAAATCCACACGTTTAGCCATGAGATTGCCTCTCATACGGCCGCCTTTTCCGTTCAACCTGTCCTTGATGGACTTGAGAGGACGTCCCGACCGTTGCGCGACCGAAGCAACTCCGGGGATCTTGTTATCCACCTGTGTGGCTACATAATACTGAAGCACGGTCGTCCAATCCTCAATCACCTTGGCTGGTGCATTGTTCTGGATCTTCTCCTGTAGCGTGGTGTTGGTTTTGATAATATTGACCAGAATGTGACTCAAATCGTCTTCGCTGCGCTGTTGCGCGTCGTGTTTTACGGAAGGGCGTACTGCAGGGGGAGGAACAGCCATGACCTGGCAAATCATCCAGTCTGGTCGCGACCATAATGGACTGAATCCCATGAAATTTACGTCCTCGTCAGATATGCGCTTGAAGTTCTTGAGAACCATTTCAGGCAGCAGCTTGATAATGATGTTCTCCTCGCCCTCGTTCTTGTTCTCCCACTCGGCAATGATACTGGCCAATCCCTCCTTGCGGATCTTGCTGGGTTGAAGGCACCCACACCCATCTTCAATGTCTTCACCACAACGGTTCATTTTGCTTGCAAGAGCAAACACGTACTTCCACCTTGCATCGCCTACCAACTTCAATGCCTGCTTGTATTTTTCCTTGCTAATAAGTAGCTTGCTGCACTTGAAACAGACGCAGCGTAGTATTTTCAATATGACATTTAGATATTGGATATAGAATACAGGACGAGCCAGCTCAATGTGGCCGAAATAACCAGGCGTTTGCATGTAATCCAGCCCATCGGTGGGACAAATTAAGCCGGGTTCCAGAACACCCATGCGCGGGTCAAACAGACCACCGATGACAGGTTTGTTATTTATGTATGTATCCCTACTGGTAATCTCTGCAACCGACCCCTGTCTGATCTCTTCAGGAGACAGGATACTAAACTGTATCCCGACAATCCTGGAACAGGTGGGGTTAACTGGGTTGGGCCTTACAGACATTGCACTTATTGATACTATATGTTTAGATAGTTTTTCTGCGTTCATTAATTTTTTATAAATGACCACATCGTGTGAAAAAAATATCCAGTTAATACATCATGGATCTTATCAAGACAACTGCCGTGTTCTCGCTTACTGTCCAGATAATCACTGGCTTGATTGATTTTTATGTATTGACGCTTCCAACGTCAGTGGAGATTAGACTTCTCAAGCAATTGCTTACCATGGAATTCTTGGTACAAGTTGTGGAGGGAATTTTCTATGTATGGCTCACTATTTTCATTACCAGCGCGCATACAAATATTACACGCAAGCGGTACTGGGATTGGATCATTACCACACCTGTCATGCTTATTACACTGTCATCCTACCTTATCTATTTGCGTATCAAAGAAAAGCAAGGATCGTCTGTTATTCCTTCTTTCTTTGAATTGGCTGACGCGAATTATGCCACTTTTTTCAAAATTGTCCTCTTGAATTCAATGATGCTTCTGTTTGGCTATTTAGGGGAAATCAATGTTATGAAAACCGTGCCGTCTGTACTGGCAGGGTTCGTTCCCTTTTTTGCCATGTTCTACTTGATCTACGAAAACTACGCAAAACACTCTACTACAGGAGGTCTTCTGCTGTTTGGATACTTTGCAGTCACTTGGGGCATGTATGGCGTGGCTGCGTTGCTATCGTATAAATGGAAGAACGTGTTTTACAACCTATTGGATTTGGTGGCGAAGAATTTCTTCGGCCTTTTCCTTGCCTACGTCATCATACAAAAACGTTAATGCGGACGCGCACATGTTTTCTATATGTATGCATGCGAAGGCCTACAAAAATAAATGAAATGAAAACTACTTGAATAGTATATGAGCAGTACTATTCAAGCAGAAGTAAAAGAAATGAATTTCAACGACGTTACCAACTTTACCGAGAACACCGTTCTATCCACTCCACGCTCCGCCATCACGGCGCGAAAGGGCAAGAACGACAAAAACGATAAGAAAAACAAGGACACCAAGGGTTCCAAGAGTGATAAGAAGAGCAAGAAGCGTGATGATGACAGTGACGACGATGACGATGACATTGATGTGGTGGAGTACCGCAAAATGTTGTCCAATATCTTCCCGTCCAAGTATATGAATGACAAGGTGAATGCCGGAGAAAAGTTAAAGAAGCGACTCATCAAGCGTATGCTTCGCGGTGACGATGGCGCTGATATGGAAGACGGGGAAATTGTAGAGGAGAGTGACGACGACAGTGAAAGCGAGGAAGAGGAGGAGGACGACGAAGACACCTCAAATAAGAACAAAAAGAAAAACAAGAAGAAGGGCAAGAAGGCCAAGACGACCAAGATGGCATCCAAGCCCAGGAAGAAGAAGGTGGTGGAGGAGGAATCCGAAAGCGAAGAGAGCGGAGAGTCGGAGGACGATGATGACTTTGATGCGAAGGCGAAGAAGTTCAATATCATATTCACTATCGGCGGAGGAGAGGATGACGACGACGACGATGAGGAGTGGGAAGAGTATGATAGTGAAGAGGACGAAGACTATGAAACCGAAGATGAAGACGAAGATGTATCAAGTGATGAGAGTGAGGAGGATCGGGATGAAGACGAGGACGAATACGAAGAGGATGACGAAGATGAGGAGAGCGAGGCGGAAAGCGAAGAAGAAGTTCTGCAAGAGAAAAAGAGACGTAGTGTTCGCACACCTAGTGCCGCAAAGCGCAAGTCGGCAGAGGATACCGATGCCAGCGACAAGAAGCAAAAGTCGGCTACGGAGAAGAGCAGTGAATCCGCGCGCGAGTCCAGAGAGTTTATGGCCAAACTAAAAGAGTTGTGTCAGCAGAACAAGGACGATCCCAAGGCAAAGGCGTGTGTGAAAGTGTGCGAAGAGACCATCAAGGAACACGAGAAGAAACAGAAGCGCAAGAACAAAAAGTACCAGGAGAAGAACACGCGCATCTTCAAGAGACTTGTCAAGGACAAGAACACCAACAACGACTTTGAGTTCTTTGGAAAGTTGGGTGTGGAGGAACAAAAGAAGATCATCAAGGAGCTCCGCGACATCAATCAATTGATTCGCGTGGAGAAACCATATCGTCTAACGTTACTGGAATCCGACATCCCAACGTTGTTCAAGGGTGCGGCAATGAAGAAGGTCAATTCGCTGCGGTACATGGAGCCCGGATCAGGCGAGTACTATAAGATGAAGAACTGGGTAGATACTTTCATGCGCGTTCCTTTCGGAAAGTACAGCACATTGCCTATTAGCATGGAAGATGGTGTGGATGAATGTCACAAGTTTATGGAGAATGCCAAGACCACGTTGGACAATGCGGTATATGGTCTAAACGATGCCAAGATGCAAATCATGCAGATGATGGGCCAGCTTCTCACCAATCCGTCCAGCATCGGCACCGCCATTGCAATCCAGGGACCAATGGGTACAGGTAAGACCACCCTGGTGAAAGAGGGAATTAGTAAGATCCTGAACCGCCCATTTGCATTCATCGCGCTCGGTGGTGCTACCGACAGCAGCTTTCTGGAGGGTCATTCCTATACGTACGAGGGGAGTACATGGGGCAAGATTGTACAAATTCTGGTAGATAGCAAGTGCATGAACCCGGTCATATACTTTGACGAATTGGACAAAATCAGCGATACTCCCAAGGGCGAGGAGATCGCGGGTATTCTCACCCATCTTACCGATACATCCCAGAATACACAGTACCACGACAAGTACTTTGCCGAGATAGACTTTGACCTGAGTAAATGTCTGTTTATCTTCAGTTACAACGACGAAAGTAAGATCAACCCCATCTTGCGCGACCGAATGTATCGCATCCACACCAAGGGGTACGACAAGAAGCAAAAGTCTATTATCGCCAACAACTACCTCCTGCCCACTATTCGCGAGCAGGTCAAGTTCAGCACCGACGACATTGTTATTCCCGAGGAAACACTTCATCATATCATGGAGAGCTTCTGCAACAAGGAGGATGGTGTGCGTAATATGAAACGCTGTTTGGAGATCATTTACACGAAACTCAATCTGTACAGACTGATGAAACCCGAGACCAATCTGTTTGAAGAAAGCATGACACTGAAGGTGACCTTCCCCTTTACGGTTACTGTAGACGTGGCAAACAAACTTATTAAGAAGGACGGAGAAGAGAACCAGTCGTTCCGCGCAATGTATACTTAAGCCTTATGCGAAATTTCACCAGTCTATGTGTATAACTATTGTATTTTTCGTGTGTCAATATACTAATTATATACTATATCCATTGTCCATATAACAGATAATTTATATTGGATAGGTTAGATATGGGAGACACTGAAGATAGTACAACACGACCTCTTGTAAGCATTGTTATACCAACGTATAACCGGTTTCGTTATTTGATGAATACCATACAATCCATAAAGGACCAAACCTACCCAAACACAGAAATTATTGTGGTAAATGACTGTTCCACAGAGACAGCATACGCGGAGTGTGACTGGACATCTCTTGGCGTTTGCATTATACACTTGGAAGAGAACTCCAAGAAGATCCTGGGATATGGATGCGCGGCCCACGTGAGAAACAAAGGCATAGAAAGATGTGTCGGCGACTATGTTGCTTTTTGTGATGATGACGACATATGGTTTCCAGACAAACTAGAATTGCAGATTCAGGCATTACAAACGACATCCTGTGAAATGTCGTGCACTGACGGTTTCATCGGGAAGGGCGTGTTTAACAAGTCCCGACGATATAATCGTTATAATGGTCAGCATTACTACAAGAGAATAAAGAGGAAGCACGAGAAAGTGAACAGCAACATGATGGACAATGGATTTCCACAAATATGGTCCGAGTCGTTCATCAATGTACATAATGCCGTTATCTGCAGCTCTGTTGTCGTGAAAAAATCTATATTGGACAAAATCAATAATATGAAATGCATTCCTAATGGACGCGAAGACCGCGATTGTTGGCGGCGAATTGTAAAACACACAAACATTGTATATGTCAGCGATGTGTGCTTTTACTACGATGCATGTCATGGATCGGGAAGATATTATCAACATTAAACAACGTAAAAAAAACAAACGTATTCAACTATATACAGGATGAATACGTTGAAACACCTCTACGCGGCGCTCATTGAATACAATACGACGATTCTTTCTATTTTGGATACGATGACAAAAGAGGAAACAGAAGCGTTAAAAGGCGAATATGGATACGACATGAATGAAAATTTTAACAGAGAGAAAATAGAGTACAAGATTCGCGAGGCGACTGATCGTATGTATTTTTTAAATAGCGCGCGTGTATGCGACCATGTCATTGTCACAGATCATATTGACATAGATGTTGACAAATCCATGACAATCAAATATTGCGAGCGATGCAATAAGACGTTTTCTTAATACTCGGAGTAGGGGACGTTGTTTCCTCCGCGCGAAACGAGGTAGTTGTATTGGTTCACTGTCATGCACGCGCACCCACTACCATTAGAGTAAGCGTTGGGACAGCACTCGGGCTTAAACTCGGTATTTGCAAACATGGACAGCTGGCCCTCGGGCAACGGTACCTGTTGGGGTTTTCTGTTCAATATGTTCGCCACTCCTGACCCCGGCTCTTCTCCGGCCTTTACAGTAAGGTCTGCGGATCCCCATTTAGAAGTATCCACTGGAACATCACTACTCAGACTGTAGCTCTGAAAATTGTTTGTGTTGAGGTTTCCAGATTTGAATCCCTCGGGTTTGTTGCAAGAGGAACACGAGTAGGCTGTTTGCATAAAAACAATACCTGCAATAGCTGCGAGGAGAAGAAGTACTTCCATGCGAAATTTAAATCCACCGATAGAAAGGTTCATTATACATAATTATAAGATAATAAATTTCGTTTTTCCGGTTACAATTGAGTATCCATCACAATATCGTTCATGTAATGGTTGTAGTCTTTGTATTTTTGCCCTTCAGCGAAAAAGAATCCTTGATCTGTGACAAGGTGACGCAACGATGGATTACTGCACGAATTGTCTAAATGTCCAGGAGACCGCATTTCCACAATGTTCTTTTTACATGTTATCATTCCCCTTTCTACCGCGACTATACCGTACACTTTGACGCCCCCCTTTAGTATGTCACCGGGTGTTATATCATTTATGGGTTTTACAGAGCCATTGAACATGTCAATCCGCACAGATTCTCCAAACCCACCGTCAAAGCATTCGTGTATGAAACTAAACGGGCCATGCTTTCCACTACCTCTATCCTTGCTTCTCTCGCGCATTTTCTCTTCCACGGCGCCAAACACCTCGTCCCAGTCTGCAAACACCAAATCGCGCATTATGATACGCTTGCTGGTTGTATTCAAACAGATTATGTGTGGACGAGCGTAACCTACCAGTTTCGTAGCACAAGGGTGCTTTGATACAAGCGTCCATTCGCTGTTGAATAGAACACTATGTGTTCCGCTCACTTTCACCCCATACAAATCGTACATCTGTTCCTCTCCCACATCAAGTAACAATTTGGCGGTGACGATGCTTCCGTCGTGCAGTGCATCGCCAACGTTCACGTTCCCGATGGTTGTAACCGTATTGTCATACAAGACTATTTCGGTGTTTTCGTCAAAGCATTTCGGTGGGGGTTTGCGTTTAGGAGGGGGGCTGACACGTAAGTTGGGAGATACGTCCAACACCCTCTTCATAAAGACAATGATAATTACCAATATTACCATCACTGTTATGTAGAAAACAGTATAGGTTGCGGCAAGAGACAGTATATACATGGCCAACGGAGGCGCAAAAAAGAAGGCGGCTACAAACGCTGCGTATAAAGCGATCAAGACACTAGCGCCGGCAATGAGTGCCACAGCAGAAGATGTTGCAACAACGCCCATGAACGACTGAAGTGTCAAATATACACCATGTGCACTTTGTAATCCCATCTTCAATATAGCATTTACCTTACCGAACAAATCGCGAATGCGAACAAAAATCTCCTGCACCGGCACCAAAAATCCCGCAAGTCGGTGGTAAATGTCCTTGGCCATAGTGGCGAATTTGGATCTAATATAAGATACTTTCGTGCGTATAAGTGCAATTGATGCACGAATCTTGGCGAATACAGACATGAGCCCCTTAATCAAGTAATCAAAAGGGCTTGTAAATCGTGAGCTTAAAGGCTTCAACGTCTGGTTCAAGCAATATTGGAAGTTTTCCCCAGTATATTCCATAGCAGTCTTGTCTTCTGGTTTGTAGATGAACCCTGCTGTGGGTATGACAAGAGGGTCGCAGCGATGTTTTGCCCAGTTGTTAATAATAGGCTCCTGGTTTATCTTCACTTTAAAGTACCCATACACGCCTATAAGTATAATCAGGAGCACGATGACGATCACCATAGATGTGCCATATATGTCAGAATAAGAGAGGTTTTTGTACAAACCTGATATTTTTGATATATTTTTAATGGGATCTGTGTTCATATATATTAGTGACAAGAAAACCAGTAGACGCGAACATAATATGTGTGTAAATGAATACAATAAGTAATCTATAGATAGTGTATAACTATATTCATGGGCGCCTGTATGTCAATGTCTCCTCAAGAAAATAAGAACCCGCATGTTAAACAAGAGACGATGTGTTACATGTGCTCAAAACGAATTTACCAAACCAAGTATCTACATTGTCGTTATTGCACTCGGTGTGCGCATATTAAGTGCCTGCATCAACGCGGTACCGATATGATAACATGTGATAGCTGTAGAAAACGCGACAGCCTATCTCTCGTAGTACCATGACCCCTATACTGTAGATGTCAGCGTCATGTGATCACCGAGAACTCCGTGCGAGTATCCGCCAGCATTTTTTCGCCCTTCTGTGGCCTGTTGTTCTTCTTGTTCGGTCACTGTACTATCGTGTTCGTCACTAAATCTTTCTAGTAGAAATCTGTATATGTTTGGGATAGATGATGCAGCAACCGTCTCTATTTGCTGTACGCATTTCATTTATAGTACAATATCATGAGGACAAAAATATCACTAAACAACACACATATACCACGAGTAATGATTCAACTATTCTTTGCATACGCGGACGCATCGACAGGGGTGTCCAAAATGCCCCATAGAACAGCAGGACGAATATGAATATATTGCCTCGTCAAGAGGAGCGACGAGATCGGCTCTATTGATGTGCGTGTTCCACATTCTGTAGAGCCAATCTGCCAGCATCGTTAATATAATTAGTTGGTTAGTTGGTTAGTTGGTTAGTTGGTTCTTATGAATGAACCCAAATATCCTGTTATTTGGATTCATTTTTATTTATTACTCGCGCGTCACCCTGATATCAACTACTTGTAGTATCCGTGCATCTCTCTTTGTTCGTCGTCTTCCCAATCCCAAAATGTCATTGATCCTATACGTATTTTATGGTCGCTGGTAATGAGACAACTTAACCAGTCCATGTCCTTGTTGTCGCAAAGCACGGCGTCTGGATGGTCCTTTACTGGAATATATATTCCATCCCTGTTTAAAACCAAATGGCTTCCAGTGACAAATATGTCGTCGTTTCCTACACCAGCATTTTTAAACATGTAATACCTATCTGTAGAGTTCTTGGCCAACTTAAGTACTGCCTGTATCTTGCTCCCACCCGTTAGCGTCTCCCCTAATTCAAGATTGCTCATTTGCTTCGTGGCTCCAGTATCCAACTGTACGATCGTAGTTGGCTCAAAGCATATTTTGGCTATCTCGCGCGTCATCTTTCCAGGCGGTCCGTTCCACGCACTTTGTCCCGTCTTAATTCCTCCGTCTACTAAATTTGTCATCACCTTTACAATGCCTATTATTTTCATAACAAGATCCTTTGTGCTAATGATAATGCGCTGGAATTCAGTAACAATGTTCATCATCACTACAAATACACCCTTTACGATAGAAGTAATTTGCGATCTTATGTAGTCAAACATTTTCCTAATGTTAAACACCCCGAGCTTGAAACTATTGCCAACGGTTCCCAAGGAATTCACCAAATAGTTAAGCGGTTGCAACAGGTACCCCATATACGATTTCTGTGCCTTTTGCACACAATACATGAAATCCGCCGATATGTTATCTGACAGTGGCATGTAAAGCGGGTTACATCTGTTTTTAGCCCAGTTACCCTTTATCTTTACAATGGCCCCCCTTGCATATGATTTACTATATAATGCCACAAATACCAAATTGAGAACGATAAATGTGAGCCATGCACTACCTTTAAGCATACTTATATTATTCACACAAAATTATTGTCACAAGTTACCAAATACGCGCTGTCGTGACAACACGCTAATTATCTACGATGTCTTTTTTTGTTTATCGTCTTCGTCTCTTGGTACCACGTTTTGCAGTGCGTCGTCTTGATTTCTTTCCACCCTTACGAGTCCGTCTTTTTGCGCGGATTCGCTTCCTTGACTTTCGCCCCCTTCTCCTTCCACCACCAGTTACAACCTGCTTGTCAAACTTGGCGTCCTCGGTGGTTCCCGCAAACAACTGAGACATCTCCACATTGTTGGATTGTGTGTTTGAAGTGCTATCACCAAGAGGAAGAGGCACTACCTCAATTTTACCCGCTGGAGGCGCATACGGGTTTCCCCCCCTATATCTTGTCCTGCGCTTTCGAGATCTATATTTACGTTTCTTGCCACCCGACAACATGGTTGCGTTATTTAGTTCGTTCTGATTATTGTCCGCCTGCTCCACCATCTTGAAGGAATCCTCCATGGTTTGCGGAACATTAGGGTCATATTTGAGTTCCACACTATCTCCTAATACCAGCGCACTATTACCTGACATATATACTACGCGATCAAAATAATATAAACAGAGTTTATCATTTACTTTATACCTGGATAAGAAGGATGGATCCGAACGACATAATGGGTGACAAGGAGAGGCTTCAGCTACAGAAAATGCTAAAAGAGGGAGACGTGCTTGACCAGACGGAACTAATCCGGAAGTTGAAGCATAGTGTCATTATGCGAAAAGAAATAGACACGCTGATTGAGTTGAAAAAGACGCACGGCCATGATATGGATGCACTCAACCTGGAGTGCATGATCAATTGCAGTTTTCTGTTTAATTACTATACCGATCTCTACAACAAAATACGCAAGGACGAAATAGACATGACCATACTCTTCCAATTCATTGAGGTTCTTGAGAAAATAGAGGACGGAAAGGTTGATCAGCACGAGGGCTCTTTCATGGTAGGCAGTCTCCTCAAGAAAATCTACATTGACAGTGCGCTAAAGAAGGGAGACAAACTCGACCAAGAACATACAGACACCGAGTCCAAGCCTCCCCAGAAAGAGGCAATGACAGTGTCATGGAAGGAGTTCAAACACCTGAAGAAATAACCATCCGTCACACCCACTTAAACGCTATTTTTTCATATATGCAATACTATATATGAAAACACCGCACTCATACAACCTCGTGATCGTTGAGTCCCCCGCAAAATGCAAGAAGATTGAGGGGTTTCTAGGATCCGGGTACAAGTGTGTCGCGAGTTACGGACATCTACGCGAACTCCCATCCTTAAAAAACATTGACATAGAGAACAATTTCCGTCCATCATTTACCATCACGTCCAGCAAGTTGAAAAATGTACAGAAGCTAAAACCGCTCATCAAAGACGCGTCCAAGGTCATTCTCGCTACGGACGACGACAGAGAGGGGGAGGCGATTGCGTGGCACATATGCGATATCTTCCAACTTGATGTATCTAGTACACCGCGTATTGCATTTCACGAAATTACACGTGACGCCGTCCTTCGTGCCGTGAACAACCCTCGGTGCGTGAATATGGACCTCGTCCACGCACAACTCTCTCGGCAGATGCTGGATGTGATTGTTGGATTCAGCGTGTCTCCCGTGCTATGGAAACATATTTCGCACACGTCTCTTTCTGCAGGAAGATGTCAAAGTCCGGCACTCAAGCTAATATACGAGAATCAACTGGAAATAGATAATGCGGAAACGACGAGTGACTACGCCACCTCTGGCTACATCAATGTGGGTGGGAGGGCGATTCGGTTCGTACTCAATCGTGATATGACCAGCGACCACGAGGTGACAGAGTATTATGATCAACTCAGCGAGTTTGATCTTATGTATCACTGCAAGGAGCCACGAACTGTAGAACGAGAACCACCCAAACCATTGAATACGTCGGTGCTACAACAACACGCAAGCAATGAATTGCGCATGTCGCCCAAAGAGTGCATGCAGTCTTGCCAAAGATTGTATGAGGCTGGCCACATCACTTACATGCGAACAGAAAATCAACAGTATTCAGCAGAGTTTCTTGACAAATGCAAACCCTATATAATTGGAGCATACGGAGACGACTTTGTATCGCACGACAAGATCCAGGAGCTAACGAATGATGGGTCTAACCCCCACGAGGCAATACGTCCTACGTGTATTTCCACATCTACTCTCTCGGCAGATGACTTTACAAATAGGGAAATACGTCTCTACAAACTGATACATAGACGAACCCTCCAAAGCTGCATGGCGGCGGCGACCATTCAAACGGTCGAGGCCACTACAACTGCTCCAGACGATTGTCAGTTTGTCTGCAAACGTGAAAAGGTAGTGTTCCCTGGGTGGAAAGTGCTTGATTCGGATAAAAAAGATACGCTTCAGGACAATGAGTTCAACATACTCGCCTCCACACCAGACTGTTTGGTTAATTATACAACAATAGAGTCGTCTTATCGCATAACGAAAACAAAACAACATTATACCGAGGCGCGACTTGTACAGTTACTGGAGCAGAAGGGGATAGGGCGCCCGTCCACGTTTTCTTCTATCGTAGAAAAAATACAGGACAGGGGGTATGTGAAAAAAACAAACGTGTCGGGACATACCCGCCAAGTAACCGACTTTACAATGGACCGCGAGGGCAGCATCGTTGAGATTGTTCATGGCAAGGAGTTTGGTGCAGAAAAAAACAAGCTGGTTATTCAGTCCTTGGGCATCAGTGTCATTGAACTGCTTGACACACATTTTCAAGAGTTGTTTGCATACGACTATACGCGTGATATGGAAACACAGCTGGATATTATCGCAGGAGGCGAGGCTACCGACTGGAAATCTATGCTGAGCACGTACTACACCAATATTACGCGGCTTCTAACCGACATGAAATCAACACATTCTGGAGAAAAGATTGAGTACAAAATTGATGAACACCACTCCTATCACTTCGGCAAGAACGGACCTGTGGTAAAATGCACACAAGGCGACGCAGTTTCGTTTAAATCTGTTCGCGCCGATGTAGACGTGAAGAAAATTGAAAACGGTGGTTATTCGCTGGAAGAGGTCCTTGCTACGCCAAAACCAGACGACTGTGGATTGGGGGAATACGACGGACACGCCATCACACTCAAAAATGGCAGATACGGCTTGTATGCATCGTGGGGAGCAGAAAGTATCCAATTGAAGTCGCTTGGCAACCGTCCAATTGAGAACATCTCTCTTGAAGAAGTCGTCAGCATCATCCAAACCACAAAGGAGAGTACACGAAAAATAAGCGACACGCTATGTATAAAAACAAGCAAGCGGGGCCCGTATCTATTTTACAAAACGAAAGACATGAAAAAGCCTGGGTTTTTCTCGTTGAAGGACTGTCCCTATGATTATTTTCATTGCGACCTCGGCGAGTTGTCAGCATGGATTTTCAAGGTGTTTTGTCTTGTGTAGCCAGTTGTTATATGAGCTATTACACACACACACACACGCATGTTGAATAACATATCATCATGGCAATGCCATGAGTATGTGATTTATTCGGTTATTCAACATGTTTTCTCTCTTCTGGTAGGTTCTAATAGTTAGTTGCGATAGACTCGGGAATACGCATGTGATATGCGCGGTTGTTTTGAGGACGGAACATGGTCATTTCTAGTGTGAATGACATATCCGTGTTACCAAAATCAACGAGCATCCCGTTGTGATGGCGAACCCGAATGCTCAACTTACGTATTCTTTCCACAGGTGGATTGTAGATCTTATAATAGTTTGCTTGGTTCATGTTCTCATAATAATTACCCGAATCAACGCCACGCTGTAGCGGTATCTTCGCAAAGGCCGATTTCACGATTCCGTTTGTCTGGTTGGTTTCCTGTGTGAATTTACTGTAATCGTAAGGAGAAGTTTGATCCATGAAGTTCAACAACTTGATGTCAAGGAAGAAGTAGCATGGCGGATGAAGATTCATCTTGTTAGGAGCTTCTACATAATACGCCTTTGCTCCATTCAGCGCGCTATTGGGTGCCAACCAATTGTAGCTTTGATGAAAGAAGCGGGTGTCTGTCTCATTCACCTGTTGTTTTGACACCTCGTCGCAGCGAGTAAATCCTAAATATCCGGGAAGCCCCCAATGTTTGAAGTCGGGCAGGGCATTGTCATTTGCATCGCATAGACACCGGAACGCATCTTCTTCGTACTTTGCCACATAGTTGTTGGAGAGAGTGAACGCGGAACTTTGGTTACCTACCCACAGACGACCGGACACGCTGTTGAACTCCACCAAGAACTCTTTGTAGCCACCCAGACTCTGGTAGGCGGATTTCTGCGACGCAGTGAGGTTAGAATCGGTGCCAAGAAGAAACTCGGTAACTGCATAATTCATGCGGTTTGCAAGTTCGTTCACCATCTCACGGTCAGTATAGCTGCCATTCTCTATTATGACGACATACTGTTTCTCCGCGTATAATGCAAGCGATTCGTAGATGGATATCTCTGTGGGATCAACAACTCCATTGTCGGTTGGATTGTACGGGTCTGTTATCTGAAACGTGAAGGTAACATTTTTTTTCAGTTTAGAGAATGTATCGTTGTTAATAGGAAAACATCCAGACACCAATCTAAAACCCTGCACATTCGTATAGTCTTGGGGTAGTTCAATCTCAAAGTCGTTGGCTTTCGGGTACTTTACCATATTCCTGTCAGACGAATCAATAGATATATATTGCTGTTCAAACATGTATTCTTGGGAGTTGGGTATTAGTGGGTGCGATGTGGATGTGTTGAAGCGGCTCATACTAGTAACGCCCATATTATTTTTTTTCCTTCGCTGT
>ERZ807291.5023-NODE-5023-length-16995-cov-6.725561_pt1 | contig 16995 bp, 18 predicted proteins | sample MGYA00521257_ERZ807291 | MGnify/ENA primary metagenome ERZ807291 (study PRJEB31413, sample SAMN03169783) | marine metagenome | biome: Marine; feature: Water; material: Subsurface seawater | place: North Sea | collected 2011-04-28 | depth 1 m m ... | reverse complement strand
GCCGTATTTGGTTTACTTGCCGTATTTGGTTTACTTGCCGTATTTGGTTTACTTGCCGTATTTGGTTTACTTGACATTTTATTATACAAGTATTTAGAATTATATTTTTTCTTCTGTAAAATGACTTTTAAGAAAATAAGTTTGTTGAATAAAATGTCAAGTAAAACATTAAGCAAATCTGAAAAAAGAATAAAAAAAGAATTAGAGCAGCTGGAAGATGATGTACACGGTATACCTGGATGTAGAGCTGGACCAGAGAATGATAATTTATTTCGTTGGTCTGGTACTATAACAGGACCAGAAGACACGCCTTATGAAAATGGTATCTTCAAATTAAGTATTATATTCCCAAGAGATTATCCATACAAGTCACCAAATGTAACCTTTATAACCCCTATTTACCATTGTAACATCAATGAGGATGGTCAGATTTGTCTCGATATTCTGAAAGATAAGTGGAGTCCAATTCTTACTATCGGTAAGGTTCTATTATCTATTTGTTCACTGCTAAGCGACCCCAATCCAGACGACCCGCTTAATCCAGATGTTGCCACCATCTTCTTAACAGACAGGGTCTTTCATGACAGAATGGCGAGAGAACATACACGGAAATACGCCGTAGTGTCTAACAGCGAATCGGGGAATTGAATTATTTTTATAATATAGTTATAATAAAAATGTCTGATATAAGTAATTTAACAGTGAGACATGCGACGGGTTCGGTGAAATATACAAAAGTGAAGTAAAAATAGGAATAACAGTGATTTAGAATTTTATTAACAAAAAGTTTATAAAATTTAGATGATAATTATATTTTACATGACAGAAGGTACATATTTTTCATTGAAACGTTCTTCATGGTGCATCCAAAATTCATCACAGCCAAAGCGCCACTTTTCTTCTAGCACTGGTGCTTTGTACCAGAAAATACAGTCTTCCACGTTATTACTCTGCGTAGCATTATTTATGTACAAGGCGGTGTAGTCATCTGTAAGTTGGTCCAAGATGTCGCAAAAGTCCTTAAAATCTGGAATACAACTGGCATAGTTTTCCCATAAGACTCGACGATTGCGAAGATTAGGTTCTCGTAAAATAAACACCCCGTCAATGTTGGTTCTAATGACTGGTTTAATATCCATCCCGTACTGGAGGGAGAGAATGTACCACATTTTCCAATGACGTCCGTTTTTATACATACCCTGTTGTAGCGGTTTGGAGAACACTCGCGTATCGTCGGTACAATCATCCAGAAGAATAACGGCCCATGGATTCTCTAGATGACTCCGTGCTATCTTTTGTCGCTTTATAAAGTTTTGAATGACATCTTCGTCATATTTATTATAGACGAAGGAATCGGGGAAAATCTTTTTGTAATGACCATTACTATCTTCAGTACCGGAGACTACCATACCTACAGGGAAGATATGCTTTTTAGCATGAAGAAGGGATGTAATAAGTGTTGTTTTTCCTGTACCAGGCTTGCCAATAACGACAATTTTACTACCACCCTGGCTGGTTGTTTTAAAATTGTCGGATGAAGGGGGTATTAAATCGGGGTTGAGCTCGTTGATTTTTATATGTCGAGGCGAATTACTGTTATTACTTGACATTTTTTTTCATCATTCCACGTGTTTAAGTATTTTTATTATAAATTTCTATATTTTCTTCTACCGTGTAACCAAGCCCTAAAAAATCACAGAGTGTAATAATATTATTAACTATATGCGACGAATCGATATCGTATATCCACTCGTGATTCATGAAGGGTCTCCTACTATCCACATACCGTTCGAGCATAGCCTCCTCGATAAGTTTATTTTTCCCAACATATATTAGAAACACAAGTTTTAGGGCTGGTAGTGTTGTTCGGTGTTGGGCTAATCTAACGTTGATATTAACGTCGTCAATACCTATTTTAAATTTTTGGGACTTAGAATCGGGGTCAGAAATTACGTATAGCGCGTTTCCCTTTTTAAATTTATGGTACGACCGCTTATGTAAGATATTACGATGCTTGTTTTCAGCAGCTTTACGTGCTGCTCTCTCCTTGACCAACTGTATTTGGATTGCTATTAATTGCTCATTCGTCTTTTCCTGACCCAACGTAACAGTCCCCTCAGTTTTAAGTTCTCCCACCCACCTGAAAACTTGACGAGCATAAGCGGGGCTTACCCATATCGCCAATTGTACGGCTAACGTGGGATGTATCCACGTATTTCCAGATTTATTCATTTCTACCGACTTACTTGATTTTTTCTCGGTTTCTAGACAAGTAATAAGTTCTTTTGTTTGAATTAACGAATACCAGTTATTAAACTGTTTTCCACCTGCTTTACATATTCGTGTTGCGTTAATAAAACCGTCTTCTAGTCGTCCATCATCCATAATTTCTGAAAATTCCACTTGAAATTTATTTTTTAGATTCATATTTTTTATTACTATGATAATTTCGTAGAAATTATCATTTTAGAGAGTTATCGTTAAATATTTACGATACATTGTTTTTTCATACCACTTGGTGTGAAAAACTTTCAATTTATGTTTTATTCTACCTCTACCCTCTCGCATTCTTAGAGTATTTGTTTCTACATTTCTTACCATTAGAGACCTAGACGGCGAATGAATGATATACCTGATTTGAGTAGTTTTCTACCTCTTTTTCATCATACCCATTACAATTCCGTGGTACATATGGATGACCAGTCGCTTTTTCGTAAGATAAACAGTATGAAGTGAAATTTCCACGGTATGAATGAATGACTATTATTCATTCATACAAAATATATTAAGATTCAAATATTTATAGTTACAATTTTATTCTTTTAATTCTAGCTGTTATACTATGGACACTTGTATCGTCTTTAATTCTCGCACGTTCTAGTTTATTCACCAACATATTCATGGTATTTTCATCCCTCATCTTCTTTGCCTTCAACCTCGTCTCTTCTCTCATCTTCTTTGCCTTCAACTTCCTCTTTCTCGCCATAATCGCTCCTTTCGTTAGGCTTTCTTTACCTGATTTAGCGGTTGCTCTTAGAACAAAAGGAGTACCCTTTACTCTAAATTTATTAGACTTACGACTAGCCTTTTTGAGTGGTTTTCTAGACTTCTTCTTCAAAATCTTAGAGTAAGATTTGATAGACTTATTAATACGGGTTAAATGAGTCTTAACACGAGCAGTAAGCTCTTTTTTATATCCTTCGTAATCGGCTGGTTCACCTTTTTTAATTCGTTTCATTATTCGCGCTTTTCGGCTTTTGACCATTGTCAACCGAAACCGTTCCATCGATTTAAACTCGCGGTCTATTTCTTTGAGTTTTTGTAAAATTTCAACATCTACTGATTTTTTTCTTGATGTCTTTCGGGGCATTTATTATAGATGAAAAATTATTACTAATTATTTAATATCAACGCAATTTTAATCTGAAAGTAAGAAAGTTTTTTACCTCCATCCAAATCTACAATATCTTTTATTGGTCTCAGACGTGCTTTACCTACCGTCTTTACCGCATTACTTATTCTTTCCAATACTTCATCATTAATACCAACCCTCTTACGGTCAATATCTTTCGGGTTCTCACCCATCTTATCTGTAATATGCGATTCTATCGTCATTCTTTTCAAGCAGCGACTAGAAACAATATTATCAATGCTTTTTCCGCTCTGATACATTGCATAGCTGGTATCTTTTGTCGTACTGGAAGAACCAGCAGACTCCCGTTTTTTCTCTACCACACCAATAAAAAAGTCTCCATATTTAACTATAAACGAGTTACTAACACCATCTATCATCATTAAGTCAGTCATAGTCTGTGGATTAGCATTGGAAATATCAGCCAATACCTTATCATTGACAATCATATATGGTGATACTTTATTAAATACTGCTAATTGTTTTCTAATATCCAAATACTGCTTTGTAGCTGAACATTTCTTACTCGCTGGTAATTGAATATTAATAACCGATGTATTCTTAATGTTGTTAGACCCAATCCCTATCACAGTATATCTTGAGAAAGAATTATGGGCTAGATAGTTTTTATGAACTAATAACGTAATGGTTTTTTTCCACCACTCCACCGTCTTATGTCGCCCCTTTCTATAATAACTACTGGTGGAGAACTTTGACAATGTTCCTCTCAAGATACCAATTAACTTTACTACTCCAAAATTAACGCGGAGTGAGCGTACTAATCCAATAACGAGTCGTGCTTCGTTACCAACATCTGTCTCTTCCGTTTTTACGAGACCAATACCTGTACAATTATCACATGTTCCACATTTATTCTCATCAGAGATATTTCCATCGAGATTTCCATGTTCGAAGTAGTGCTCAATCATGACTTGGCGACACTTTTTAGTGTTGAGTATATATTTTTGAAATGTCTGTAATAATTTACTCTTTGACTGTTGAATATCGGACTTCCCAATCAAGAAACTGTTTGTGGTATAATCGGCATCGCTGTAAAACATTACCACTTTACTCGGCATACCATCTCTTCCCGCTCTACCTATTTCTTGATAATATGTTTCCAGATTACATGGTGACCCGTAGTTAATAACCTTCCTGATGTCTGGTTTATCCACTCCCATACCGAAACAGATGGTCGCGACAATTACTTTAATTTTATCCTGGACAAACATGGTATGTGTTTTATGTTTATCCTCGGGGGTACGTCCAGCATGATAATAACCCGCTTTAACGCCAGAGGCTATCAGCAACTTGTAAATCTTCTCTGTATTTTTTCTTGTTTGAGTGTAGATAATGGTTGATTCATCTGGATTAATAGACAAGTCTGCTAGAATATCACCACTCTTTTCTCGTACATTAATGCTAAGATTTTCCCGTACCGAGCTTAATTGATATTGCCCCGCTTCGTCTAATCCTAGAACATTAAAGATATCATCCAACACGGCTGGTGTTGCTGTGGCTGTTAATGCTATCACGGGTATAGTTGGAAATGTTTGTTTAATAAGTTTCAGATTTCGATAACTAGGACGAAAATCGTGACCCCATTCTGATAAACAATGGGCTTCATCGATGGCAAACAAGCAAATATCTTGTAGATTTACAAATAATTGAAGATTACTGGCAAAAAATTCCGGAGTACAATAGATACAATTAGATTTTTCTAATGCTGTTGGTTCTTTTTTCTTAGAACCTAATAATGATTTCCCGCTAGACTGTAATAATTTACCCTTTGTCTCACCATTTAGGCACACACATCTGATTCCTTGTTGTTCAAGATGCATTTGTTGGTCTGTCATGAGGGAAATAAGTGGTGATATAATGACTGATTTTTTATTCAAAAAGGTTGCTGGAAATTGATAGCACAATGATTTCCCACCACCCGTTGGAAAAATAACAATACTGTCTTTTCCAGCGATGATGTCCTCTATAATTTCTTGTTGAAACTCTCTAAAGTTTGTAAACCCATACTGAGATTTTAAATGGTTGTTCATTTTTATTGATTTACTTTTTCGAAAAAGTAAATCATTTTTATTGTGGTTTATTCCTCTTCAGCAATACAATGTTTATAAGGTCTGCTTTTCCATGTCGAAATTGTATTAATAACGTGTTGCTACTCCTTACGCTTGCCACTTCTTACGCTTGCCACTTCTTACCACACTCCACGCATCTAGCCCAAACACTCGTTGCTTCATCTCCAGAACGTGTTTGTAATGTGAAGGAGATGGTCTTCTTACTACCACAGTGGCATTCTAACACTCCTTCCTCCACTTCTGTCGGGGACGTGATAAAATCATCCTGCTCGCGTTGAATCAATGTAACAGTTTCAAACGCCGCCGAGCCATACATATACTCATTGGTCATCAATTTTAGGTAGCATGATTTAATGGATTTTTTGTTTTTCAAATCAACACATAGCTCGTATATAAGTTGATTCTTTTCATCTCCCTCCTCTATTCTGTCCAGTACCTTAGTAAAGATACTTACATTCTTTTTAACCTTCAAATATTTCGATAAAATTTTGGTGGCTGACATCTCTATTTTACTTTTTTTTTACATATAATTTTTCATTTTTAATAAATGGACAGTTGCAACCTTATATTATTTACGGGTTCTTTCCTATTTCTATTAATTTTGGGCTTGGTATTAGTTCTTTCTAGAAAAAAGGAGAATTTTACAAGTGTAGATCCGATGATTACCGAACTTCATCGTGTCATGTCCGCGGTACACCCAAAAGCCAATGAAATTACACTGAAGCCCGGTAAAAAATCATTCACCATCAACAAAAAGGACGTGACTCTTTGCTTGAAGGACCCGCAAAATGAGTACTACAATAAAAACATGTTGGTCTATGTTGCTATACATGAACTAGCACATACAGTATGTAAATCTGTAGGGCATACAGACGAATTCTGGAAAATTAACGATAAGCTTTTACTCAAAGCAGAAGAAAAAGGATTTTATGACCCGAAAATTAAGGTTGTAAAATCATATCTGGAACATTGTGGTACACACTAAAAACCTTTCGATTCTAATATTTCTGTTAAAGATTTAATATTAGAACGTCACTACAAAAATTTATTAATTTTATTAAGATTTAGTCTGTATTTTTTATGTACAATTAATATCTAGCTACACCGCTGCCTCATGCGAATTTATACTTCCCACCTTTCTTTCCTTTCTTTCCTTTCTTCCCACCTTTTTTACCAGAAGAGGCAACAAAACATAAAATAGCGACGATGATACCAATCAACGAGGCGATGCTGTTGAGAATAATTTGAGTTGTATCGGGGTCGTCCTGATTATTTTTTACGGTTAGATATATAACACCACCAGAAGCGGCGAGGAGCAAAACTCCTAGAATTACAAAGATTGCTTTCATATTTATTATGATAAATATAATAAATCATAAATTCTTAAATTATAGCCTAAATTTAATTAAATATGACTGAACCATCAACAAGCAATCACTGACATCATCTTTTTTCTTATGATTTAACCCTACCACAAGTTAGATTTAAACATGTTGAAGTACAAGTTAAAAGATGCAACCAGATACAATTTGGATAGCTAGTTTTGACATTGGGAAGAAAAATTTTAGTTTTTATATAGAAGAGGTGGATAAAAACGATTTAGGTAAAATACAGAATATTAAGAAAAGCAAACGATATGAACCATGCGGGGTTGCTACCCCTGAGTTCCAGGAAGTACTCGACAACGTCTGTCTGACTGGTCGGAGGATTTTACTTGAAAATAAAGACCTTACAATAAACACTGACAAAAGTAAGTACCTTGATATGCAAGTATTGTATAATTTAACTGAGATGCTGGACCAGTATGAGGAATACTGGGACCAGTGTGATATTATAATTATAGAAAAACAAATGAGTTTTGGTAAAATAAGAAATCCAATGGCTGTTAGGATACAGCATCACACGTGGTCATATTTTGCTATAAAATACCGAACCTCGAGAGACGTGGTGGATTTCATGGCTTATCATAAAACACAGGTCCTAGGTGCTGCGAAAATCGAGTCAACGACTAAGACTGGAAAAGTAAGGTACAAAGCGGTAGATAAACCAGCCCGAAAAAAGTGGTGTATTAACGAGGCTATTAGGATAGTTATGATAAGAGGAGACGATGAGACATTGGAACAGATAGAGATAAGTAAGAAAAAAGACGATTTATGCGACGTAATCTGTCAATTACAGGCATATAAGTATCTAACTTTTGTAGACGTGTAATTGACTTTTTGTTCTAGAGATAGATTATGTGTAATAAACAATAAAGACATTTACCACGAATAACTATAAAGCGTGTAAAAGTCTTTATAGTTGAAATTAATTAATCGATATTTTGTTACTTTCAGTAACAAAATGAAATAAATATCGAACAGAAAGTTTTTTCATGGTCTATTTATATTTAGATATTGAGATGCAGAAATCCAAGATGGGGCAAACTGTAAATAGTAATTATTTCTTATTTTCATTAGAATTTTACCAACCAAATTTCTACCAGCGTTTGACGGACCCGCGCCAAAATAATCATCCCGTCTAGAGTTGTAAATAATATTTCTCAACCCACAACGAGTGAGATTTTGTAGAATTTGTGGGTGCTGTTCAAATTTGAGATGAATAATCTTCTCCATTATTATTGCCTTTTCTCGTTCCCAATTTTCATCTGGAATAATTTTTAGACCGTTGCTCTTAGATATTTTAGGATTCTTAGCATGTACCTGTCGTAATACAAATGATTCGTTATCAGGTTGTTTGGAAGCCTGAAACAAGGCTTCGCTTGTTGGAAATACTCCAACTGGTAAAAATCCATCGCGTTCTTTCACCTCTACATCATGAAATGAGTAGTTGCTGAAACCAGTAGTGCTACCAGAGCGATAGGCACGAAAAAAGACAATGTCACTGAAGAATTTATGGACGTACTTTTTCTGATAAAAAGTTTGAGGTGCTCCTATTAATCTCCATTTCTCCCTCATTATCTTCCGATTGGAGTGGTATGCGGTTGTGAGCTCGATAGCCTTTATTGTATTTATATCAGGTGTTAGCATGTAAATTAAGATTGCCACGAGGATTCCCGACCTTCCATGACCACCTCGACAATGAATATACATTTTTTTACCTGCGACGATAGTATTGTGAACTCGCATAACTATAGATGCGAACTCGGAAACGGATGTAGGAATAGACCTATCAGGTATTGGATAATTTAGATAGAAACAACCGTGTGGTAATTTATACTTTGTGGGTACTTCGTTGGGGAATGTTAAGTCAACAAAGTTGGTGACGCCCATACCAGCCAATTCATAGACCTGGTCTTGAGTTGGAAATCCCCCGAACAAGCATTGTCCGTCGACAAAGTAACTAGAATAATCTTTATAATCTCCCATTTTTATTATTTATTTCAATCGTTAAACTAATTCAATTTTTAAAACAGTTAAACGCATATTCTTTTTCAAAAAATGACTGACCATTACGAAACTTTACAGGTAGGTAAAACTGCTACCAGTGCAGAAATAAGAAGCTCCTATAAAAAACTAGCACTTAAGTACCATCCAGACAGATGCAAGGACGGGAACGGTAAATTCAAAGAAATTAGTGTTGCATACTCTGTACTCAGCGATTCTAATAAAAGAGCTGTATACGACATGGACTCCCGCCAATCCGGTATAGGATTTTCCAATTCTAATACTAACATAAACATCAACCCCGCTGATATATTTAACCAATTCTTTGGTGGGCATAAACAACAGCGATACACCCCTAATAACATTACCTATCAGATACATGTGACTCTTGAGCAGATATGTATGAATAAAAAATTAAATATTAAATTTAAGCGAGATGTCAAATGCTCAACATGTGTTGGAACAAAAACCAAAAACAGGGCACCACCCGCTAGATGTGTAAAATGTCACGGTATAGGTGTGATAAGACAGAATTTTAATATCGGGGGTATAATATCGATTCCTAACAATGTTCCATGTACGAGATGTTCCGGAAGTGGTGGTGTAATTGATGTGGCAAACGTCTGTCCAACATGTAATGGAGACGGTAAGGAGTCGAAAGATAATTCAGTGATGGTGGACTGTGGTAAGATTCTAACGCATGCATCTCTCGTGTTTAAAGATGGTGGGCACTACAACATGCTGTCTGGAACATCCAGTGATTTAGTTATTCATTTATCAACCAAACCTCACCCCATGTTTAAACGTGTCGACCAACTCAACATCTCCACAATTGTAAATATCTCACTACCGTCGGCACTTGTTGGGTATAGTGGTATAATTACACATCCGAGTGGACGAAGAATTCCATTTTCTGAACCATCATGTATTTTAGACGGGGATACATGTATTGTTACCGGGGAGGGTTTATCATCTAACGGTGACCTCCTTATTATCTTTAAAATTACAAAAACAATTATGGATGCAAAGATGATTGAAGAAGTTTCTGAAATATTTAAGAAATATAATTTGTAAAACTAAATGTAGTAAGATAGAAATTGAATAATATGGTATCATTCTATAGTTGTTGTAGTATGACAAGTAAACAATTAATTAATTGTTTGATTACGAATAAATGGAGCCATAGAAGTGTAGCATACGGTACAGAAAAGAACACTGATACACGTGACGGTATGTTTCGCACAATTGAACTTGGAAATCACAAGTATAGCGACGGTTATGTAAATAGTCTCATTTACCATAAGATGCAAAAACTAAATGAGAGGCTCAAAACACAATGTAAGGTGGAAAAGATTGAAACAGATAGTCAGGTTGGAGGAGCAATGAGTGTTAGAGTGGAACACTTTGAACAATTATTAGAGGAACTGGGGTGCCTTACTTAGAGGGTACTAGAATATAGTACAAATTAATTTACATAAACATATAATATTATTCAAAAAAATAATATTAATATCAAAATGCCAGTTGTAACTATTGGTTCAGAATTAACAAGTGAGAATTTTGATTGGGAACTGTACGAATCAGAAGTCTATGAGAAAATAATACATACAGAGGAACCGGTACATGTAATATGGGATTTATCAGGTATGAACACTGTTCCACCTATTACAATTATCATAAAACAAATTCATCTATTAACTACCGAGAAAGAACGTATCAATACCAATATCCACCACAATACAATCATTGTGAACTCGACCAAGATAGAAACCTTTTTAAATTTTGTATTTGATAATTTATACACCCCTCAGAAGCCTGTCAACATAATAATGAAGTAATTATACCATCATCTGAATCTGAAACTGTGCTGATATCTGAACAAAGAAGTCAGGTGGTAATGGGGGTGATGTATCTTTCGTCGATGTTTCAAACAGCTGACCATTATTCAAAAATACTCTAAAATACAAATCATCATTTGGGCGAAATTTAACTGTTTGTGTTCCACTACCTCGGAGTTTAATGAATTTAGACCTGAGCGGGGTATTTGTATCTGTAATATCTACTCTGAAGAGCGCCCTGTTAGCATGTGGATTATTTGAGTAGAGAACACCTTTATTACCACGCATTGGTGCATTTACATTACTTAGTTCTATGTAAAAATAGGGGTAGAATGCTATTAAGCCACCTATTTCATTATCGAGTGGTACGTTTGGCATCGTTATAGAAATTAACTTTATTTCGTAGCACACCATTTGATTTTGACCAACTCTGGTTCCAGTGAAGTTTAATGGGTGGGCGTTGTCGGAGGAATACTCTAAAAACTCCAAATTCTGCTGACGGAGATATGAGGAGGACCTTAGTGGTGATAAATTATTTACTACTACTGGTATTCCATTATCGGTCAACCCAGAATTTGAAAAGTTGTAAGATGATGCTAGATATATTACCGATGTTGGAAAAGCGACAGTGGTAGAGCCCCCAAACCCAATATCAGTCCAACCACCCACCATCCAATCACCAAACGTGATATCTTTGTTCAGGGTAGAAACTATTTGTCGAATACCTGTTTCAGGAATATTAAAATTATTAGTAGAAACACAACCATTTAATCTTACAGGATATCCCGACTGGCGGATATCCAATATATTAGTATTCTGAAGACTAGCAGGTGGATAACCAGTTGGTGGTAAATAATGATAACGAGGTAGTTGCGGAGCACCTACTTGCTTATCAGTATTGGTCAATCCAGATGTCTTAATTTGACCAAATGCTGGTAGAAAGACAAAATTTCCATCACCGAAATTGTTAATACTATCGCCAACATTCTTTCTGTATACTTCAATTGCCTGGTAAACATTTGGTAATGTAATGAGACAGTCAGTACCGCTAGCACTCCCAGTATTGCCCACTAATGACATGGATGTTCCACGTTGATATCCTTGACCTTGCTGGATAACTTTGATACTTAAGATACCTCCAGTTATAGATACGGATGTTATTTCTCCTCTAAATCCTCTACCAATCCCGGTCCTAAACACGTAGTTGGATGTTGGATAAGCAAATACGGTTGCTGGCGCAGAATAATACACTGTAGTGTCCGAGGGTGATGCTATTGTCTCGCCTATTCTGTATTTACTACCACCGTCTCTAATATCTATATCCAGTACAGAGCCTTCAGTCACAGCGATTCTTTCATATGCCTTAATCGCTAATTCTGGTTTATGACGGAGGAAGAAGCTGTCACTACCACGGCTTTTAATAGTTGATAATGGTGCTGTAGTAGTGTCTGGACTTTCAAGTGTTGTAAGTGGTAGAATTGTTTCTAACAACGCAACTCGTCTGATAAAATCATAACTTTTCACGATAGATGAGATAACTTTACTGGAAGAACTAGATAATGTATAATTCTCAATAATCATCCCCTCATATGCTTGTGGGGAGGTACTACCATTCGGGATGAAAATACGCGGACCATTACTGAAATATGAGGAAAACCCATTTTCGGGGTCGGAGAAAAAGTCAATCAGATAGTAGTCGTCTTGAAAACTAAAGTCTTCGCTTAGGGGTTGCAGTAATTCAACCGCTCCTGACATCGGGTCATACGATTTAATTACACTGGTTTCAACATGTCCACAGTATCTGGCACCACTTTCTACGACGGATACAGATGTAGGAAATACAACCCCAACCACCTCATTCAGTGTTACTAGCGTTGTTATAACAAAAGTACCGACAAGTATACCAACATAAAATGTTGTAGCGTCTTCAACGCAAACAACTACTCCCTGAGTAGTGCCCTGTATCAACCTATCACCTATTTTAACAGGTATCGCAAACCCGGTATTTACCCTCAGCTGTTGAACAGTTGTTAGGTTCAATAAGATAGATGGGTCGGGACTACCAATACCGGCTAAACTAGACCATCCAGCAGGTGCTGGTACTGTATTTGGTGGTACAGGACCAAAACGAATCAGGAGAGCACCTGAGAAGTAATTCGTTTGAGGTGTATAATAAGGATTATATGAAATCATTCCAGAGGTTGCTGACCATACATTTCCAGGTTGGGTAACAACGGCATTAAGATGTGGTGCGTTATAATTACCACCTGAAAAATGCATCGCAGTTATCAATGTTAAATCCGGTGATAACGGCCATATAGAGCCGTAATAAAGACCATTAATATTTCTAGGAATATCACCAGCATTTGATGTTGTTTGTGGAACTGCATACCATCCCTTTTCTGGATATCCCAATGCTATTGGGTCTTGAGCTTCTAACGGGGTTTCACTGCGGTTTCTACAATCTACTGGTACAATAAATTCACTTGGGCACGGCCACTGTTTTCGATTTCTATTTGTAGAAGTTATTTCAATATATCTTCTGCTTGTCATTTTTATAAATTCTAAAAGAATTTATAAATAGATTAATGAATTATTATTTTGTCGCTACAATATTATTTCTACTTCTATAACGACTTCTTCATTTGTTTTTGCCTTACTATTTTATTTAATTTTTTATGTGTATTAATTTAATTTTTATGGTTGGATCCTCTCTCTTCTTTTTACATATTGATTTAATTTGTCGGCGTGTTAGTTTTGATTCTAATTTAGGTGTACTTTTATTAACTTTAATCATTGGTCTACAATATGGATATTTTTCCTTCCATTTTTTTAAATTATTTGATGAAGACCTACCACATTTTTCTATCTTAGGTAGGGCGCAAACGTTTATCCATTTTTCGTCAAACCATCTATGGAGTCCATCCTTCCCGCTTTTCTTTTTACGTGAGTATTTCCCCCCTCTTTTTTTATACAGATGTACTAACTGTGCACTTGCATATGCGCTTGGCCACGCTTTTACACTCCTTTTTACTTCTTTTTTAACATTAATGTAAAGGGTTTTGTTCAAAACATTATCAGGTATATTTTTAGATATTTTAAAATTGTATCTTTCCTTAATCATAGTATCTTTCTTTTTTATTGTCTTCCTAGATGTCTTCCTAGATGTCTTCCTAGATGTCTTCCTTGCCGGCTTCCTAGATGTCTTCCTAGATGTCTTTCTTACCGGCTTCCTAGATGTCTTCCTAGATGGCTTCCCCGGTTTTGATTGCCTTACTATTTTTATATTAAACTTTTTATGGATTAATTTAATAGCTTTTTGTATAGTGGGTTCAGACCATGTCAACCATCGAGACCAAAAACCCGGTTTATTAATACCACCTTTTCCCCATTCTTCCTTTGTACTTATTTTAGAACTTTTCATATTTTCATGTATAATATCCCTATCAGCCTTGCTCAATTTAAAATCTTTATCTTTCTTTTTACTTGTTTTTAGTTTTTCCATCAACTTGGCAACTTTTTCATTCCAAACACCACCATGTCTTCTAACATATAATGCCATACGCGAAGACTGTTTGTGGAGTGTGTAGTCAGATGCTCCTGCTTGACCAAAATCTACATTAATTGTTTTACTATTATTTTCAAATGAAATTCTAAATTTCTTATTAGAATTTGGAGATTTTGTTAGATAAAACTTTAATTCTCTCATTTATTATATTAATTTTAAAATTATCAAAGTCTAAAATTATTTTATTATTTGAACTTCAAATATATTTAACAATGTTGCAAACATTAACCATATTAATAATGGGCATAACAACAGTTTAGACAATGTAGTTGGTGCAACTGTATATGCTCCTAATGTCATTAATACCGACAGTAGTAGGACGTAAATACCTCCTAATTTATTTTTACCACACGCATAAACTACTAACCACATTGTTAGTGCCAATATAACAAGTGAAAACATTATATTAATAAGTAGTTTATTAGCATCCTTTCCATCCTTATTTGAAAAGAACCATGAAAGACCAAGGCATATATATAAAATAGTCCATGCTATTCCAAAAACATAAGAGGGAGGTCTAAATTTAACAGATTCTCCGGCTTCTTTCCCAACATTACAAAACATTGATGTCGTAAATCCGACTACTGTGGGGATTAGTATTGTTGAATACAATGCTAATGATGATAACTTCATTTATTAGGGGTAAAATGATTTTTACACGTATAATATTAAAAAGCATGGCCATCATAAATTTAGGATTGTGTTGTATTAACAACACGCTTAGAAAGAATAATATTTTTAATTCGAGAACATGTATCCGCCGAACATACTCGGTTGAAAAAGTAAAAGAATTAGCATTGAAAAATGTAAGGGATTTAATACCAATGATTGAATGGAATAATCAGAATAATATTAAATGTTTTAGACTGACTAGTAATCTATTTCCACACTTTACCGATAGCGAGGTTGAAAGTTATACTATTGATTTTGCGAAACCAGACCTTAAAATTGCGGGGGACTTAGCAAAGAAATATGGGATGAGAATATTAATGCATCCGGGTCAATTCAATCAAGTTGGTGCCAAAAACCCGAAAGTATTCCAAAAAACAATAGACCAACTTTCTCATCTTGCGGAAATTTTAGACGCTATGGGGATTGACTATAATGGTGTATTAATAATTCATGGAGGTGGAATGTATGGGGATAAAAAAAAGACGATGGTGAGATGGGTAAAACAATTTATGATTCTACCAGAAATTGTGAGAAGACGCCTTGTATTAGAGCATTGTGAACGCTGTTATTCTTTGAGAGAAGTCTTAAGTATTTCTCTAACATTAAAAAAAAGAGGTTATAGTTTACCCGTCGTGTTTGATAGTCATCATTTTGACTGTTATGACGAACTACATCCCGATGAAAAATCATTAAATTTTAAAAAACTAGCACCTATCATAATTAAATCTTGGGGACATAGAAGACCCCTTATGCATGTTTCCAATCAAGGAAGTGGACGAGTTGGGCATCACAGCGACTTTATTACTAATTTTCCATCTTATTTTTTCCATGTTAGAGATGTATTGGGTGTATCATTTGATGTAGAGGTGGAAGCCAAAGCCAAAGAAGCTGCGATATTCGCACTTCGCAACCTAGAACCAACATTGGAATAATTTATAAATAGAATAGAGAATGAAATAGTATTAGAAATAAATTAGAAATAAAATGAATCAAACTATTTTTAATACACAAGAAACATCACCAGTATTCTCCACAAATAAAACAAACACTATGTTGCCCGGCCCAAGGATGGAACTATTGAATAACTATATTGATGAAGATTCTGAAAGGTTAAGTTGTCGGATGAAACTAGATTGGATGGAGCGTAATAAATATTATGGGCTAGGTTATATTGAAAATACACAACCTAGATTTAATGTTATCCTTGAAATTTTTAAAAATCAAGAAAAACGTATACAAGAGTTGGAAAAGAAAGTTAATAGCGTGGTAAACCATCAAGTCATCCATGCAACATTGTATTCTTAGATGAATAAAAAGAATATATTTTTAGTGAATGAATTTTAAATGAAATAGAAATTATAAATAAAATGAATCAAACTATTTCTAATACGCATATACTTGACTGGATGGAACAAACAGATAATGATGATAATTATAACTCGGCAGTGGCAACATTTATTGCTGAACAAAATGTGGGAGAATCGGATGATATGAAATTAGTATTGTGTCCTAATTTCACAGTGTGTCATCAATATAGTAAACAGATACATATGGATTGTTGGGGTGCTACTGTCTCTATTGCGACATAACGTTTAGAAGTACATTAGATAGTGGAACCAATCTCCCCGACTGTTCTATATGTATGAAAAATAATCAGAATTACGTGGTAATGCCCGGCTGTTCTCATAAAATATGTACTGGGTGTTTTAGAGAATGCTTTATACTATCTCTTGGAGAACACGCTGAAGATCCGATACCTCAACAACAAAATCTCACCAACTGTGCTATTTGTCGAGAGCCGAGTACACCAACATGGAAATCTGAGATTACCCATATACAACCTATAATAGCCAAGGGTTAATAGAAACTCCTCAATTTTTATAATCTAACAAATTATAAAAATTCTAATACACTCCTGGAATGTCTTCGTACACGCGTCTTCCGCAATGTTGGCAATAAGAACCGCGTACAGCAGCTGAGATGGAAAAAGCACACTCGTCTTCTTTGACACCTGGTTTATCATCTACCG
>ERZ807291.5022-NODE-5022-length-16996-cov-10.770025_pt1 | contig 16996 bp, 12 predicted proteins | sample MGYA00521257_ERZ807291 | MGnify/ENA primary metagenome ERZ807291 (study PRJEB31413, sample SAMN03169783) | marine metagenome | biome: Marine; feature: Water; material: Subsurface seawater | place: North Sea | collected 2011-04-28 | depth 1 m m ... | reverse complement strand
ACAGAAACAACAGGTACAGGATCTGGAACAGAAACAACAGGAACAGAAACAACAGAAACAACAGGAACAGAAACAGGAACAGAAACAACAGGAACAGAAACAACAGGAACAGGAACAGAAACAACAGAAACAGAAACTGAAACAGGAACAGAAACAGAACCTAAACCTGAAGAAGAAGCATCTGACACATCGGTAACAATTACAGATGAACAAATCTTACCGATTGCAGTAAGAGTATTCAATGAGTCTCATATCATACACCTTCTTTGGTTTATAATCATTTATGTGTTAGTATATGTATTTTTCGGCGAATTCTTAAAACGGTCCGGAGATACATCCCCCGGCACTACCATGAGTCGTATTTTTGATTATGTAGTATTCTTTTGGGTAATCGGGTTCACAATCTTTTTGTATTATACTTCTACAGAGGCGGTAAAATCGAATGTAATCAAAGCGGGAATGGATTGGACGATCACATTTTACGACGATCCACTCAGTATTTTATCGGTGTCTCTTTTTATGGTTAGTTTTTATGCCATTGTTATTTTGTTACGAGTTCCAATGGGAAGTGGATTAAAACCATATAGTGTAGACCTGATCGAATCAAAGGGATGGATATTGATCGCCACACTATTGATCTGTTACTTTTTCAAGTATGTATTAGGAATCAACTTGATGGACTTTTTCCGAGACGAACGAGTTTCCAAATTATGGAATTCTACTTTAGATGACAAACCAATCGATGAATCAGACGAAGGTGTAGACACAGACGTAGACGTAGACGTAGACGTAGACAAAGACACAGACAAAGACAAAGACAAAGACAAAGACAAAGACAAAAAGAAGAAAGAAGTTTTCAATATTTCGAATACCAATTTGTCTTACAGAGAAGCGAGATCTGTTTGTAAATCGTATGATGCACGTCTCGCCACCTACGACGAATTAGAAGACACATATAAAAATGGAGGTGAATGGTGTAATTACGGTTGGTCCGATGGACAAATGGCGTTTTTCCCCACCCAAAAGAAGACATGGGAGGAGCTACAAAAAGATCCAATCATGAAAAATAGATGCGGACGTCCAGGAGTGAATGGCGGTTACATTCCCAATGGAAATATGCGATTTGGAGCGAATTGTTTCGGTGTGAAACCGGAAGCCTCTAAGGACGAAATAGATCAGATGTCCACAAAGTACGAAGCAAATGCACCGAAAACACAGGAAGAATTATGGTTGGAAGAAAAAGCCGAATACTGGAAAGCCAATCAAGACAAACTATCTCTGAACTCGTTTAATCAGAAAAAATGGTCATACCATTGAAATATATATTGATTTGTGTAATCAAAACAATATACTCTATTCATACCTTCTTTGAATTGAACTGAAAAGAATATTTGCTGTGGAAATTGAATGGTTTTTGAGAAGAAGAAGAAGAAGAGGAAGAAGAAGAACATGCCATTTGTGACGATACCGGAGTAAAATTGAACGAATTGGGAGGAAATGTTTTATTGGTAAATATTTTGCGTCCAAACAAAGGATTGTTACGCGCAAATGCTTTCAGTGCAACAAACAACATATTTTCATAGTATTGTTGCAGATCACATTCAAGATTCCCATACTCTATTAAATAGGTGATGTACACATAATTTCGGAATGTATCAATCACTTTCGATTTCGGAAAGGTTTCGTGAATATTGAGTCGTTTCGTGTATGGGTTCTCTTTCAACATATCGATGATAAAGACGTATAATTTCACAGACGTATTGGATTCATTGAATACATAATTTTTCAACGCAAGTTTTCGTAAATAGGTGTCGTATTTGGTCGTATAAATAGTAAAATTGAATTGCTCATCAAAAAAGAGCTGCAAAAATAGAGGTATTTTCATAGAAGAGTCTAGTATGTGAAAGTAAATATTGTATAAATCAGATTTGTTCAGTACCATTTTGTTGTAAGGATTGATTGGTTGTTCCGACAAAAGTTCGAAATCAAATGCATCATAATTGATCAACTTTTGTTCTATAGATCGTAACAAATCGGATATCCGAAAATAGTAGCGAACCCCGTTTTGATACAGAATAAAATTATACGATTTTGTAATATCAATCTCGTTGAAATACAAATCGTTTGTCACAGGGATTTGCGACCGTTTCCATTTCCAAATATGCGCAAATCTAGATAACGCGTGATAATGTTTTTGTAGTTTCCCAAATAAGGCAATGCATTCATCCTTTGTCTCCTCAGACAAAAATACATTACTGAGAATATGTTTATTCAGCATGCTATACTGAGTTAGTCTCAACTTCAGTTTTATTTTGAGTTTTGACAAAAGGGTGGACCTCGTATCAGTACTGTATTTATGAAACATAACATGAAACAAAGTATTGATCAGGTTATTCGTTTTTAAGGGCGATAATGTTTGTAAGCTTTCTTTGGTGTGTCGTTCATTTGTATCGAGATATTCAAAAATAGAATCATTCTCATAGACGTGAATATACAACAAAATATAAAAGGTATTCATGGTTCTTGTTATGTAGCAAAATATGTTTATACTGTAATATAAATATAAATATAGTGGTTTTATTTTATGTATCCACAAAAACACATATGTATGACGAAGAAGTATTTACCATTGACACGGATCAGGTGAGTGTCAATCTATTAGATCACTCTACCGAATGTATCCGACAATTGTATGAAAAATACGCACATGATTTGTATTTGACATCGAAAATCCAGCACTATATCAGTCATCATTTACCAGTACTGATCGCAAATGTAGAAGAATCTCGACAAAAAAGTCTGGAACGACACCAAGAACTCAATACAGAGCAAGATAAGTTCATGAACACATTTACAAGCAACAATCATTATTTTTACATTCCATCCAATGAGATCTTTTTCCATTACGATGGCAATTCTTATTCCACGACAAGCGAAGATCATATATTACATCATATTGTCACTAGCATCAGCGAGGAACGAAGTATATTAAGGGAATGGAAACACAAGACCAAAGTATCGACGCTCAAACGCATCAAAGATACAAGTATATTTAAGACCATCCCAGAGTCAAATACCATCCAGAATATATTGCTTTCGTGCCTGCCGTATTTCCAGACGAAGAAGAAGTGCAAGTATTTTTTGACGATACTGGGGGATAATATCTTGAAAAAGGATTTGAGTTTGATCCATTTTATAGATCCGTCTATCAAGACATTGTTACGAGAAATCAATCAGCAATGTATTTTGCATTTCAATGTGCAGTGTACTCAGACATTCAAATACAAGTGTCATGAGAAACACTATGACATGGACAACCAATCGTGTCGCATTGTCCCGATATCCGATAGTATCGATGATTATGTGTCTGATATATTCAAGTATCATATGTTAGATTTGCTCTGTGTTGCATGTCACTATTCGAATCGATATAACAGTTCGGATGATTTTATCAAAATATATAACACCGACGACAAATTAAACGAATATGTATTCAAGGTGTACAATACAAACGCAGAGTCTATGTTACAAGAATTTACAAAAGAATATTGCTACGTGATGAGCAACCAGAACTTGTTGAGTTCTTCGCCAATTGACCATTATATTGTCACCCAACATACAAACATGTCAAAAACAACCAATACAACCAATGCAATAAAACCCGTGTCACAGCAAATAAGTTGGAAAAGTATGTTATATTTGTGGAAAGACTATTTACGAATTCATAAATATCCGCTGAATTTATACCAGCCATTGTGTAAACAGATCTTGACACAGAACATTTTCAAGTCATATTACGACGAGGAATCCGATGTATTCACGGGAATCGGTAGTTCCAAAATGCCGAATATATACCGGTTCTTGAAATTTTGGTCGGAAACGATTGTAGAGGATTGTCAAGAACACATGGAACTCGAAATAGACGAAATCATAGGTCTGTTTCGAATGTGGTCCAATAAATTATATCAAAAACGCAAAGTCAATCTGACGGAAGAGACTATTATGGATATATTGAAGTATTATCATCCTGATATTGAAATTGTGGACGACAAATATATTTACAAAAAACGTTGCACGCTATGGGACAAAGATATGGATATTGAGGCAGCTCTCGTATCTTTGAAAGAAACATGTACCGAAGAAAATAATACGCTCTCATTGTACGATGCATATACAGGGTATTGTAACTGTTTTCAGAATCAAATACGCGTGAGTAAATCGTACTTTGAAAAATATATTCAGAGTCAACATATAGACAATATTTCGGATACTGGGTTCTTACGTATTGATTTGTTGTAGATTTGTAACAAGAGGGTTCGTTTTCTTTTCTTACAAATTCGGGTTTGGGTTAGTCACATTTACTTCTTCTTGGACGATTTGCGTCTACTTTGTTTGGCTTTCGGAGACATCTTTACTGCACCGAACTTGCCTTTCTTTGCGGTGTATCCGTGCTTTTGTAGACGCTTCTCCTTCTTGGCGGAAAGGTGCTTCTTGGAAGATACAATACGTCCCCATTTGTTCATAAGAATGTCACTTTTCTTTAATCCACCGCTGGTCTTGAACGCAGTTCCATTGTATACTTGTTGTCTCGAACCGAATAGTTCTTTAAACTTCTTGCCGTTTAAGTGGTACATACCATCATTTTGTCTGACGGGTCTTTTCATAATTATATACTGTATATACATTTAAAAAACTCAAGGTACATGGGTCAAAGAATGGGTATATGGGTTTTTACGGAAAGCGTCTAAAATCTCCGGGTTGTTCCGATCCATTTGAATATTGGAATACAAATTCTGTTTGTCTCGGTTTTCTCCCATCATTTGTGTGGAATGATATTGCGTCGGACCGGTTGTTTTTGCTAAAGCTCGTTCGTTTCGGATTTCGCCTTGTCTATTGCGCATGTTAATATCACTGTTCATCAAGTTCATGTTCCCTTGAACCATATGCCCTTTGATGGTAGATGACTTAATGTCGTTGTTACGTTGTCTATATTCGGCATCATATGGTCGGATCGATTTAGTACGGTCAGAAGCCGCAGCATTACCCGCATAAAAGAAATCGGTGGTCGAGTCTCGTTGATTATGTACAGGCTGATGTTCTGTAACATGATACGCACCGCCATTTTGGTTACTGTTCACACCCGATACGAATTGATTTTGTTCTGTAGTCTCACGGATGGTAGGTGCAGGTCTGTCCGCTGGATTGAAAATATACGGCGATGCTACTTTGCTTTGAGGGTTTTGATAGGGTCTGAGTGTACCAATGGCGTTTTGTCGCCGGGAAGGCCGAAGTTCATCTAAAAGAGGCGCAACTACAGATCCAATTGCACCACCAAATGCACCAAAATAGGTGTCTTGTGTATTTTCAGTGCGGTTATTTGGGTACGCTTTCTTGCTTTGGATTCCGTAGTCTCCGTTGGTGGCCTCTTTTTGTCCAGCATTGGCCACACCGAGTGGAACTGCGCCTAAATCCATATGTTTGGATTCCATGTATTCGCCTGTATTGTATGTTTGTTCGTTGTGTGCGCCTGCACCCCCAGTATATGACATAGATGTCTCAGGACGGTTGGTAAAACGATCAATCGGAATGGCTTTTAAGGCAGGTTTCTTTTCAATTCCAGTTGTGGTAAAATACCGTTCCGGACCCATGTCAAATGTCCGTTCTACTCGGTTCTTTTCAAGCTGTCCAATCGCACTTGAATCGCTGATATTTTTGATGGAACTATTTGCTGGACCTTCATGCCCAAACATTCCTACACCAGATGCTTTTTGTTTGTTTGCTACACGAAGATCATCCACTGATTTTGGTTGCCATGTCTCACGCAATGCCATACCAGAATTGTATCCACCGTTACCTTCGGTTGTATACCCTAATCCAAGTCCAGGTCCAACTTGTTCTTCTTGGAATGGTTTTACATTGGCCATACGTAAACTGGGATTTACACGAGACTGATAAAAGTCGTTTTTGTTTGGCGCTCCATGTGCATAATGATAATTGTCACCTGGCGAAAAAAGAGGAGATGTCTCTTGTTTTCGAATAAACTGTGATCCAGAGCCGTTTTGTGCATCCATCATTCCTTCGTTGGAATCTGCGTTCAGAATATTGGTTCGTCGCTTCGCTCCGAAAAAGGGCGTCATATTGTTGTGATCAAAATAGTCGGCACTCACTTTTTCCCCAGTCATCGAATAATACGGAGCAGTTGAACTCGATTGTGGTGTCATTTTTTCCGGGAAATATTTGTCTGTATATGCAGAGGGGGTATCGTATTTGTTCACAGCCGATAGCTTGGATGTTTGATCTGTCTCTGTGGAAACTCCCGAACTTTCGGATGGATAATTACGATCCGGGATATTTGTATTGGGCAATTGGTTTCCGAAAGATTCATAGACATTCATATTTCCACGGGATCGTTCCTGTTGTCTATTTTCTGATTGAGTCATTTTGTATAATCCATATAATGCAACACCTGGTATCAATACTTCCATTGTGTAAATATATAGTATACTGTAAGATATATATTTACGATTTCCCTCCTAAACACATCGAATTTCCAGTGAGATAAAAGTCCCGATGTTCTTTTACAATTGGGACGGAAGGGACGAAATGGTCTTTTTCTAAAATGCGGGTTTGGACATTTTCGTTGAAAGGTTTCTCTAGATTGGCTTGTGGATCTAAAAGGGGAGTTTCCCATTTCGGTTGTTCTAAATCTCGATACATCCATGCGGGATGCGTGGCACGAGATTCTTCTACAAAGGGAGACATATTCGAAAACGACTGAGGATATGTCGGAGTGACGGAATTCTTGTAATTATTTTCGTGTAATAGGTCACGATTCAATGTTCGTTTTAATCCACGCAATTCACTCTCGAATTCCACCGTATTGTTATGTAAATTCGCACCCCATCCTTGTAAACGAACACTGGGATCTTCGAAAAAAGGCATATTTGTACCTGGTCCTGGTTTGTTTAATTGGTATCTTCCTAAAAAGGTTGATTCTTCTAATTGTTTTTGTATACGTACTGGATCATCATGAAAACGAGTAAATGACATAAATATGATATATAGTGTATGGATAGACTATTTATTTATTGTAATCGAATCCACCTAAACTTTCCACATGAAAAACAACATAAAAATAATTGTATCCATTACAGAAAATGTCTTCGTCTCCAGTTCCTAAATTATGTCTCAATATGATTGTGAAAAACGAGTCGAGGATTATCAAACGGTTACTACTGTCTGTCTCGAATTTGGTCGATACCTATTGTATTTGTGATACAGGAAGTACGGACAACACCATTGAAATCATCCAAACGTTTTTTGAAGAGAAACATATCCCTGGGAAAGTGATTGAAGAACCCTTCCGAGATTTCGGATACAATCGATCTTATGCATTGAAAGCATGCGAGTCCATGGATGCAGATTATGTGTTGTTACTCGACGCCGATATGATATTTTGGAGAAATCTGGATATATCGCCCGATGATTTCAAGCGGAGGTTGACACATTCCGATTTGTTTTTCATGTATCAAGGAACAGATACATTTTACTACAAAAACACGCGGATTGTGAGAAATAAAATGGGGTTTTCTTACTGGGGTGTAACACATGAGTATGTAAACTCGCCTCCGAATACACGCGAGGACCAGATTGATAAAAATATATGTTTTATTCGGGATATAGGCGACGGTGGTTCAAAAGCCGACAAATTTATACGTGATGTTGCCTTGTTGAAAAAGGGATTAGAAAAAGAGCCAAACAATGTTCGATATACATTTTATTTGGCAAATAGTCTCAAAGATTCTGGACAAAAAGAAGAAGCGATTCAAATGTATTTAAAACGAATTCAGCTCGGGGGATGGATAGAAGAAGTGTGGCATAGTTATTATAGTATGGGGCAATGCTACAAAGATATTGGTAATATGGATGGGGCAATCCGATCTTGGATGGAAGGATATGATGCGTATCCCAACCGTGTTGAAAATATTTATGAAATCGTACAGTATTATCGTATGATTGGGAAACATAAATTAGCACAATTGTTTTATGACATTGGTCAAACCAGTATGAAACAATACAAAGAACGAGACTATTTGTTTTTACAGAAAGATGTGTATGATTACAAACTCGATTATGAAATGTCTATATTTGGGTATTATTACAATCCATGTAATGTCGATCTGGCGGAATTGTCTATGCGTGTAATATCATATCCGCATATTGACGATGGAATTGCTCGGAATATATTAAGCAACTACAAATTCTATAGCAAACGATTAGATACAGAAGATACGCATAAATGGAAAGCACATGGACTCGGGGGTATCATGGAAAATATTGGGTCGGCTTTGGAAATCCCGTCTGCAAAATACCCGTATTTTGTGCCGAGTACACCCACTTTTTGTATGCATCCCAGTGATACAGATACACTATATGTCAACAAACGATTTGTCAATTATTATATCAATGGACGAGGAGATTACGAAAACCAAGAGTATATCGAGACAAAAAATGTATTTGTAGAATTGCATTTTGATCGCGAATCCGAGTTGTGGACCGTTACAAAAGAACAATTTTTAGGACATAAAACGGAATATGATAACCGGTATGTAGGAATTGAAGATGTTCGTATGATGACGTATGGAAACCATTTGTATTACACGGCCAATCGTGGAATAGGAGGCAATCAAATGGTAGTAGAACATGGAACGATCAATCAAACCAGTTTTGAGACGGAAGAGGTGAGACATTTGAAATACGATCGATCGCGACAGATTGAGAAGAATTGGGTGATGTTTGAATCGGAGGAATGTATGAAATTGGTGTATCATTGGCATCCAATGGTGATTGGTGTAGTAGAAGATGACCGTTTTAAGACGACCCGTACAATCCAAACCCCTCCGTTTTTTAAATATTTACGAGGATCTACGAATGGCGTATTGGTTGGGAACGAAACGTGGTTCTTGTGTCATGCAGTATCTTACGAAGATCGGCGATATTATTATCATATCATTGTGATGATGGATCACACGACACATGAAATCAAGTATACGCGGTTGTTTACTTTAGAACAAGAAAAGGTAGAATATTCGCTTGGGATGATGTATCGAAGCAATGACGACGAATTGTGGATTGGGTATAGTGTAATGGACAGGGCTACCAAGTATATGAGTATCCCAGTCTCTGTGATTCGGAACATGATTCTCGATACAAATGAAACGGTATGAGCGAATAACTGCAAACAAAACTACTTTAGATGTTTTGCGTCGTAAAAATATCTAAAACTTCTTCGTCTATATTAAGTATACATGTCGTCTGAATGGAAAACACCGATCGTATATGATGTCTTGTCTCAAACTGCTTCAAATCGAGACTTTTCGGGCATTCAGAAATTATGGTATTGATATTATGACCACGCTAGACAATGCCTCTGAAAAAACGTACATGTACTGGAATTCACCAAATTGTAATTTGTATGCAGATAGGGATGGATTCAAAGTTGTTCCTTATTTAGACCAATTAATTATGCGGTAGAATTATTTTGAAACACATAATACGTTTTACACGGTGTAAATCGGTATAATCGTATATATTTTTTGATGACATAATATATTATGGCAAATAATCAATTAATTGTAGAACCAATTGAAATAAATCTGTATCCAAATCAAAGCAGATATCATATTGATTTATCATTATATTGTCAAAGTTTAAGTGTGCCAAACTCTACGTTATTATCTTATAGTTTACCAGTAGGAACACCATCCGACTTTGCTATATATGTCGCCGAATATCCCTATATATTAATATACGTACCAAGCGACTCAACAACTCTTCAAACGATAACATTAACTTATAGCGTATCTGACGGCACATATACAGAAACAAATGACATTACATTACATTGTGGTTCGACCGGTTTTTTAGAAAATGGTCATGATTTGGCGGTCATGTATAAACGTATATAATTATACAATGCTACTCTGCACCAATATGTTTTTCGTAATACACTTTATTACTTGCTGGTGCTGGTGCTGGTGCTGTTCTTCTATCAGGCGAGAAGCTGAGACACTCTTTGGTTGTTTCCAGTTCCTCTTTTAGTTTAGCGTTCTCTTCTGAATTGTTTTATTATTATTTTTCCTTCGTTCAATAAAAACATATTCATGACTTCATATTTTTGTCCCACATTAGATGTCAGAATGTGTAAAAAATAATAATTGATAATATATACTAATATATTTTATTCTAAATGTCAGTTGATCCAATTCCAGATGCTAGTTTTAATACTGTATTAGCAGCTTGGTTTGCGAATCCAAACGACTCTCAATTTATAACCTCAGGAAATTCTCCATATTATGGGCATATAAGCGATTGGGACACGAGCTTAGTTACTAATATGGCAAGTGCATTCCAAGGGAAAGGCACGTTCAATCAAGATATCGGGAGTTGGGACACGAGCCAGGTGACAAATATGGAATCCATGTTCTGGTTTGCGTCCGCATTCAATCAAGATATCGGGAGTTGGGACACGAGCCAGGTGACAAATATGTATGGCATGTTCAGGTATGCGTCCGCATTCAATCAAGATATCGGGAGTTGGGACACGAGCCAGGTGTTAGATATGACTTACATGTTCAATTCTGCATCCTTATTCAATCAATCTATTGGGGATTGGGACACGAGCAAGGTGGAAACAATGGATGGCATGTTCTATTTTGCATCAGCATTCAATCAAGATATCGGGAGTTGGGACACGAGTCAGGTGTCAAATATGTATGTCATGTTCGCTTATGCATCAGCATTCGATCAAGATATCGGAAGTTGGGACACGAGCCAGGTGGAAACAATGTATGCCATGTTCTATTTTGCATCAGCATTCAATCAAGATATCGGGAGTTGGGACACGAGAAATGTTACCAATATGTATAGGATGTTCGAATCTGCATCCGCATTCAATCAAGAAAGTATAAGATTCTGGCGTCCTATTACAGGTGTGGACCTTATGTATTTTCTTCTGGATAGCGGTTTATATAATTACCCCGAAACTCCTTCATATGCCGATTTTTTTAATAAGCAGGCAACTAATTATAGAGTGAACGGAAATGATATGACATTTTTTTTTTCTGATACCGGTGCTTCCGGGAGCGATTCTTTGTATAGTGTTAATGGGAGTAATTTAGACACCAAACTAGAACGTATAGCATTTCCAGCGGTATCGCATGGTGGAGGTATATGGAGAATCGCAGATGATACATCCGACGAGAATGTTGGGTATATATTTTCGTACGTGTATCCCTCGAGTAGTAGTATGGATGTGTCAATGTCGGTATATGCGGACAATTATTGTACTATCTACGTAAACGGCGTATATCATGGACGACAGATATACAATGACACATTATTTACGACATGTAAAATAAATGAAGGATATAATGTATTTGAATTTATGACATTTGATAGAACTGGTATCAATGTACTATCACTACATGTAAACGATATGGAAACAGATACTAGACTATTTGATACATCATCGCCAGATAATTGGTATTATCGTGCGAGAAGTCCATTAAGGTTAACAAGTGGTGATGATAAACCAATGATATTTTATGATTTTGATTTTCGAGTAGCGTCAGGTACAACTGTAACTGACTATCGCAAACCAGGTATATATGCAACACTTCATGGTGACGCAGATACAACCGATGCAAGCGGTCTTATATTAGATGGCATCGATGGGTATGCAAGTATAGAACCATTTGAAATTGGAGGCGAATGTTCGTTTGAGAGTTATTTTAAATACGAAGTACCACCTGACAGCGGATCTAATTTTCCACGTATATTTAATTTGCAAAAACCGGACCCGACTGGCAGCACACCGAAAGATCCTGATAGATTACTTTTAACAGTAATTAAAACTAACAATCAATTGGCGATAGCTTGGGGTCGTAAGAGTGAACAGATTACGCAATATTCTGGTGCTACTGATACTGTAACAGCGGGTGGCATCTATCATGTTGTAAATACATTGAAACTATCAGGTAGTTCTGTAAACGTGAAAATGTATATAAATGGTTTAATAGTTCAAAATCAAACCTTTCCCCTAACCGCAACCCAAACCCTTCCATACGAAGGTACCCGCTCAATAAATTACATAGGAAATGCTCCTATCGATGAAGAAGTAGGAACTCATCTAGGAAAAGGAAATATATATTACGTTCGAGCTTGGAAAGGGCGTGTATTAGAACAAAGCACTGTAGACATATTATTTGCCGAACGTAATAATCGTAACTACATAAGTTAGCGTGAAAAAAATGATACCTTCTCAAAACATTTACAATCCTATCAAACATTTCCCCATTCCTGCCCCAACGTCGTCTGCTATTTTATTCTTTCCCCCCAGCACCCCTTTCCACATTTTGACATCACGCATGGGGAGATGACACCTGGGGTAAAGGTAGTGTATCATATCTGCGTTTGTGGCAAGGGCATGCGCTCACACAATACGAAGTCAATGAGTTATACAAGCAACGAGACAATAAATCTTATTACATGTCTTCTGTGTAAAAAATTAACATACTTTTCTCTTTCTACTTTACAATATTCAACATATATTCAACATACAATATTCATATCGGCTTGTTTGCAGCACCCATAACTTTTACGATGGAACTGTGTAATCCCGTATTGTTTGATCCCATCCATATGTTTTTTCGTCCCGTATCCCATATGCGTATCCATTCCATACCTTTCTACCAGTGCGGGATATACTTTACATAATTCCGCAATGTATTGATCCCGTTCTACTTTTGCCAAAATAGACGCAGCCGCAATCGCCACGTACAAATGGTCACCTCCTACAAATGTATCGTGTGGGATGGCTTCGAGTGTATTGGTCGCTTCATTGAACTGGGTGATCGGTTTGAAATCGTCTCCATCCACCATCAAGAAATATTTATGTTTATGCGTATTTTCATACGGGGTGTTGTCAATCTGTTCCATGATTTGTTTCGCACATTCCCTCATTCCATTCAAAACCGCTTGCCGAATATTGATCTTGTCGATTGTTTCCGGTTCTGCATAATGCACATGATATGCAATGGCGTGTTTTTTTATATTCTCATATACAGCGAGTATTTTTGTTTTCGATGTGAACTTTTTGCTGTCCTTGATTTCACTATAATCAAATCCTTCTTTAGGTAATACGACCCCCGCTACATACAAACGTCCAAACATAGGACCTCTACCTGCTTCATCAATCCCGATCTCGTAGCAATTTTCTTCATTGTGGATTAGAGTCAATGCTGGTTTTTCTTTGACTGTTTTCTTTTTTGTTTTTTTGATTGTGTTTTGTTTGTTTTCTGTGTTTTCGGTGTTTCCTGTGGTTGTTGGGACAGATTGTGATTCTATTACTTTAGGCTGTTTTAATTCAAATACATGCGAAGGTTCTTTTGACAAGTCCTTCAACCATGCATTCGATAAGTCTACTTTGATTGGGTTTGTCGTCATGTTTAGTTAGATTTCATACATATACAATTCAATCGTAAATATCAATTTTTCAAATATACGTAACATTTTTTCGTATTATATAACATATATAAACAAAGGATTCATGACCAGTTTTAAATTAGACAGTTTAAGTATATTTTTGATTTTGTTGTTTGTCATTGTTTTTGCCATGGTGTTTAAAAATTCCTGGGACGCGATGCTGGAAACAAAACCGATTGAAGGATTTGCCGGCATGACACTAGAGGGCTATGCCGGTAAAGTTGAACTGGTGTATGATAATATTTACTTTGATCCTTCTAACAATATTCTTTTGGAAAAACCGAGTACTTCGGTTGAAGGAACTGAGGGAATTGTCGAAACACCTCGTCTAGATGATACTACATCCATTGTCTACAAGTCCGAAAATGGAGTATATGTTGTATCTGTCCCATTTGGAAATGCAACATTCATACACGCAATGAGTGATACAAATAATTTCATAAGTCAATACTACAACGGGGCTTCGAAATCGGAGAAATCGTATCAATCCGGCAATGATTTGATATCGACCGAGACAGGAACGGATGTTGCAGGGAAAAAGTTAGAGGACATTGTGTATGATGCAACAGATGATCATATGTTGAAAACACAGACGGTGAAAGTAGATGGATCGAAATTTTTGATCGCGATGAAATATGCTAGTTCCGAAGTTTTAGTCGGTTTTACTGCCACCGACCCATTTGATAAATTAGTAGATAAACAACGGGTCAATGACGCAGGAGGTGATGTTGAAGAAGACAAAGACATCAAACTAAAATACGGCGATTATGAGATCACTCTTCCACAGGGGGCAGTAGATTCTTTGGCATCCAATTTAGGGAACAAAATGGGATCTATTGTTGGAAATATGTTTATGAAAAACGACGATTACAACAATGATTATATTCACAAAACCCAAATCGTTCCTGGTATGGGATATGACCATTACAATTATCCACAATACGGAAACCCGCGTAGAGATGGTGGTCGCCGAGGGTATGGATATTACGACCGAGATGTTCGTGACGAAGAACGCGATGGACCTCGTGATGAAAATGGAAACTTGTTACGCGATTTTGGGGAAGGATCTGCGTCTCTTTTACGGGATGGTGCGAAAGGAACAGCGTCTCTCGCAAGAGATACCGCACGTGGTGCAAGTGATCTTGCGAAAGAAACAGTCACCGGAACACGTGATCTTGCGAAAGAAACAGTCACCGGAACACGTGATCTTGCGAAAGAAACAGTAACAGGAACACGTGATCTTGCCAAGGATACAGTAACAGGAACACGTGATCTTGCTAAGGATACAGTAACAGGAACACGTGATCTTGCCAAGGACACAGCAAGTGGCGCAACAAATGCGATTGGCAACACGCTAAGTGGTACAGGTGATTTCATTCAAAGCTCTGCATCGGGTATTGGAAACTTTGCAAAGGATGCTGCCGGTGGCACAATTGGACTCGGAAAAGACGTGGTCGGTGGGACAGTTGGACTTGGAAAAGACATTGTTGGTAGTGTTGGATCTGGAGTAAGTCAGATGTTACAAAGCAATCCTGCTTCAGTAGGTGGACGTGGTGGTCAAGGACAAGGCCAAGGACAAGGCGGTTACCAAGCAAATGGACATCAAAACTCTTATGGAGGACCAAATATGAGACAAACACATGGAATGGATCCTTATTCTTATCATGGATCAGTTCCACCTAGACCTAGTTGTAATTATATTCCTCGTACTGCGGATTTCAGTGCATTCGGAAGATAGAGAGATAGAGAGATAGAGAGATAGATAAATAGATAAATAGATAGATAAATAGATATATACGTTATACTAAAAAAAACATATTATACAATACTTATAATACGTTATAAACCATGGAATCATTACAATTAAATAGCATATTTGAAAGACGACACATTGAAACCGAAATCACAAACATATTACAAGATTTCGACAAAGCACCACAAACGAATATGAAAAAAGGCATATACATATACGGGACACCGGGTAGCGGAAAAACGTTCTTTGTCACACGGCTATTAAAACAACTCGGATATGATGTGATTACCTACGATGCAGGAGATGTCCGTAATAAGTCTTTGTTTCAGAACATTGACAGCAATCATATTTCGAATCATAACGTATTGGATCTTATGCATCAACGCAAAAAAAAGATTGCGATTATCATGGATGAGATTGACGGCATGAATAATGGAGACAAAGGCGGGATTGACGCATTGATCAAACTGATTCGACAAAAAAAGACGAAAAAACAAAAGTCGGAGAATACTACACTGAATCCGATTATTTGTATTGGAAACCACGAAAGCGACAAAAAAATACGTGAACTCATGAAAGCATGCCATACATTTGAACTGAAAACCCCCACGGAATCACAGATCAGTCATATTCTACACGAGACATTGCCATCCTTTGACACTATTGATTCCGATTTCCAACAAGATATTTTCACCTATATTCAAGGCGACTTGCGTAAATTGTTATTCATACTCAATCTGGCGAAAAACAAACCGGAATTGCTGACCACCCGGGCGATCAAAGATATATTTCAAGTGAAAATATTCAACAAAGACGCCAAGAAAAATACGTGGAAATTGTTTGAAGAGCAAGTCCCGTTAGCCGAGCATAATATTTTCATGAATGAGACAGATCGTACAACAGTTGCATTGTTGTGGCACGAGAATGTGATTAATCCTTTGTCTCAGTTTTCTGTAGAGCAAACGTTCCCATTTTACGAGACCATACTACAAAACATGTGTTTCGCGGATTATATTGGGCGGATTACCTTTCAAAGTCAAATTTGGCAGTTTAACGAAATGGCATCCTTGATTAAGACGTTTTACAATAACAAGTTGTTTCATGAACAGTTTCCACATATAAAAAATAAATTAAATCCTGGTGATATTGAATTCACAAAAGTATTGACCAAATACTCGACGGAATACAACAATCAACTTTTCTTGCATAGTTTGTCTCAGAAAATGAATATGGACAAAAAAGATTGCATTGCCTTTTTTCAAGAGTTGCGGTTGTCTCTCGGGGATCAGTTTTTCAATCACCCCGAGAAAATGATGTTTGTAGAATATCACTTAGGCAAAGAGGAAATCGATAGCCTCGACATTAAACGGATATATCGCTTTTTAGACAAGAATGTAAAAAAAGACGATACGATTATCGTGGAAGATGATATTAGTGTGGATTCTAGTGATTAAGGAATGGTCACCATGACTTCTGGAGTGAGTTTTGAAAACGACTCTGGTTGATACATTACCACTGACTTTTGCCGTATTTGTGTTGTTGTTTCCTGATTCTGATTCTGATTCTGATCCTCATCATCAATTAATGTAGTTTGTGTACCAACATCATTTATTTCTGTAATGTTGATACTCGTTGTTTGTTTGGTTTGTTCTATTTGTTTGGTTTGTTCTATTTGTTTGGTTTGTTCTATTTGTTTGG
>ERZ807291.5013-NODE-5013-length-17034-cov-3.674893_pt1 | contig 17034 bp, 14 predicted proteins | sample MGYA00521257_ERZ807291 | MGnify/ENA primary metagenome ERZ807291 (study PRJEB31413, sample SAMN03169783) | marine metagenome | biome: Marine; feature: Water; material: Subsurface seawater | place: North Sea | collected 2011-04-28 | depth 1 m m ... | reverse complement strand
GAGAGGATTAGGCCGCGAGCGCGTAGGAAGTGTTGCCAGTTATGGCTTGGGTTTCGGGATTAACGAGTGGCTACCCTAAGCACTCGGCATGCTGACCGTGCCGTTTGTCTTGCTGTCAAATCCAAAATCGGCCCCAGTTATTGTTGTTGTTGTTTTTCCACTTCGGTGGCAGGATGTCAGAGAACAAAACACGCAAACGTGCAAACCGCCTTGGCCCAAGCCAAAGCGGTTTACGAAGATACAGTAGGAAAGAGCCGGGAATTACCGGACCAACAGCCTTTGGCGAATCACGCCTTGGGCAGTCTCGATGCGGACCGTGTAAGTACCGGTGCGCAGGCCGAGACGGTTGCCGCTGGCGGCCAATGCTCCAGCCCATACCTGGCGGCCCATGGCGTCGACCACGGTAGCCGCAGCACCAGCCTCCACTCCTGCCACGCGCAGCACATCGTACTGACCGACAGGATTGGGGTACACCGTGACGCTTGAAGCCGACGCTGCCTCAATGCTGTTGACCACGGGAGCCTCACCGAAATAGACATCGTCGAAATAGTAGGTCGTACCACCTTCGACACCTTCATCACCGAAGCCGAAGAAAATCACGAGCAGATCGTAAGGGTAGTTGACCTCGAGCTCAGGCCCGCCGGGCAATTCATTGCCAAAGTTGAATTCAAGCGTCTCCCACCCTTCCTGCGTGGTGTACTGGATGGTCTCGCAGTAAATGCCTTCTCCGGTAATCTCCGTCTTGAGCAAAATGGGCGTTCCAGCAGATGGCGTCCACACGCGAACGCTGATCATCTTCTCCTCCTCTGTGAAAGGAATGGGGTTGGCAAAGCCTTCGATGGTGCCGATCATGGTGCCGGACCATCCCACCGCTACCGGCATCTTGGTGACCTCCACCACGTGGTTGCCTGGTGCCGTGGGATCTTCAACAATCTGAGAGGCATTGCCCCAGAAATCGTAGGTCGTCTGATCAACGGTTTCGTCTTCAAACGTGCAGGGCAAGTCAATCTGGCTCAAGCCCCCACTGGCATCGACCTGCTCGATGTCATCGAAATAGAAGGTCGACTGGTCAGAGCCGTCGCCCACGTTCTCGAAATCAAACATGAACACCAACTTGTCATAGGTCATGGAATACTCGCCAGCGAAGTTCCAGGTCATCACTTCCCAGCCGCCCTGGGTGACGTTCCACTGGTCGATTTCCGTGTCGAGGTAGCCCTCCAGCTTCATCTTGATGCGCACGCCCTGGCGGGGTGACCACACCTTCATGCGGATGCTCGTCTCCTCGGAAAAATCGAAGAACTGCCCCATCTGAAGCAGTGAACCGCCCCATGGAAGGCCGCCATCGCGGACAATCCTGCATACCGTCTCGCTGTCGTTGACTGCATCCGGTGCAGGGTTGGCGACGACCTCAGCGAAACCGCCATCAAAATCAGTGAAATCGGAAGTTGTGGTGCCTGACTCAAAGTCGATGGGCAGGGTAACCTGCGCGGAAGCGACCGAAAAAAAGCACATAAAAAAAGCCCCTGCGAGAAGGGCATCATATCGTTGAAGATGCATGGTACAGAGTTACGCCAAAATCATGGATTTACCGTCGCAGCCTCTAGACGCTCGTGCGCATTGGTGCGGATGTTGTCCCAGAAGAGGTTGAAATCCCCAACGTGCCAATTGTCCCGATGCAACCACTTGCCCACCAGAAATATATGGGGCGGGTCAATCCACAGGACACCCTCAGGCCGCAGCTGCGCCGTAATGCTGCCCGGATTCTTGTTGCGAAAAGACTCCCTTACTGCGCCGAGGTGGACGTTGCGATCATTGGCCTTCCCAACCTCGGTAGTCAAAGTAATGGGGTGTATCGCACTGGGCGGTTCCTCCTTTTGACCCAACCAAGCCGGGACATATCCAGTGCCGTAACTCATCCATGCACAATAGCAATGCTGGTCGGTGGGCGTCTCGCAAGCGGACAGCTGCTTAAAGTCCGAGGGGTAGATGTCCATGCCGGGAATGTAGGCCGCTACAAGGCGCTCCTGCAGTGGCTGTCCATCGAAGAACTCCTGCAGCAGCCATCGGGCATGCCAACTGCCTTGGCTGTGCGCGGCAATGATGAGGGGCCGTCCCTCATCCCATTGGCTCAGAAAATGCTGGAAAGCCGCACGGACATCGCTGTAAGCGAGCTTCAAAGCCGCCAAGCTCAAACTATCTCCCACGCTGAAAACGCGGATGTGGGCCTGTCGGTATCGGGGAGCAAACACCCGACCGGCTCCATTAAAGATGGCAGCCTGATGCCGCACAGGCCATCTATCGACCGCCTCATTCAACGCCGCACTATCCAGCGAGGCATTCCAGGCGGGTCCCTCCTCAAAAATGGTAGGGTGCAAGTAGAACACATCGGCCGTACCTGGTCCTTCTGACACCGTGCGTCCCTTCGGCAGCCCATCGGCCGCATCATCGCGCCATGGCAAAGCAGACCAACTGTCCTCTTGACCATACGCAGGTGCCGCAGGAATAGGTTCGAGGGCCGTCGCGATGCGCTCTACGTGCAATCCAGTCTCCACGACAGATTCGTAGCGCTTACACCCTGAAACCACAAAAACCCCAGCGGCGACAACGCACCACACCGACTTCAAGTCCATGCCACAAAAATGCATCCAAAATGCACCTGCACCCCGCAAACCAAAACTGGCCTCCTTCAGACTCAAGTGACGCGGTCCTTTCCTATCTGCTCAGTTTTCACCAACCACATTTCTTGACAACCGCAAAAACTTGGGCGTTTTCGGCCACTGTGAATGCACAACCGAGGTAGATTACCCTTCGTTCGAGAGAAGACATGAGGATAGGAATCATCAGAGAAGGAAAAGTACCGCCAGATCAGCGTGTGCCGCTGACACCGGAGCATTGCGCGAAGGTGTTAGAACGGTTTCCCTATGTGGAATTGGTCGTCCAACCCAGCGATGTCAGGAGAATTACCGATGCCGAGTTTGTCGCTGCCGGTGTTGAGCTCAGCGAAGACCTCAGCGATTGCGACGTGCTCTTTGGGGTCAAAGAGGTTCCCGTCGATCAGCTGATTCCCGACAAGACCTACTTCTTCTTTTCTCACACTTTCAAGCTTCAGCCCTACAACGCCAAGTTGCTGCGCGCATGCTTGGACAAGCGCATCCGCCTCATCGATTACGAGTTGCTCAAGCGACCTGGCGGAAGGCGCATCATTGGTTTTGGCCGATATGCTGGAGTGGTGGGGACATACAATGCGTTTCGCACGTTTGGCGCACAGCACGGGACTTACGACTTGCCGCGCGCCATCGATTGCGAAGACCGCACGGAGATGGAGTCCCACCTTTCCAAGGTCAAACTGGCCCCGGGAACCAAGGTGGCGCTCACAGGTCGGGGACGCGTGGGCAATGGTGCCCGCGAAATCCTCGAATTCATGCGAATTCGGGAAGTACATCCGGTCGATTTCCTCCGGGAAGACTTTGAAGAGCCCGTATTCACCCACCTTGACCTCGAAGATTACAACCGCCGCAAATCCGACAGCGGATTCGACTTCAAGGAGTTTTGTGACGACCCATTGGGCTATGAAAGCACCTTCATGGCCTTTGCCCGCTCTACGGACCTCTTCATTGCCGGCCACTTTTGGGCAGAGGGATCACCCTTTCTTTTTAGCCGGGCAGACGTCCGCGACGACGACTGGCGCATTTCTACCGTGGCCGACATCAGTTGCGACATCGATGGCCCCGTGGCTTCTACTGTGGAGCCCAGCACCATCGCCGACCCCATGTACGGGTATGACCCCGTCGGCGAGTGCCGGGTCCCTTTTGGTACGGAGGGGAGCATTGGCGTGATGGCCGTGGACAACCTGCCTTGTGAGTTGCCCCGCGACGCCAGCGCAGACTTTGGCGCGACGTTGTTGGAACAGGTCATCCCCCTCGTCGTAGAAGGGGACGCCCAAGGCATATTGGAGCGGGCCTCTGAGACAACGCTCAAAGGTGAACTGAGCCCACATTTCGCCTATCTGTCTGATTACGCGGGACTTACTGGGCAATGAACCGGTACGTCAGGGTGCCCTTCTGACGTTTGGGTGCATTGGCCTGTGATTGAAATCTACAGCGCAACGCACTGCGCAAGGATTCATCGGTTAAGCATGCGGACATGGATTCCGATCCAGATCCCGATACAGAAAGGACTGTAGCGTCGAGCACTTCTCCTCCCGGAGCCACATCGATGCTCATGACCACCACCCCGCCACCGCGGCAACGGTAGCCCGGCACATCTAGACCCAACGCCTTGCGGCCCGCCAAGTCGTATTCCGCTGTGACCTGGCCATCGTATCGGGCATCCCAATTTTCGTAGCGGTTCTCGACGGCATCAGCAACATCAAGCTTGTCTTCACCGGCACCGCTGTTGGCCCCGCTCCTCCCCTCTGCCAGGGCATCGAATGCTGATTGCTCAAATGCCCGCAATTCCGCCTCAACATCTCTGGCCATTTGATCTGATGCCGCGGCCGAGCTTTGTAGAGACTGGTTGCGGGCTGCGTTCGCATCCGCAGCCACATTGCGGACAGCTGCATCCATCTTGGCCTGCATTTTTGCGCGAACCGCCTCCTCCATGGTCTGGGTTTGCTGCGGCAGCGCGAAATCTGCAAAATCCACTTCTGCGTAAGCCGTAGCCTCCGAAGTCGATACATCACCCCATTCCGCCAAAGCCGCCAAAGTGATCACATGCACCAACAAAGCCGCCACCACAGCCTGCCAAACGAAACGCTCTCGGCTTCCCAAGGAAGCCTTCAAAACTGATTCAGTAAAAGGGGCCACTTTCATATTCGACGACAAAATAACAGGAGCTGTCCATCGTTAAAACGGTAATTCATATCTTTATTACTTAGAATCAACTTAAGATGAAGCATATCCTCCTCCTCGGCGCTCTGTTCTTGTTCGGCGCCACTGCATCTGCCCAGAGCAGCTCATGCACCGACAAAAAAGCCAAGACCGAAAACACCAACAGCAAGTCATCCTGCTGCCAAGGCAAAGCCGACGCCAAGAGCTGCTGCTCTGCGAAGTCTTCTTGCACAGACAGCAAGAAAAAGAGAGGAAAGAAAGCCAAGTCTGGTAAAGAGGAGTCAAAGCAGTCACAAAGCCTCGCCCGTTCTGAAGACAAAATGGAGTCTACAGACAAGAAAGCGAAGGTGAGCCCTGCCAAAGGCGCAGGCCACTGATTGAACCTGACCAAAAAAAATGAAAGAAGCCCGCTAATGCGGGCTTCTTTATTTTGCACCCATGGGTCGCGCTGGCACACTGCTTTTCTTCCTGATTTCTTTTATTGGCTCCCACGCCCAGTTCAACCTGGTGGGCGATGCCCAGCCGCTTAACGGAGGATGTGTCCAACTCACCGCGGCGCTCAATGCGCAGCAAGGAGCAGCTTGGAACCAAGATCAAATCGATGTCAGCCTCCCGTTCTGCATGCACCTTTCGGTGAACCTTGGCAGCAACAACGGAGGCGCCGATGGCATCGCGTTTATTCTGCACCAATTGGGCCCCAACCAAGCCACCACCACCTCTGGGGGCAACATGGGCTATGGCAACTACAATGCGCCAACAAACACCTTTATCGACCCCACTTTTGACCCCAGCATCATCATTGAATTCGACACTTGGCAAAACCCAAATCTGGGAGACCTCATTAACGATCATGTGGCCCTGCATCGCGATGGCACCAACTCTCACAACGGTCCCGAATGCCTTGCCGGCCCCATTGAAGCCAGCGCCATCAGCGGCAACATAGAAGACGGACAGGACCATACGGTGCACATCGAATGGAACCCGAGCACCCAATCGCTTCGCATGGAGTTCGACGATGTGGAACGGTTCAATGCCACCGTCGATTTGGAAAACGACGTGTTTGCAGGCAACAGCATGGTGTGGTGGGGATTGACCGGGAGCACGGGGGGCGCTTCGAACGTTCAGTCGTTTTGCTTGCTCGATGTCTCCAACAGCGCAGGCATTCCAGAATTGACACTCAGCCCACCCGCCCCCTACAGCACCTGCCCCAACGAAACCATCACCATTACCGGATCCGCACCAGGATACACGGTCAGTTGGCAAAACCTCAACAACCCGGTGAGTTCCGCTGGACCCGGAGAACATACCATTGAGGCACAAGATGGTGGATGTCCCTTAACCGAGACCATCAGCGTAGCCTCCCTGCCTGGTCCCAACCTCTCTACCCTGACCGATGTGACCCTGTGCGATGGCGCCTCCACCACCTTGACAGCATCCGCTGAGGCGGGGAGCTTGGTTGATTGGGACGGCACAGGCAACCCCACTTTAGATGTTTCCAGCGGAGGGATTCACGCCGTCACTGCTGCACTGGGTACCTGCACAGAAAGCCAAACGGTGACCGTCGTGGATCAAGCCTCTCCGACCATCGCCTTGGACACCTCGAACGACATCTCACTGTGCGAAGGCGATGCAGTGACCATCACGGCCACCACTGACATCGTAGCAGACATCCAATGGATCAATACGGATGGCACCGTCGCCTCTTCCAACGCTGAGCTTACCGTGGAGGCCCAGGCAAGCCTGACAGTAGAAGCTCAAGCGGGCGGATGTCCAGGCCTTCCAGAATTCGTCTTGGTGAACATGCTTCCCTTGCCCACCGCCACCATTCAGTCTATTCCGAATACCCTGTGTTTTGATGAAACAGGATTGGTGACTGCTGTTCCCAGTCCCGGGGCCTCGGTGGACAGCTGGACGCTCCCCTTGGGCACTACAGGCGTGAATCAAGCAGGCCCAGGCGCCTACACGGCCAACCTCATCGCAGCCAACGGCTGCACCAACACAGCTTCCTATATCCTCGACGCCCTTCCACCGATTCAATACGAGCTCAGCGGTCCTGAAGGAGCCTGCGACGGCAGCACCATCGCGTTGATGGTCTCCGGAAATTTCCAATCTGCTCAATGGTCCGATGGCACCACCGGAAACGCCTTGTCCTTGGAAAGCGTTGATGGCGAAGGCCCTTTTGCCGTCACTGTAGAACTCGACGGTTGCACCGCGACTTCCTCCGCCGAAGTCCAATGGTGGCCGGTACCGTCTGTAGGGGTGATGGAGGATACCGTCATTCGCTGTGTGCTGGACCCAGCAGTAGAATGCAATTGGCCGAACCAAGCCTCACCCGCAGTGGGCTGGTGGGTATGGAGTGTGAATGGCATGACCACGACGGGCGGGCCGGTATGGGAAGCCGAGGGCGCATACACCGTGCGCGTATTGGACAGCATGACAGGCTGTGCCGATTCCACGGAGGTTTACGTGAACGTTTGGCCCAATTTGGAGGTCAATGCTGCGCCCTACGCCGGCATAGTGTGTTGGGACGAAACCACCGAAGTCATCGCCGAGCTGCGCGGCGTCGAAGGAACCGATATCGACGAGCTGCCATACACCCTGGCTTGGGACGACCCCGAGGTTCAGGGACTCCATCCTCAGGTCGGCGCCGGCATTTACCTCCTTCAAGCGGAGAATGCCTGCGGACAAGACGTTGCCGTGGTGGAAGTCACGCAGGAATACTGTGGATGCGATATGTGGATGCCTACGGCCTTTACACCTGATAACGACGGCATCAACGACGGCCTCAAAGTCGAGACCAACTGCCCTGAATTGGAATCTTTCCAACTCGACATTTACGACCGTTGGGGCCAACGTGTGTGGGGCACGGACAACCCTGACCGCGTGTGGATGGGACAAGCAGAGACACCCCCCAGCGAAGGACTCCATTTTGTCCCCGACGGTGTCTACGCCTACCGCTTGGTTTGGAAATACAGCAAAACCGGAACACCTCTCGTTGAGGAACGGAACGGCCACTTACACCTCCTGCGGTAAGCCCCAATGCCCCTCAGTCCTACCGCGGAAGGCCACAAACTATCTTCGCGGATCAGAACGCAGCATGACCACAGCTAAGCCATTTGATCTGATTGTAGTGGGCGGAGGAATCGTCGGCGCTGCTGCTTTTCTCAAGCTCCAAAAACGGCACCCCAATGCCCGCATCGCTCTATTAGAAAAAGAGCACATTCTGAGCGACCACCAAACCGGACACAACAGCGGGGTCATTCACAGCGGACTGTATTACCCACCGGGAAGCCTCAAAGCCATCAACTGCGTCAAGGGCAGACATGAACTGGTTGCTTTTGCCAAGGAATATGGTGTAGACCACGACATCTGCGGAAAGGTCGTCGCAGCAGCCAGCGCCGATGAATTGCCCATGCTCGAAAAGATCCATGGACTGGGGTTGCAAAACGAAATTGAAGGGCTGGAGCGCATTTCCGGAGACGCTGTCCGCGACATTGAGCCTTACGTCAACGCCATCGATGGCCTTTGGGTGCCCTGTACGGGCATCATTGACTTCCGCGGAGCCACCGCCAAAATGGTCGAAGTCGCCCGCGGCATCCAGCCAGAGAGCCAAGTCTTTACCGGCGTGGAGGCTCAGGACTTCACGCAAGACGAAAGCGGAGTGGAAGTCCACACCAACCAAGGTGTGTTCGCCGGCGGCGGACTCGTAGTCTGTGCAGGCCTTCAAGCCGACCGACTGGCGCGCAAGGATGGCGTCACATTGCCTGAACGCGTTGTCGGTTTCCGAGGAGATTATTACGAACTCGAAGACCACGCCAAGCATAAGGTCCGCAACTTGATCTACCCCGTCCCCAACCCCCAGTTTCCGTTCTTGGGTGTTCACTTCACGCGGATGACCAATGGCGACATTGAATGTGGCCCCAACGCCGTCTTCACGTTCAAGCGCGAGGGATATGGCAAAACAGACTTCAACCTTCGCGACACATACGAAGCACTGGGCTACAGTGGCACATGGAGGCTGTTCATGAAGAACATGTCATTTGGCATCAATGAATACCGCCGGGCGTTCTCTAAGCGGCTCTTCCTGAAGACGCTGCAGCGTTTGATTCCCGATTTGGAAATGGACGACCTCCGTCCTGGCCGCAGCGGCGTCAGGGCCTTGCTCTTGCGCCCAGATGGCGATACCAAAGACGACTTCCGCATCGTCACCCACGGACGCAGTGTACACGTATTGAACGCCCCCTCGCCCGCCGCTACAGCGTCGCTCGCCATCGGAGACCACATTGCTGACCACGTAGACCGCCAAGGTCTCCTGGGCTAAAGCCCCCATACCCCCGCTTCCCTGAGCCCTATATTGCCTTCATGGGAAAGCAATCAGACCATCCGCGTGCCTACACCAAAAAGGCCGTACAAAAAGGTTGGCTGATGTATGACTGGGCCAACTCCGCCTATTTCCTCGTCATCACCACTGCCATCTTTCCGCTGTTTTACACGGCCATCACCACCACGACCATCGACGGTGTGATTTCTGATGCCGTGAGTTTTATGGGCAAGACGTTCATCAACACCCAGCTCTACAGCTACATCATTGCGGCATCCTTTCTCATCGTCATCATCGCCTCTCCGCTGCTCAGTGGCATGGCCGACTACTTAGGCCGCAAACTCCTGTTTCTCAAGTGCTTCTGCTACGTCGGAGCGGCAGGCTGCATTGGCCTGTACTGGTTTGATGTCGAGCACCTCGAATGGAGCATGTCAGCCCTTTTCATGGCCAACATCGGCGCGTGGGGCAGCCTGGGTTTTTACAATGCATTCTTGCCCGAGATCGCCGAGCGCGAAGAGCAAGACTTGCTGTCCGCAAAAGGATATTCGTGGGGATTTGCCGGGGCTGTCATCTTGCTGGTGATGTGCTTGGCGCTGATCATGGGCATTGGCGACCAGTTCACGCGCTGGGCCTTTGTGGGGGTGGGCCTTTGGTGGGCCGGATGGGCACAGATCACTTTTCGACGTTTGCCCGTCAGGGTCAAAGAAAGACCCGAAGGCAACATCATGATGAAAGGCTTTCACGAACTGAGGGGGGTCGCCAGAGAACTCAAGGGGAAAACCCGTATCGTGCGTTACCTCCTGAGCTTCTTTGTCATGAGCATGGCCATACAGACCATCATGCTCATGGCGAGCTCCTTTGGAATCAAAGAGGTCAAGCTCGCCTCAGATGAACTCATCATTGCCATCTTATTGATCCAGCTCATTGCCATTCCCGGCGCATTTCTCTTTAGCTGGCTGAGCAAACAATGGGGCAACGTAACGGTGCTCCTTATGGCCACCGCAATGTGGGCTGGCGTGTGCCTTTTCGCTTATTTCCTTGTGGACGGGTCGGCCATGTTTTTTGTTGCGGCGGGCATCGTGGGCTTCATGATGGGCGGAACCCAAAGCTTGAACCGGTCCACTTACACCAAAATGCTGCCTGAAACCGAAGACACCGCCTCTTATTTCAGCTTCTACGAAGTGCTTGAAAAGTTGGGGGTGGTCATTGGGATGTTCAGTTGGGGCTATATCGAAGGCCTCACTGGAAGCATGCGCTCCTCTATTCTGGCCCTGATCGGATTTTTTGCCGTAGCCATGATCCTCCTCGCCTCCATACCCCGCGCAGAGAACAACATCTCAGTGGCCTGATTGGAGACTGTATCAGTCGATTTCTATGAAAGCCTGCTCCACCAGGCGAAATTCTACCCGCCGGTTGCGGGCTCGTCCTGAGGGATCCGAATTGGAAGCCGTGGGCAACGCACTGCCGTGGGCATTGGTTCGCATCCGGTCTGGCGCCACGCCTTGGTCCATGAGGTAGGCAAAAGCGGCTTTGGCCCGATTCTCTGACAACACAGCATTGTATCCTTCTGGACCCACCGCATCGGTATGGCCGTGCACTTCCAGCCGAAGAAATCGATTGCGCCGCAACATGCTGCCCCAACGGTCCAATTTGGCGCGGTCCTCCGACCGCAACGTTGCGTCATCAAAGGAAAAATGGAGTGTATCCCGCTCCACTTCTTGCACCCGGGTTAACGCCTCCGGAGGGTCCTGCACTTCTCCTGCAATTTTGCGGACCAAACACGCACAATCCTCTGGCCTCTCAACGGGCACCACCTCTACAGCATCCAAATAGACATAGGCCCAATCGGTTGCATCCTTAGGGGCATCGGCCGAAAGCGCCAAGCGCGTCATGCCTTTGGCATCGAAATTCCCCAACGTCAACCATCGCTCCCCTCCTTCCGCTTGGATCGCGTCCGAGAGGTTGACCCAGCCCTTGGTCGTCTCGAGGAAATGGCCAGCAGGATTCACCATCTGAGGGGTGTAATCCAAAATGTAATCCCGCTCTCCTTTCGGCTTCTCTGCACTCAACAGCGCCCCAATACCATCGGCGACCACCCCGGCCTGCTCGGCTGCCGAATACCAAAACGAAACACAGACCCACTCTTTGGGCGCCAAAGACCGCTTCAACTCTGTGGTGAGGTACTCTCGGTAACGCCACTTGGCCCGGCTAAAAACCACCAGTCCGCCGTAGGCTTCCCCATCCAAACCAAGTTCCTTTCCAAAACGGTTAATCGGAACTCCTACCGACCCGCTACAGGACGCAAAATGATCGGGTGTACCCTCGGTAGGTTGCTCCCAGTGAGCCAAAGTGCGCAGCCTCTGCTGGTTGTAGTCCGAAGGGCAGAACTTTTTGGACTCGAACCCTCCATCGCGCACCAAACTGGCCGCATCGAGCACAGTACTTGGAGTCTGTGCAACAGCCCCAAATCCCAAACCAACGATGGCCAACCAAACGGCCGGCAATTTCCGCATGGGGTTACTTGATCCGGAAAGTCACCCGGCGGTTCTTGGCACGGGCAAGGTCAGAAGCCTTGGTGCTGGCAGGGTCAGAATTCTCCAATCCTATTGCTGTAATGCTGGACTCAGCCACCCCTTGGGAAGTCAAGTAACGCTTGACTTGATCGGCCCTTTTACGGCCCATCTCAGCAAAACGAGGATTGATTTTACCTTCTGACACTTCGTCATCGTCGCAATGGCCCATCACCTCAACAGTCCACGTTGGATTGGCCTTCAATACGCCCGCCAACCGATCGAGAGATGCCCTCCCATCTTCGGTGAAAGTGCGCTTTACAAAAGCGTAGTAAACGGCCGTGCGGCCCACGAAATCTCTTCCGGAAAGGTCACCGGGAAGCGCGGCGCCGCCGTAAACCAAATCAGGTGCCGTGTTGGAGGAACGCGAACAATTACACTGGCTCTTTGCATCCACCGGGAACACCTTCACATTGTCGATGTAGTAGTATGCATGCATCGTCTGCACGCCACTGATTGAAGATGGCTTTTTGACTTTGACCTCCTCAATGTCACGAGAACCATTGAATCCACCAATGGTCATGTACTCTTCTTGGCCGGTGCCCAGCACCGTTCCACAAATGGTCTCCCATCCTTCCATCAACTGCATCACCTTGTCTGTGCGGTGCTTGACCTGAGGCTCGCGGTCTACAATCCCAAGGTTCGGTTGCATCTCCTTGCGGTCCGAGAAGTATGCTCCAAGACCATTCACGGCATACTTAGACAGGTCGCTGAGTGAAACATCGAAGCTCACACAGTACATCTGGTTGGCCTCCAGGTTCTCAGACAAGCGCACTTGGAAGTAAGTGCGGGCAATCTTGGGAGACTTGGTGTACGCACGGAAACCCCCGTAACGGTTTCCATCAGCTGGATCCTCGTAGCCATAGCTGTTCGATGGAACAGCCACTTTTTCACTCTTGACATCTGTAGAAAACAGGTCAAGCGGCGCGTCGGTGTATGAAAACCAGTCCGTCGTGGTCTCCTCGAGTTGGCCATATGCTTTGAGCCTCTTGACGTCCCCGTTTTCGAAGCTGCTGTTGGGCACGAGGTTGACATCCTGTGCATTCAAGTCGGCATCAAAGGCCGGATTCAACAGCGCAATTACAGCGCCAGTCATCATCAATTTCCGCATGGTTTTCCTGTTCTGATGGTCTTCAATCAAGACCCGCTGCGTTTGACTTCATCGATGAAGGCCCTGACGCGGTCGGGGTTGATGTCGGGATAAACACCGTGGCCCAAGTTAGCCACATGGCCTCCGTGCCCAAAATCCGACAACATTCGTTGGGTAGCTTCCCTCACTTCGGCTTCTGTACCGTACAAAACAGAGGGGTCCATATTGCCTTGAAGGACATGTTTTGGCGCCCTTTGGCGCGCCTCTGACACAGGAGTATGCCAGTCTACACCCAGCGCAGCGCAAGGCAATGAAGCCAGCCTGTTCAGCTGCCAGCCAGCGCCTTTGGCAAATACGATGAGCGGCGCACCCTTCACTTCTTCGCAAATCCTGCGAAGACGGGGCATGCTGTATCGTTCAAAAAGAGTGGCGTCCAATGCGCCGGCCCAACTGTCAAACAATTGCAGCACTTGCGCTCCAGCGGCCACTTGAGCATTGAGGTACACAATCGTGGCCTCTGTAATCCGGTCCAACAAATCTTCTGCCAAAGCCGGTTCAGCGCGCAACATCCGGCGCGCCTTACTCCATTCTTTGCTGCCACCGCCTTCTACCATGTAACAAAAAATAGTCCAAGGAGCCCCCGCAAAACCGATGAGCGGTACCCTGCCATCCAAAGCTGAACGCGTCATGCGCATGGCGTCCATCACGTAGCGAAGGTGCTCCTCGGGCTCCACTGCATGCAACCGATCCAAGTCGGCACGGGACCCGATGGTCTCCTCAAAACGCGGCCCGACTTTTTCGACCAACTGATATGGAAGGCCCATGGCTTCAGGCACCACAAGAATGTCACTAAACAAGATGGCCGCGTCCACACCGAGCAAGTCAACAGGCTGCAGGGTCACTTCACAGGCCAGTTCTGGCGTCTCCACCAGCTCCTTGAACCCCGATAACCGGCTCCGAATCGCCCGGTATTCAGGCAAAATCCTGCCGGCTTGACGCATCAGCCAAACGGGCGGACGGGGTGTATCCTCTCCAGCGAGAACCCGAAGAAGCAAATCGTTTTTGGCGGTCATGGTGAAAACAACAACAAGGTGGGGGTTCGGTTCGCTATCAAAGCTTCAAAAACACGTCAAAACTCAATGGAGGGTCTTGAACAATGCCTCCTCCAAAAGGTCAAAGGGATGCACTGTCACATTGCCCACCCCCTTGGATTTGGCATCACATTCCCTCAAGTAACCAAAAATTCGGGCCACTTTTCGGGCAGGGTAATTCCGCGCCGCACGGGCATATTCTTTCGCCGCAAAAGGGTGCACCCTCAAAGCACTCGCCACAGCAGATGGGTCGTGACTCGGAAGGTGATGAAAAGTCAATACCCTGCCGAAGTAATTGGTCAACACCGGAAGGATGCGCGGCACCGGATTGGATTTCTCATTGGCCCGCATGTATTGGACAATCCGCGTCACACGGCCAATGTCCTTCTCTGCAAGGGCACCTGTCAACTCAAAGATGTTGTACTCCTTGGAGATGCCAATGTGCTGCTCAATCAAGGTGTCGCTCACCTCTCCACCGTCTGGCAAAGCAATGAACAACTTCTCCAACTCCCCCGCTACTTTCTTCAGGTCATTGCCGAGGTATTCTGCCATGACCTGTGCGGTGCGGGGACTGATGCGGCGCCCTTTCGATTGTACAAATCCCTCAATCCACTCAGGCAACTTGTAGTCGCGAATCTTCGACGATTGGAACACCACTCCTGCCTGCTGAATGCGCTTGACCGCACCGAGTCTTTTGTCTGGCATCTTGTTGCGGTGGACCAACACCAGCACCGTCGATGAGACGGGATTGTCCGCATAAGCGGCGAGCTTTTCGAGCTTGTCTTTTGACTTCCATTCTCTGAGCTCTTGGGCCTCTTTCACCAGCACCAACCGGCGCTCCGCCATCATGGGGAATTGACGCGCTGCGGCCAATACCTGGTCGAGGTCGCTGTCGCGGCCGTACAGAATGGTTTGATTGAAGTCCCGTTCGTGTTCCTCCAAGGCGTGCTCTTCAATCGCATCCGAAAGAACATCCAAATAGAAGGCCTCTTCTCCACCCAAGAGGTAGAGGGGAGAGAAACTGCGCGCTCGAATGTCATCGAGTAAAGGCTGAAACCCCTTCACGCGCGATCAACGAAAAGAGGGGGCGACCACAAGGTCTTTGCTCCCTTTGGTGTGCGTATAGAACCCTTCGCCGGACTTGACACCCAGTTTTCCGGCCATCACCATGTTCACCAACAATGGGCTGGGTGCGTATTTGGGCTGACCGAATCCGTCTTGCAGGACCCGGAGGATGCTCAAACAAACGTCCAAACCAATAAAATCCGCCAGGTGCAATGGCCCCATAGGGTGCGCCATTCCCAACTTCATGACCTGATCGATTTCGGCGACTCCTGCAACCCCCTCATGCAAGCTGCAAATGGCCTCGTTGATCATCGGCATTAAAATGCGGTTCGCCACAAATCCCGGATAATCGTTGACTTCAACAGGGATCTTACCCAGCTGCTCAGACAACGCCACCACAGTGGCCGTAGTGGCATCGCTGGTATCGTAACCGCGGATGACCTCTACCAACTTCATGATGGGCACCGGATTCATGAAATGCATCCCAATGACCTTGTCTGGGCGGCCAGTGGCTGCCGCAATGCGGGTGATGGAAATGCTCGATGTATTGGTGGCCAATATGGCAGAGGCTGGGGCCGAGGCGTCGATTTGCTCAAAAATCTTGAGCTTGAGGTCCAAACGCTCCGTGGCCGCCTCTACCACCAAATCAGCGTCGGCTACAGCGCCGTGCATTTCGGTGGAAGTCGTGAGGCGGGAAAGTGTCGCCGCTTTGTCATCAGCAGAAATGCGCTCCTTGGACACCAGTCGGTCCAAATTGCGCTCAATGGTCGCTTGGGCACGTGTCAAAGCTGCTGCATTCACATCAATCAAGGACACCTGGTGGCCCGACTGCGCAAAAACGTGGGCAATGCCATTGCCCATGGTGCCCGCTCCAATCACGGCCACTTTTTGGTTGGAAACGCTCATTCTTCAGAAGCCGCTTTGTCCTCGGAGACTTCCTCGACAGCCACTTCCTTGGCCTCCCCTTCTGCAGGCGCTTCATCGGTTGTTACAGCTTCAGCGTCAGCCTCTATGGCATCCTCCTCAGAAACGAAAGGCAGCACGTTCAACTTGTTCAGCTCGTTGTACCACGTGCACAGCTTCTTCAAGTCGCTGTGATACACCCGTTCTTGATCCAAATCGGGCACCACTTCGGTCACAAAACTGCGCAACGTATCGTGAGGCTCTTTGGAATTGGCAGAGTCCCCACCCTTTAGGTGGGCGTGAAGGGTGTTGAGCACCTCAGACAAAGGAAGGTCTTCATCATATGTGAAGATGCTGATGTCTTCAAAACTCGAGACCCTCGCAGAGGAGGGAACAGCGCTTCTCTTGCCCTCTCCCATGCTTTCTACCACAATGGCGCGTTGGGTCGTATTCAGCACTTTGTAAAGCCCCGGTTTTCCGGAAATGGCCAAGATGTCCTTCGGTTGCATGGTGCAAAATACCCCTGTTCGCCCATTGCGCGGCCCTTTTCATGGCACGTACTGGTTTCGGCTTTCCAACAGAACCCCACTCGTAATCCACAAATCCGACCTCAATCGGCCGCTGGCACCGGCCAATCTCGAGATTGAACCAATGCTCCATCCGTGCCACGCGCCCAAACGGCGGTTCGCAAGCCATTAGAAATCATCAACATAGATAAAGAAAGTGCCAAGTCATACCGCGCCACTTGTTCGGCCACCTTCTCGTCCAATGGGATGTGCGGCGCCTTGACCTCTACAGCCAATGCCACAGCCCCAGAACGGTCAAAACAAGCCACATCTACGCGGCCCGAAACTTGACCAAACCGCACGGGATGCTCCAAAACCATACGCCCCAAGGGCCAACCTGAATGAACCAACGCCCCCACAATGTGCTGACGCACCCATTCCTCGGGCTCCAACGCCACCCATTTGCGGCGCACCAAACAGCGCAATTGCCACTTTCCATGGGCGCACCGCACCGTTAGATCAGGTTCATGGAACGCAAGGTCTGGCCATTGCGTTCTGGGGTCCTCATGAAGTGGCAAATCTGTCACCCTGCGAAAGTGCAAAATCCTTCCACTACATTGTGACCGCTGAACACCTTTCACCATGAACCGACCCACACG
>ERZ807291.5000-NODE-5000-length-17064-cov-4.717738_pt1 | contig 17064 bp, 12 predicted proteins | sample MGYA00521257_ERZ807291 | MGnify/ENA primary metagenome ERZ807291 (study PRJEB31413, sample SAMN03169783) | marine metagenome | biome: Marine; feature: Water; material: Subsurface seawater | place: North Sea | collected 2011-04-28 | depth 1 m m ... | reverse complement strand
CTCCATCCGGTACAACACGAACTACCATAATTTTCACGTGATCGGCTACACCATCTAAACCAATGTTATTTCCACGAGTAGCGGCGATTATACCCGCCACGTGCGAACCGTGACCGGCATCAGGACCTACAACATTGTTATTCCCATAATAACGCTCGGAACTATTTTCATAATTGTCACCTACAATTTTACGTGAATCGTAATCCGGGTTCATTTGAATGTTCGCTTTGGTATCGAAATAATTGTATTGATCTTCCAATTCTTTGTACATTTCAGAAAAGGTAATGCCATCTTTTTCCATACCCTTCGCCAAACGCTTGGCTAAGCCTTCCATCATTGGATCTTCTGAGCTTAAGCCACCCAAATCATCAGCAGTTGGGTTTTCTTTACCAGTTGCCTCGCGAATCTTGTTTAAAACATCCATAATCATTTCCATCTGCGTAAGCATTGTTTTTGCCGACTCTTGTGCTTTGTATACCTCAGATTTGATCTTCAAATAAGATTTATACTCCGGCGATTCCGCATCAAATTTTGCATCTGGTGCTTCGAATTTGACCATCATTCGCTTCAATACACGGGCTTTCTCCAGATTATCTGCTGATACCATTTTACCGTCAGCACCTCCAATGAAATTCCAACCGTGTACATCGTCTATATAACCATTTTGGTCGTCGTCTAAACCATTTCCAGGAATCTCCTTAGGATTGGTCCATAATACATCTTTAAGATCTTCATGATTCACATCTGTACCGCCGTCAATTACCGCAACTACAATGTCTGTGGCCGGCTTTTTTATAAAGTCAGATTCGTAAGCCTTATCTAAAGATATGCCCATACTTTTCTTTTTGGGCGCGCTGTGATACCAGTGAATTCCTGGCTTTTTTTGGGCACTTAACGATAGGGTTAATGCCGCTGATGCTAATAAAAATATACGTTTCATTTTATAATCTCTTTTTACCAAAAACCATTATACTAACGGATTTAAACGGCCAAATGGTTGTATTTTTTCCAAAAATATAGGTTCGTAGAAATTGCTGTAAGGGTTTCCATTTAACAACATCCATTGGTGCCATAACATAATGCATTTCTTCAACCTCAAATCCTGAATTCTCCAAAAGCCTTTTAATCCTATTCTTGGTATATATACGAGCCAATGCCCAACGTTCGTGAATGGGCTTAGGCAACCAAGAAAAAAACGGCACTCTGTTCCAGGGTAATAATGGAAGTGACGCACCGTGCGTTTCAAATATCCACCATTTATTCGGCACACTAATGGCAAATAACCCGCCGTCCTTTAAAGATTTTGCATAGTTTTTAACCGCTTCTTCACTGGGTAGATGTTCAATTACCTCAAAACTAATTAGGCGATCAACTTGGGGATCAAAAGCCCCTTTACTAATATCGTGTTGAACCCATTCGGCATTTGTAGCTTTGGTTTTTACTTTTAATTCATGAAACTCCTTTTCATGATCTGGAGCATATTCCAATCCGTAAGCCTGTTTGAAAGATTTGGAAATTGGCAAAATGGTATTTCCATTGCCGCAGCCAATATCTAAAATAGTTGCATTTTCATCCCAAAATTTGTGAAAGTTCTTTAAAATTTCGATTCGACGTCGCACCAATAAATCTTCATGGTCGGCCGGCTTTCCCAAATAATGCGAACCTTCAAACAACGTCTTATCAACCCTTTGGGTATTGCTCATCACAAAAAATAAATGTAATATTCATACAAATGTAAGATTCAAGAGCCAAAAAAATGCGTTTACGCGTTTTTAAGCATTGGATTTGTTTGGCTCACCACAAATTGCAACTTCTCCTAATTGGCTCCAACCAAAGCGCCTGATCATAACATTAATTGGGAACTTTACATTTAATTCGAATGAAGTTCTACCTACACCGAGGGTCTAATACTTCCCCCTAGAGAAAAAGCGACGCATAACGATCCATGCATGCGCTAATAAATTGGGTATAAATCCAAAATGACGTTCCAATATTTTATATCGTTCCTTCATTGCTCTTCGGGCATTTTGGGTGCTACTTCCTCCGGTTTGAAACTCACTCAATACGGATTGAATTTGTTTACATTTGGGACGATTTTTTAAGATTTCTAAAATCCAATTGATATCGGCGGCTTGGCGGTATTCTAAATTGTATAAGGGCGCTAAAGTCCTTTTAACAATAAAACTCTGGTGGCAGATGTTCATACCGTATCTGAAACTTTCAAACGTCAGTTCTAAGGGAAATTTTTGAGGCTTTAAATCAGAAATCAGCCCTATTCTATTGTAAGCCTCATCCACAAAATAGGTATCACTGTAAAAGCAATCAACTTCTGAATTATTATCTATTGCTTGTAAAACGTCGTTAATGGCATTTTTGCCGTGTAATCTGTCTCCGCTATTCAAAAACCAAACAAAGCCATTTTTGACTTGTTTCAATCCCTTATTCATTGCGTCATATATACCCAAGTCAGGCTCAGATATGAAATAGTCAAAATGGCTCGTCATATCAGATAGATATTCGTTTGAGCCATCGTTACTTGCACCATCAATTAAAACCCAAGCCCAATTTTTCGGCGCATTTTGCCCCAATACCGACTGAACCGTGGCTTTTAATCCATTTAAATTGTTGTAATTAATCGTAATAATCGTTAGCGGAAATTCACGCATCCCTTTTGAATAACGGTAAAGCTATTACAGCTAATAAGCCTAAAATCAAAGCCGCTGAACTGCCTGCTTCTGTGGCAACCATCAAACTGCGATCAGCAGGTTCATATACCCACAAAATATCGTGATCTCCAGCAGGTAGGGCAAGGCCCCTTAGGATATAATTAGTTCTTTGCGCCTTCGCTGCTTGGCCGTCTATATATACTTTCCATTCACCATTTTTTTCGGCATAATAAACCTCACTGAAAACGGCAAATCCTGTTCCTTTTGTATTCGACTTGTAATGAATGCTATCACTAGAATATTGCGTCATTCGAATAAAATCCGAACTGTCTTTGGCTACATTCATGGATTCTGATTCGCCTTCTAAAACAGCAACTTTACGTAAATCTTCACTTTGTAATGCATTGAGAGCCTCTTTAGCACCCGAATAATTTTTCACCTCATTAACGAGCCACGCATTTCCAAACGCAGTATTGCGTAATATCACTTCTTCGCCTTGCTGCCCTTTGGACAAAACATACTTACAATTAAGCATATCCAAAACCGGATTATTCATGATGGTCTCACCATTAAGCTGAGTTCCCGATTTTGTAATTCCAAAACTGATAACATCTTGGTAGCGGCTCAATTTAGCTGGGTGATAACCCCCTACATTTCGGTGGAAAGGCGCAGAATGATTGTCATTAAATGGACTGTAACGCAAATCAAAAACACGTGCCTGATCTTTATTATTAGCCATTACTTGTTCATCGATTTTACTCGGTAGAATCTCTTCTTCATCTTCTTTATCTACCCATTGTTCTTCGGATAAATAACGATTGGAAACCCCAATTAAATCGACAGCAATCAAAAGGGTTAAAAGAATTCCTGCATGCATCGACTTTAGTTGATTTTTCATTACTCCATAAATTACCCCAAATGCCAAAATCATGAAAATAGCAGAGCGCCATATATCATTCCACAACAAAGATTTCCTTAAATCAAGAATAATTGGCATTACCTGAGCGCTTTGAGCACCACCAATTTGAGCGTCCATTGGGCTGCTCAAGGATTGACCGCCTGCCATAACAATTATCACACCGAGTATGACACCAAGCGTAATACCTGAAGCTTTGATCATCGCCGCTCTTTCTTTTTCCTGATAGTCAAAAGTCACCATTTTATACACCGCATAAACGGCATAAAATGGCACGATTGCTTGAGCAATCGAAAGCGCCATCATTGGAGTTCTGAATTTATTGTAATAAGGTAAAACTTCAAACAACCAATTATTCAAGGGTAGGTATTTGCCCCAAGCCAATAATACCGAAATACCAAAAGTTATTAATGAGAACCACGTAACGTAGGTAAATTCACGTTGAGCAGCATCATCTGGTCGCCATTTTCTCCAATTCCTCGCGAAAACTTCCCCGAGAATAAAGAAAAACATTAAGATTGCACCCATGTAAACAGGTCCACTCGTGAACTGCATTTCTCCAAAATACATAGGTAAGCGTTCTGCACCGAAATCATTCTCGGGAACGGCTTCGTTTGAGCTTCCCCCTTTGAATCTTGGTACAAAAAGCGTGAAAGTTTCACTTATACCATAACTCCAACTAAAAGCATAATCAATATCTAGGCCATTTGCTCCAACGGTTTTTTGACCTTTTTCAGGAATTTCACTGGTCACCTCAGAACCTCCACGCATGGTTGCTTTTGAGTATTCCATGGTATCGTAAATTTTACCTACGGCAGTTATAACCCCTAAAATCGAAGCAACTACCATAATGGACGTTTGCATCAAAAATGATTTCCAGTTTTTCTCCTTCAAAGCTTTTATGGCAGCCACTATAAGAAAAGCACCCATAATGAAACCGGCGTAATATGCAATTTGATAGTGGAAAAAATTGATCATCATACCAAAGAAAACGGCCAAAACGATAGCGCCTTTAAGCCAACTTTCTTTGAATAAAAGCATCAAACCGGCTATAACACCGGGCATTAATGCCATTGCTTGAACTTTCGTTATATGGCCAGCTTCAAAACTCGAAAGGGTGAATGTCATGAATGCATATCCTACTGCTCCTGCAGAAGCCCAAACTTTATCCACTTTCATGATTATCAAAAGGATAAATGTGCTCAACATCGACAAGAATAAAAAGTCAAAAGGATGTTTTACCAAATTAAAAATCTGTAATGGCCTCCATTTCAACAGTAGACTACCTTGCTCAACACCCGTAATCAAATTAGAGGGCATACCCGAGAATAAACGATCGCTCCACAAAGGAAATGAGCCGGTTTCAGCTTTAACCTCCTTTGCATGGGCCGTCATCATTCTTACTTGCTGCATATCCCCTTGTTGCAACATTTTACCGTCTAATGCGGGTGAAAAATACCACATGGCTAGGACCCAAAATCCCAAAATAAACGCAAGTACAATTCCAGCGCGCTTCAAGTAGTCTTGATTGATGTTCATGATAATGTGTAGCGAATTTCCTTATTTTTTCGCAAGATAACACCATTTTATTGTTGTAAAATTGCACCATGATCGTAAACGACCAAGTGATATTTGATCTCATTGAGAAAGAAAGAATCCGACAAACGCATGGACTTGAGCTTATTGCTAGTGAAAATTATGTAAGCCAGCAAGTTATGTCCGCAATGGGCAGTGTTCTAACAAATAAGTATGCCGAAGGACTTCCTAACAAACGTTATTACGGTGGATGCGAAATCGTAGACCAAGTTGAACAATTGGCTATTGACCGTCTAAAAGCCCTTTTCGGTGCGGAATGGGCCAATGTGCAACCCCACTCTGGTGCTCAAGCCAATGCCGCTGTTATGTTAGCGGTACTTAATCCGGGAGATAAAATATTGGGCTTCGACCTGAGTCATGGCGGACACCTTACTCATGGTTCACCCGTGAATTTCTCCGGAAAATTATACAATGCCAGCTTTTATGGGGTTGAAAGAGAAACGGGTACCATTGATTACGAAAAAGTAGCAGAAAAAGCGCGTTCTGAAAGCCCGAAACTAATAATCTGTGGGGCTTCTAGCTATTCACGTGATTGGAATTATGAACGACTGCGCCAAATAGCAGATGAAATAGGCGCTTTATTGTTAGCCGATATTTCTCACCCCTCTGGATTAATCGCAAAAGGCTTATTGAACAACCCGCTACCCCATTGTCATATTGTTACCTCAACAACCCACAAAACCCTTCGCGGACCCCGTGGAGGTGTCATTATGATGGGTAAAGATTTTGACAATCCGTTTGGTTTGAAAACACCAAAAGGCGAAATCAAGCGAATGAGCGCTCTTTTGGATGGTGCTGTTTTCCCGGGAACTCAAGGTGGTCCTTTGGAGCATGTAATTGCATCTAAAGCCGTTGCATTTGGTGAAGCCTTATCTCCAGACTTTTTGGAATATTCAAAACGCGTAATATTGAATGCACAGGCCCTTTCAGGTGCCATGGTTGATCGCGGTTATTCCATTATCTCTGGTGGAACCGACAATCATTTGATGTTGATAGACCTGCGCAGTAAGAGTGCTACATTAACAGGCAAATTGGCCGAAGAAACCCTCGGGAAATGCCACATCACCATCAATAAAAATACCGTTCCATTTGAAGAGAGGAGTCCATTTGTAACAAGCGGAATTCGCTTAGGCACGCCTGCATTAACCACTCGTGGGTTCAACGAAAACGATATGGTCCAGATTGCCGATTTTATTGATACTGCACTAATGAATCACAGCGATGAGTCTCAATTGAAGAAGATTGCCGATCAAATACATGATTGGGCCGGTAACTTCCCACTTTTTGCATAAGCAAGAATACATTTAACTAAAAATAAAAGCCCCTGTTGGGGCTTTTATTTTTATATCTGGGGTTAGAATTGTTTTACATCTTACCCGGTAATATTTGGTTCCAATATAACCAAGGTAACATATAGCGCTTCAAGAAATACATGCTGTAACGCTCCTTAGATTGGTCAAAAGGAAAAGTTTCTTTCGGTTGGTTGTTATAATCAAATTAAATCGTTCGATTTTCCCCTAGCCATTAAGCCAAAAATCTCTTTTCCCAATAACATCCAAAGCGCACCAACACTGAAAATTGCCATTGCAAAAATTTCGATCCAGTATTTACCCGATATTAAAGGGATATTATGCAATACGAGCACAATCAAACACCCATAAATAACAGACATGGGTATTATTTTCCATTTGAGACTCGATGTATTAACGGTTGTGGATTTCCAAACCCTAACACCGCAGGCACTCGCGAAAAACCATTGGGTAATTAATGCACTAATTCCAGCACCAGAAGCACCATATTTCGGAATCAACCAAAAGTTAACCCCGATATTAAGCATCATTGCCATCAAGGCAAGCACGGTTAACCATTTCATTCGACCTTCAGCCGTTATGAATGTTCCAAAAACGTGAATACTGCTCATGGCCACAAAAGTCCCCATCAAATACACGAATATCCGATGTGAATGCAATGCTAAAGCTGTTTCCGGGCCTCCTTCCCATTTGGCTCCATATAAAATTTCTAATATTTCATCCCCAAAAATATAAGCCGTAAAAAGGGCTACCAATCCCACAAACCACACCAGTCGGAACGACAACCAAACGTAAACCGTATTGTCTTTCCCTTCTTTAATATTCTTTGAAAAAATAGGTAACAACTGTGTGCTCATCAACGTACTGAAAATAAGCCCAGCGTCCAATAAACGATAACTTTGGGCATAAATACCTGCCTGAAAATAACCACTTTCCAAGCCTAAATAGCCCATTAAATCCGGTGATAAATTGCGTATCATAAGGGCATCTATTCGGGTAAATACACTCATAAACAATGCCATCGCAACAAACCATATGACCTCTCGTGTCCAACGCCCAAATGTGGGCACTTCCATTATTTCATCCGCGGGAGAATCGGTGCGATTACCCTCAAAACGCAATAAATACCATCCTAATAAAACGGCGACCGCATATCCTACCGTTTGTGCCAATAAGAAAATCACAATTCCATTCAAACCGATAAAAGAGTTTGAACCAAATAAGAACCAAGCACTTAGTATTATGGCAATCAATCGATCGGCCACACTTAAAAATCCATCAGAAATAAACAATTGCCGTCCTTGTATTACCGCCCTCATTAGGAGGAGCACCGAAGCAAGAATCTGGTTGACGACAACAATTGCAAGTATCCGCCAATCGAGTTGTTGTTGATACGCTACAATACCTACCAATGCCACATATATGGCACCAAAAAACAAACGCAACCCCAATACGCGATTGCGATTTTCCAAACGGCCTTTTGATGCTACTTCACGTGAAACATAGGCGTTCAAACCCGCATCCAACAAAACGGCGAATAGCAATCCAAGGTTAAAGTGCACGAAATAACGACCGTACCATTCGTTCCCAAGTTGTACTTGAACAGTGCGTTCAATCCATAAAATCCATATAGGCTTAACCAGCCAGTTTAAGGCTTGTAACCACAATAAATTTTTGACAAATGTGCGCGACACTTCCTCACGAAGGTAGGAATTTTCGAGGTATCTTTGCGTCGTGCACGATTTAGAACCTCATTACGCTTGGATCAACCAATATAGCGCTTGTGAAGACCCTCTTTCACCCTTCTACGGTCGTGAGTATTCTGAATTTTATTTCGAACATACGGTTTACAATTACCTTATCCATCCACAATGGGATCATTTCGGCTCACACACCTTGTATATAAAGGTATTATTTGCCGACTACCAAGATGGATTTGCAATAATTGAATTACTTGGTGAATGGAACGATGCTTTGTACAACGATATCATGCAGTTGAAAAGAGAAGTATTAGAAGTTCTTATTGATGCAGGAATTAACCACTTTGTGCTGATTGGTGAAAATGTAATGAATTTTCATGCTTCAGACGATTCCTACTACGAAGAATGGTTTCAAGATGTTGAAGACGGATGGATTGCTATGTTGAATTTTAGAGAGCATGTCTTGCAAGAATTTCGTCAAAATGGAATAGATTATTACTTGAATTTCGGTGGTGATTTAGACGAATTACAATGGAGAAAGCTCGGACCGCGACAGTTATTCCAACACATATCGAATGTGTTAGCAAAACGACTTAATTGATTTCAACAAAAGGGAACGTCTTTTTAGACTCAAATCCGTATTTTTGCCCCAACAATTATGAAAGAATTAGCATTTCGTGAAGCCCTTCGTGAAGCCATGCAAGAAGAAATGCGCGCAGATGAGCGTGTTTTTATCCTTGGCGAGGAAGTAGCTGAATATAATGGTGCCTATAAGGTTACACAAGGTATGCTCGATGAGTTTGGCGAAAAACGTGTTATCGATACGCCAATCGCTGAATTGGGTTTTGCCGGTATTGCTGTTGGTGCAGCTATGAACGGTCTACGTCCAATTTGTGAGTTTATGACGTTTAACTTCTCGTTAGTGGCTATTGACCAGGTTATCAATAGTGCCGCGAAGATTAATAGTATGTCCAACGGTCAATTTACAGCTCCTATGGTTTTCCGTGGACCAACAGGTAGTGCTGGCCAATTGGGTCAACAACACTCTCAAAACTTTGAAAATTGGTATGCCAATACGCCTGGTTTGAAAGTAGTTGTTCCAAGTAATCCTGCTGATGCTAAAGGACTTTTAAAGAGTGCCATTCGCGATGAAAATCCTGTAATTTTCATGGAAAGCGAGCAAATGTATGGTTTTAAAGGTATGGTCCCTGAAGGGGAGTACATCATTCCAATTGGAAAAGCCGATGTTGTTAAATTAGGTACCGATGTTACCATCGTAAGTTTCGGTAAAATGATGTTGCGCTGCCACGAAGCAGTAACCGCATTGGAAGCTGAAGGAATTTCTGTTGAGTTGATCGACTTGCGCACAGTACGTCCAATCGACTACGATACGGTAATTGAAAGCGTTAAGAAAACAAATCGTTTGGTTATCGTTGAAGAAGCATGGCCTTTGGCAAGTATCAGTTCTGAAGTGAGTCATATCGTGCAAAAGCGCGCCTTCGACCATTTGGATGCTCCAGTTCACCGCGTAACCAGTATGGATACCAATCTTCCATACGCATCTACATTCGTAGAGGCATACTTGCCTTCGGTAGAACGTATTGTAAAAGCAAGCAAATCGGTACTTTACCGCGATTAATTTCTTGAGGGATATCGCCTCCGGCGGAATTTCATATAAAATGCTGGGCTTGTTGGTCCAGCATTTTTTTTTAAATCACATGTAATCTCTTTTCCTTTGAGTCATCCCATCTGTTGGTGTTTCCGATAGTCCAATAACGCAACCCTATTTCTGAAAATAAATTATCAATTTCTACTTTTGATTCCTCCGCGAAGGTAAATAACAAGCCCCCATTGGTTTGCGGATCCACCAACCATGGAAAAGATTCCATATGCTGATTATCGACCATTGATTCGTATGCATTCCAATTGCGCATGGCGTTATCCGGCAAAATAAATTGTGCCGCCAAAGACTCGGCTTCTGAAATTTTTGGAATAGCATTTCCCTCAATTTTAGCTGACAATTCTGATGCCTTTAGAATTTCCATCAAATGACCCAATAAACCAAATCCCGTAACATCAGTCATGGCGTGTACTCCACTTATGTCCGCTAATGAAGCGCCTATAGTATTGACCTGGGTCAAAATCTCAAATAAGGCCTTATTTTGGGATTCGTCAGATAATCCACGCTTATGAGCTGCCGATAGCATTCCTATACCCAATGGCTTAGTAATGGCAATACAATCACCGGCTTTAGCCATAGCATTGGTCCTCAATTTGGTTTTTTCTACCAAACCGGTAACACTCAATCCATAAATTGGGTCACGACTGTCAATACTATGCCCTCCAACTAAAGGCACGGATAAACCGTCGCAACAAGATAAACCACCTTGTAAAACCTGTTTGGCAATTTCAATATCAATTTCATCAACGGGCCATCCCAGAACGGCGTTTGCCATAATAGGCCTTCCTCCCATTGCATAGATATCGCTTAATGCGTTAGCCGCAGAAGCCATCCCAAAAACTTCAGGATCATCAACCATAGGCGTGAAGAAATCAACCGTTTGCAACAAACACATCCCGTTGCCTAAATCATAAACCGAAGCATCGTCATTATGGTCATTGCCTACTAAAATTTCGGGATAAACCTTCCCATTTTCACGCATCCCACTTAATAAATTCCCTAAAACAGCGGGTTGAATTTTACAACCACAACCGCTGCCCTTAGAATATTGCGTGAGCCTTTGGGATTTTTCCATATACAAAAATACGGACTATTGCGGGCATCGCATTTTCATTTGGGGGATATACAACGATTTCGTGTCTTTAATAATAGGAACCACATAATTTTATACCTCATGAAAAACGCATTTTTATTTCCAGCAATCGCACTTTTAGCAATAGGAGGTCTATTGATTTCTTTTAACAATGCGCCTCAAGAATTTTCTTCTAAAAGTATAAAAAATCAAGCTTATCAGTCTAACGAAGAATTAAACTACCGCGTTCACTACGGGGCGATAAATGCCGCTGTGGTTCAAATGAGCGTTTCAAAACCCCTAAAAATAAACAATAAAGAAGCCTATAACCTTAAAATAGAAGGACAAACCATCAATAGCTTCAGTTGGATGTTTAGGGTTCGAGATAAATTCGAAAGCTGGGTTGATGCCAAAAGTCATACCCCTTTACGCTATGCTAAAACAGTGAGGGAAGATGCCTATTACCACCAAGATATTGCGGTATACAACCACAAAGAGAAGTGGTTAAAAAATAAAGAAGGTAAAATCTCTATCACCGAACATACTATGGATGTAGCTTCCGCTATTTACTACATGCGCACCTTTGACTATAAAAATAAACCCATCGGACATAAATTCCCTATGGATATTTATATTGACAATCAGCTGCATAATTTAAGTGTTAAATACGTAGGCAAAGAAGTAATCAATACCGATTTAGGTAAGGTTGCCTGTATCAAACTCAAACCCCAATTGGTGGTAGATCGTGTATTTAAAGATCAAGATGCCATGACTGTTTGGGTTAGCGATGACGAAAATCACATCCCAGTTAGAATTCAAACTGATATCTATGTAGGTGCTCTAAAGGTTGATCTTACCAGCTATAAAAACCTTAAAAATCCATTCAGTAGTTTGAGTGGTTCTTAAAATTCGCCAACAAACAAGCGGGGTACCCGCTGCGAAATAGTGGTTAATATTTCATATGAAATGGTCTCGCCTCGGCGGGCCATTTCTTTTATGTCGTTCTGAGGTCCAAAAATCTCCACTCTATCGCCCTCAGAGCAATCAATTTGAGTAACATCCAACATGGCCATATCCATACATATATTACCAACATAAGGTGCATAGTTGCCTTGTATCAAAGCGCCCCATTTACCTCGGCCAAATTTCCTTAACAATCCATCGGCATAACCGATTGCTATGGTCGCAATTTTTCTTGGGTGTGATACCGGGTCTAGTTGTCCGTATCCTATTCCCTCTCCTGCAGGAACGTCATGTATTTGAGTTATGGTTGTATATAAACCCGCAACCGGTTTTAGTTCGGTATCCCATTCTGTTTCCAACCCATATAACCCTATTCCCAATCGAACCATATCCATCTGAAATCTCGGAAATCTCACAATTCCAGAACTATTAAGACCGTGCGACATAATGGAATATCCCAAGACCTTTTCTATATTATTTTTCTCAATTAATAAAGAGTTTAATTGCTCTTGGGTAAAGCGGTCCATCTCACTATTTTCAGATGCCGATAAATGTGTAAATACGCTTTTTACCCTTACATATTGAGATAGGTCTTTTAAGAAACTCCAATCTGTTTTAATTGGAAATCCCAATCGATGCATACCTGTATCCAACTCCAAATGAATTCCCGAAGAATAATCATTGGCAATTTCTGTAAACTGATTGAAAGTGGTTTGATTATAAATTACGGGCTCAAGTTGATGTTGCACGCATTGTTCCAATCCTTTTCCATCGGTATTCATGACCATGATAGGGGCTTTTAGCCCTGCCGATCTCAATGAAACGCCTTCATCTGCATAAGCAACTCCGAAATAATCGGCACCTAAGGATTCTAATAATCGAGCAACTTCATACCGTCCGCTACCATAAGCCGAAGCCTTAACCATTACCATGCTTTTTACATCGGATGCGATTCTTGACCGGAAATATTGGTAATTATGCCGAACGGCATCTAAGTTGATTTCCATTACGGTATGGTGTAGTTGCTCTTTCAATAACGATACGACCCTTTCTAAACCGTGGATTCTAGCCCCTTTAATGAGCAGTGCCGTTTGGGTTATTTCGCTTAAAATCGGAGCTTGTAAAAGCGTTTCTGTTGACTCAAAACACACTTGATTCAACCCTGGTTTATCTGGAGCATTTTTCACACCCACCCATATCACGCGATCAATTCCATAATCCAACAATTCCGATTGTATCGCATCCATTTCCAACAAATGCGCCATTGGACTTAAAATCACCAATTTTGATTTTCCTGCAGATTGTTCGATCAATACGCCCAAGGCAACGCCTAAGCTTTCAAGATCATGAGAATAACTGTCGTTAACGATAATATTTTGTCTTCTTCCTTTTTCTATAGACAATCTATTTTCAAGGGGAAGCAGATGCATAAAAGCGGCTATATGTGTTTCATCCCATCGCTCTAATGCCGTTAATACGGTAAAACAAGTTAATGAATTTGCTATTGAAGCTTGATCTGTAAAGGGCAATTTTAGGGTATGCTCCATAGATCGATATCGGAAGAGAATCTCTGTTGAATGTGAAGTCTTTTCGATATTTAGGATTTTATAAGAACTTGTTTCGGAATTTCCCCAGGATATGAATTTAGTAAGTGGTTGCTTTTGACGCCATTGGTTCAATGGAGTTTTCCAAATTTCTTGATCTTTGGGATATACCACCACGTCCGCATCTTTTACCAACTTCATTTTTTCGTGAGCTTTAGCCTCACGGTTTGTGAAGCCTTCATCGTGCGCATCGCCTAAATGTGTTAATACAACCAAATTCGGTTGAATCATTGCTTGAAGGGAATCCATTTCACCTTCTTGGGAAACACCTGCTTCAATAATGGCCAGTTGATGGGTGCGATCTATACCCAGAATACTCAAAGCTACTCCTAACTGACTGTTGAAACTTCTAGGGCTTTTATAAATATTAAAATCAGCTTTTAATAATTCGTACAACCATTCTTTTACGATAGTTTTGCCGTTACTACCCGTTATTCCTACTACAGGCAAATGCAATTTTTTACGGTGGAATATAGCTAATTCTTGCAATGCCCCTAAAGGAGATTGAACCCCAAATAAACAAGCATCGGAAAGGTCCTTAAATTCTGAAACTCTACTTTCTTCTAAAAGGAAATACCGAATTCCTAAATCATAGGCGGACCGAATAAAATCGTGTCCGTCGCGAGTGCCTTTTAATGCAACAAATAAAGATTGGTCAGAGCGCGAAGATCTTCTAGTATCGTAAACTATTTCAGTAATGTATTCTTGTACCCCTAAAAAATGAGGATTGCAATGCCATACTTGAGCCAGTTCACTTGGGGTGTATTTCAAAACTAGAGATTTATTTCGGCGCTATCTCCGATATTCAAACTGTGCACGGCACCGGTTAATGAAGCATCACTACCAATAAGAGAATCTTCAATGGTTACATTATTCAAACTTGCACCCAAGCCGATAATACTATTGCTAATGATCGATCGTGTAATATGCGCATCGTCACCTATACTTACATCCGGACCTATGATGGAATATTCAATATGTGCAGTGGGCGAAATGTACACGGGAGGCACGATTATATTGCCCTTTTCACGCCACATTTTATGATCGTTCTGAATACGGGCTTTAAGCAATTGTTTATTGGTTTGCAGTATAATGTCTCTTTTACCGCAATCAAACCAACTCGTTACAGGGAATGTTTCCATTCGAATGCCTTTTTCAATCATACAATACAAGGCATCCGTCAAATTGAATTCATTTCTATGTCGGATATCTTGAGAAATATTGTAATCGAGGCATTCAAATAATGCGGCGGTTTCTTTAATAAAATACAAACCCACCAAGGCCAAATTTGAATGCGGAATATTGGGCTTTTCTACCAACTTGCGAATACTACCATCTTTTTCTAATTCCGCAACACCAAATAAACGTGGGTCATCGACCTTTTTCACGCCTAACAAACTCGTATTTGAAGCAAAAACCTTTTTAAGATCCGTTTCAAAAATGGTATCTCCAAGAACTATCAATATTGGCTCTGGTCCTTTAAAGTGATCTTTTGCCAACCAAACGGCATGTCCTATGCCTTTACCTACGGTTTGAATTACAAAACTGAGTTGATATTTCTTATAATGTTCGGTAAGAAATTGTTCAATGCGATCGCCCAAATAACCAATAACAAAAACAAATTCTGTGACTCCCGCATCGACCAATTGGTCCATGATATGTCCCAAAATCGGCTTTCCCGCTACAGGAATTAGCGACTTAGGCTGTGTTTGGGTATGGGGTTTGAGTCGGCTGCCAATACCGGCAACTGGTATTACCGCTTTCATGTTAAACAAAAGTAATTAATTTAAAGCGTAATAATAAAAATGAGGGAGTTCGACTAATACAATTGCGACTTTTATACCACTAAAACCCAATCCGAATCGTTGAATTTGAAACGTTTCCGATTGGGTGTAATTACATCTAAAACCTTCCCTTCTTGTTCAATAATTAAAACCCGTGATTTTTGATATGGGTTCCACTTTTCATTTGTCATTAAATCACTAACTTTCTGAGAGCCGCCATTTTTCAATGCTATTCGATCACCCAATTTTTGGGATCGTATTATTACCCTTTTATTTTCATATTCTTTGGGAATAATACCAATTTTCTCATAAGATGCATCAAGGTCTTGACCGCGCATAAATCGGTATGTTCTTCCAGCAAATTCAAAGATGGCTGATTCGTCTAAGCTCAATTCGAAATAGAATATATTCTCTATATCCTTAAAAAGCATGAAGGTTTGATTCCGTGCTCCCACAATTGTATATCCAGTCTTAGATAAAAACCTTGCACCCACGCGAACGTTAGCAGTGGATACCAAATTTGACCAGATATCTTGAGAGAACCCTAAGCGCAGTAAAACCTGCTTCCAAATAATTGGTAATGCATTGAGATCTCTTGATTGAAACGTCCAAAATCCGTGAGTTAATTCGCTTATATCCCATTTAACAGCATGTGCTAATTCTTGCCTTTGCCATTCCTTTTGGGTTGATTTACTTAGCAAGAGAAATTCCTTTATTAAGGGTTCGGATTCTTCCATAAATCCGATAATTCCATGACGCACTTTATTTCTTACATAATCTAACTTTTGATTGCTCGAATCTTCCCGCCATGACTTACCATCTTTTTCCAAAAAGTTCTGAATTTGGGATGGCAACACCCCTAACATAGGTCTAATTACAGATCCATTTTGAGGTAAAATTCCTCGAAACGCTTTATCCATTTGATTCCGCCACAAATAGATAAAAAAATGTTCCAACTGATCGCCGGCATGATGCGCCACAGCCGTGTAATCGAGATTCCGGCTTGATAAAATTCCCTCGAAAAAATCGTAGCGAATCCGGCGTGCCCACATTTGCGTTGATTCTCCAATATTTTGGGGAATCTCAGCAGCTTTTAATACATGAACTTCTATTCCTTCCTCAATACATATTTTACGCACAAATGCCTCGTCGCTGTCGCTCTCGGCGCCCCTTAATCCGTAATTAATATGGGCCACTTCAAACGCATACCCCAATTCCCGAAAAGCCCAAAATAATGCTATTGAGTCGCGCCCACCACTTAAAGCCAGCAATCCGCGCTGTCGATGCAAGTCCCAAGCTTGACGATTGACTTCTGCTTTAATGGAATTTAACATGTAATTTGCGACGCAATTTCATTGCACCTGTCGTTTATGATGCACAAAGGTCTATATTTTTATGTTATACTGCTGTGTTCCTTGTTGGCAATTAACCAGACAAGTGGTCAGGCTATAAATTTAAAGGCCAAACGTATGAAATCTTTGGATTTTGGTGATCATAAAGGCCAACTTCTCACCGGCGATGTGAGTTTTGAGCAAAGCGGATCGCGCGTGTATTGCGATCGTGCCGAATACGATCCCCAAAATGAAACCCTTAAAGGAGCCGGAAATGTGCGCATTGTAAACACCGATGGCGCCACCGTTACCGGCATGATTTTACACTATAACAACCGAGAGCAGCAAGCCCGCGTGGAAGGAAATGTAATTTTAAAAGACGGCAGTTTGATCCTAAAAGCGCCTTGGCTGGAGTATAACACGCAATCTAAAATCGGTTGG
>ERZ807291.4991-NODE-4991-length-17082-cov-7.335996_pt1 | contig 17082 bp, 17 predicted proteins | sample MGYA00521257_ERZ807291 | MGnify/ENA primary metagenome ERZ807291 (study PRJEB31413, sample SAMN03169783) | marine metagenome | biome: Marine; feature: Water; material: Subsurface seawater | place: North Sea | collected 2011-04-28 | depth 1 m m ... | reverse complement strand
CCTCATGCAACAAGCCAATCAAATACAGGATTTATTAGCCAGTGGCTCCCCCTTTGAAGTCTTAGCCACCCAACATGGTCAAAGTCCCTTTCGAGACAAGGGGGGAGACTGGGGTGTCATGGTCTCTGCAAGAGAAATCAGAAGTACAGCTATTCGCAAGCAAGCCTTTGCTCTCAAAAAGGGCGAAGTTTCCCAGCCTTTCACAATTGATTTATTGGAGCGTAAAGCGAATGGCGAGATTGGGAAATCTGGAAAAATTGCGGTTTATATCCTCAAAGCTGAAGATATAAAAGCAGCAGGAAGAAAAAAACTGGATGATGTGCGTTTCGAAATTGAAAAGATTTTAGCCACCAAGATTGAAGCACAAAGCCAACGACAATGGCTTAACCGGCTTAAAAGAGATGCCTTTATTGAAGTAAGCCTTCCTGCAGGCAAAACTTTAGAGAAATAGACTCTTTTGCTCCATTGAGCTGTGGCTGGCGTATCCCTCAAAGATCTCCCCCCCGACGAACGCCCCCAAGAGAGACTGGAAAGATTAGGAGCACACGCCCTTGCGGACCGCGAGCTTTTAGCCATGATTATCCGCTCCGGAACAAGGCAGTTTGATGTACTCGCCTTGGCGGACAAGTTACTTAAAGAAGCAGGTTCTCTTTCGGGATTACTTCGTTGGGACACGACTGATTTCCAGAGAATTAAAGGGATAGGAAAAGTCAAAGCATTGCAATTATCCACACAGGTTGAAATTGCGAAAAGGATGATTCGGGGAGAAAGAAACCGGGAAATTCTCCTCGATGAACCTGAAAAGGTTTGGAATTATTTATTTCCAGAAGTTCGGGCTGATACTGTGGAAAAAGTCTGGGTTTTGTGCTTGGACAGAAAAAATAAACTGATTCAGGCCGAACCCGTCACCTCAGGCACTGCCACAAGTAGTCTGATTCATCCCCGGGAAATTTTCAGACCGGCGATTCGGTGTGCAGCCTCGGCAATTATTTTAGCCCACAACCACCCCTCCGGCGACCCAAGCCCAAGCACGGCTGATATGAAGGTTACTCAAAAAATACTCGAAGCATCAAAAGCGGTGGATATTGAAATGATTGATCATGTAATTCTTGGAGAGCCGGAGAATTGCCCGAATCATTTGGGGTACTATAGTTTTTCAGACTCCGGTTTTATACCCTGAAAAAAATAAGCTTATTCAACCAAGCTTAAAATCCGAACACTCCAACGGCTAACTGAAAAGGAAAGGCCATAGGGCTGTCCGTTGCGACCTTCCTTAAAACTTTCAAAATGGGAAGCACCCGCATCCCCATGCCCACCATAATCCGGTGCATCTGTATCCAAAATAACTTGCCAATTCCCAGGGTGGGGGCAGCCCCAATCACGGTGACAAATTTGTTCAGAAAAATTACAGGCTACCAACAAAGTATCCTTGGGGAGTTTCCCATATTTTAGGAATGAAAGAGTTTGACCGTTATGATCGTTGCAATCAATCCACTGAAACTTATCTGAGTTATGATCCGATGAGGCCCATGTAGGGTGCTCTAAATAAAGTTTATTCAAATCACTTACCAGGCACTTAAGACCAGCATGAAGAGGGAATTGCAACAAAGACCAATCTAGAGAGGACTCAAAATCCCATTCTTTCCATTGCCCAAATTCAGAACCCATGAATAAAGTCTTTTTGCCTGGCCAAGACCATTGCAGCACAAATAAGGAGCGAAGATTTGCTAGACGGTGAGCGGGATCACCCAAATTCATCTTATTAGCCAGCGAACCTTTACCATGGACTACCTCATCATGGGAAAATGCCTGAACGAAGTTTTCTGAAAATTGATACATGGCACCAAAAGTCAACTTATCATGGCAATTCGACCGATCGGATGGGGAAGTTGAAAAGTAATCCAAAGTATCATGCATCCATCCCATATTCCATTTAAAATCAAACCCGAGACCACCGACACTCGGCGGTTGGGTAATCTGTGGAAAAGCAGTGGATTCCTCGGCGATACTCAAAACGGAAGGATATTCCTCGTGAATAGACTGGTTAAATTGACGGATAAAGTCTACCGCTTCCAAGTTATGGTTCCCCCCGTATTTATTGGGAATCCATTCACCATCTTTTCGGCCATAATCCAAGTAGAGCATCGAAGCCACAGCATCTACCCGGTAACCATTCACCCCGAATCTTTCGAGCCATGATATTGCACTTCCTATCAGAAAACTTTTCACCTCTGCCCTGCCGTAATTGTAACACAAAGTTCCCCATTCAGCATGCTCACCCTGCCTGGGGTCCTGATGCTCAAAGAGGCAAGTTCCGTCAAACTTGGCGAGGGAGAATTCATCCGCAGGAAAATGAGCTGGAACCCAGTCGATGAGTACCCCTACCCCAGCATCCTGAATTGCCTTTACCAGTCTGGCAAACTCCTCAGGGCTTCCATACCTATGGGTAGGAGCGTAGTAACCTGTGACCTGGTATCCCCAGGACGCACCGTAAGGATATTCACTTGGGGGAAGGAACTCTACATGAGTAAAATTCATTTCCCTAAGGTAATCCGGTAAAGTTTGTGAAAGTTCAAAATAAGAAAGTGGACGGTTCTCTTTGCTATGGTATTGCCACGACCCGAGGTGCATTTCATAAATGGAAATCGGCTGGTTTACGGGTGCACCGTCCATTCTCTCACGGAATGGGTTCAAGGGGGACCGGTCTGTAATAATGGATGCATTACCGGTGGGAGGCTCAAAGCTAAAGGCGAAGGGATCAGTCTTTTCCCGTAAAATGTTATCTGCCCCTAAGACTCGATACTTGTACTTTTGCCCAATGGTTGCAAACGGCACAAACAACTCTCGGCATCCACTGGATCCAAGAGAGCGCATGGGAAGGTTCACTGGGTTCCACAAGTTAAAATCTCCGGTCAAGTGAACACTTTGAGCAGAAGGGGCCCAGACAACAAACGAAACCCCAGGCACACCTTGGTGAGAAACTGGAATCGCTCCTAATTTATCGTGAGGTCTCCGGTCGATGCCTTGGTTAAATAACTCAAGGTCTTGATTTTGCACATAAGGCTCAAAAGCGTATGGGTCGACCCACTCATGATTCGAATCCTCATATTGCGACAGAAAGGTGTAGGAGGAAAAAGGCTCAATTTCATCAATCTCTGTTTCAAAAAAACCTTTCTCATGAACCTTGGCAAGAGGCACCCGGGTTTGCTTATCTTTACTCATGAGTTGAACGCCGCAGGCGTGACTATCCATAGCCCGAACAACCCATCGTCTTTTTCCTTTTACTTGATTAATCCCCAACCATGTATGAGGACTTGCCGTAAGACCCGACAGGCAAGTCAACATCTCAGATTCTGAAATTATCATCACTATGATCTATAGTGATCAAAAAGTTACAGAGAAAGCGTAAACATGCGATAATACATTATTTCTTTCTTGTTCTAAATTCGTAGCTGAGCATTTTGGCATATGTGCGAATCCATATTTTTTCCTTCTTATCAATTCTTGCCATGCTTGAAATCTCTGGCTTACTTCAAGCAGCTACTTTAAGCGGCCCAACCCTTACCGCTGAAAAACCACTGGTTTACGACGATTTCAACCAAACAGTTCGTGCCCAAAAAAATGCAATTTTACGGTCAAATGAATTCCTCCTACACGCCGATGAGATATTATGGGACCGCAATAACTCGATGGTGAAGGCTACAGGAAATACTATTATTTCAGCCCGTGGAATCCGATTACTCTGCGACAAACTCGAGCTTAACCTGCAAAACGGCAATTATGAAGCCCAAGGTGTAAAAGCGGGATTTTCATCGCTCGTCTTTCAGACCGATCAAATAAAAAAAAGAGACAACAAAATAAAAGCTAACCATGCAGTGTTGAGTGACCCTGGTTATTTTGAAGGAAGTACCCGCCCCTCTTTCTTCTTCAAAAATATCACTTTCGATGAAAATAAAAGTCTAGCCACAACATCCAGCGGTTTATTTAAATTTGGAAAACTTCCACTCAGCCCGATCCCTCCCCTGAAATTTAAAACCGGTAAAAACAAAAGGTCTTTTTCTGCTAAGCTTAAAGCAGGAAAACGGTCTAACCTTGGCTGGTATGTGGGCAAAGAAATTGAGTGGGAGGTAGGGGGAATAGAAACGAACTTAGAGATAATGGGCTATACCAAAAGAGGGGCATTACTCACCCCAGAGCTTTCATATGAATCTACGGACGCGTCTGAGGGTTCACCTTGGGTTCGGTCATTTGTTACTTTTGGCTGGATCAGGGATCAAGGGGAAAACATCGGCTTGGATCGGCGGGGTCTTGCTTATTCAGAACAGCGTCATTTTTTAAATTCAGAAGTGATTATGCATGATCGTGAATCTTTGAGACTTGCCAGTGAGATCAACTATGAAAGTGATTCGGAAATAAATCGTGATTTTTTTATCGAAGAATTCAGCCAATCTCAATTCGGTGACCACTTTTTAGAATTAGCTTACGAACCTGAATGGGGTGGTATTTCCACTCTCCACAGGTGGCAAATAAATGAACACGAAGGTATCATCGAAAGAAGACCAAACTTGAGGCTGGAGTTATCCCCGACCGATTTTCTTCATGAGTCTTTATTTCATAGTTTGAGTATGGAGTACTCAGATCTTGTGGAAAGAGATGCATGGGGACGGGTCGGTTCACAATCCACAAAGCTTGATACAACTCTGCAAACATTTCGACCCATTAGACTTACCAATGGGCTTACTTACACGCCGATAGTGACACTTAGAAACCAACTCTACCGAACAGATAATGCACGCCCAAAGTGTACCTGGATTGAAGGCTCGCAAGAACTAAAATTGCACATGTATGCGGATTACTCGTTGACCAATGAGCTCTGGGAGATCCATGACCTCCGTCATTCCATGGATTTTACATTGCGTCACAGTCATCTTAATCTTTCCGACGAAGAAGATCGAAGCCTAATAAATTCTCAAGATTTTTCTCCCTACATGCTTAACTTGGAGCCAGTAAATTTAATGGATGCAATCGAAGCAGACCGCTTGGAGGAGAGTGATATAGTTCGCCTGGATTGGAACCATCTAGTTGTCACGAATTTCGATAACAACATGCGTGAACTACTTTCTCTCAGGTTATCGCAAGATTTATGGAAAGAAGCAAATTCTCCTGCTATGGAAGCAAAATCTTTCTATGCTCAAGCCGACTTTCATCCGGCAAGATGGTTACAGATGAGAGCCCAGACTAAAGAAAATAATCAAGATTCAAAGAAACTGAATGTTTTGTCAGCTTTCATCCAAGATGGATTCCAATCAAACTACCAGATATCTCGTGTCAAGTATCCCCAGGCAAACAATCAATGGATCTTTTCACTATCCCGCAGGATTGATCACAGCAAGAGAGTAGAATGCTCAACTAGATACGACTCTAAAAATCGGCAGTTTCCTTACTGGAGAATTGCCATGGAGATACAAACCGCACATAGCCTCGATTATATTATTTCCGTCTCTGAAAGAAATGGTACTGCAAAAGAAGACGAACTTGCTTTTAATTTTGGGCTCAGAGTGTTTTCTTTTTGATCAATAAAATCTAATTATGAGGGGTTGACTATTTGATGTTTACGTCAATAAATAATCTTTATGTCCAATCGCTTAAATAATCACGGATTTCCAGTCAAAGACCCAAAAGTTATGGCTCATCTTTTCGGTCTTGGTTTGGATGGCACTGACGGCCACAAAAGAATTACCCAGGCAGACAAATTCTCGATTATGGGGGGTTCTGAGAATACGCATGATAAAATGACAGAAACCCTCTGCAAAACATTTGAAGACCTGAAGATCAGAGGCAAATCTCTTGAGGAAGCATCCATGGATGAGATTTCTGAGCTAATTCGTAAAAACAGCCCTTCGTAATTTCATTGGTACCCGTAATCTTCGATGCCTACACCACCTCCACCACCTCCACCTCCACCACCTCCTCCACCACCTCCAGTCGGAGGAGCTCAGGGTCTTAAACTGACACCAAAAGGGACAGCTCCAGCTCAATCTGCTCCAAAATTTAAAGTAACAAAATCACCTTTTTCCCAGCCTGGTATTCCTGCACCAACGGTTACCCAGCCTGGTGGACCAGCTCCAGCACCCTTACCGCCAGGAATGCCTCCCCCCAATGTAGCACCATCAGGAAACACTCCCCCGCCCGCTCCACCGAAAGCACCAAGCCCTGTCCCTATGCCCGTTGCCCCCGCTGCTCCCTCCGCAGCAGGGTTAAGCCCATCCGTTCTTCCTTCGGCCACACCGGCTGTGCCATCTCTCTCACCCTCCTCAGCAAAGCCATCCATCGCTCCTTCTGTTCCTACACCCGGACCAGGACTCGCCCTCTCCCCAACTCCTGCCCCGGGGCCAAGTTTAGCACCTGCCTTGCCACAACCGCCTTCATTGCCAAGCCCCCCCACTCCTCAGGGTGCACCCAAAAATCCTCCCACTCCAGCTGTCCCTCCTATGGGCACCCCGGCAACGCCAACCGATAAGGCGTCACCCCCTGCACCTCAAAAAGCACCACGGCCTAGCATATTCTTTATGGTTCTCGACTTTCTTGTCTTTGGTGGAGCCGTGGCTCTTACTGTATTACTTTTCCTTCAGCCTTAATTATTTATCCTTACAATCCAATAAATTACAAATGAGCGAACTCATTAACTTGAACAAAGAAAGTTTCGAAAAAGCTGTCAGTGAAGACAAGACCGTCCTTGTAGATTTTTGGGCACCTTGGTGTGGCCCTTGTAAAGCGATTGCACCGATCCTTGGTGAGATTAATACAGAGCTTGGGGATGCCGTATCGATTTATAAAGTCAATGTCGATGATAACACTGAACTCGCTCAAGAACACGGGGTTAATTCCATCCCCACCATTCTTGTATACAAAGGAGGGAGTCTTTCTGAGACACTCGTTGGCGTGAAATCAAAGGAAGATTTAATCTCGATTATTCAATCTTGATTTAAACTTATCACTTCTTGGGTTTGCGTCCACCGCATATCCGGCAATCGTTACCCTTGGGTTTGGATGATAACATTCCCCGACCTCTCTCATAGAAACTACAACCTGGTCGGTGGATCTTACCAAAAGAAGTAACCCAGTAACTCAAACTTGGGACAAATCCCTGCCGTTGGTCATACAACCTTGGTAATTTAGGCATGGGAGCCTGTGGCAGAGAAGATATTTTATAATCAAATTCTGTGCCCCAAATCCCAGACTTCAATCGTTTGGCTTTTAATTGAGCCATGAGAAAGGGTCCGTAGCGGTTGGTTTCTTCTTCATTATGCCAACCTATTCCATAGCTTATTGCTTCTTTAGAAAAGCTTGCTTGGCTGCCCTCCATTTCAATATCAACAACCTTAAGGTTTTGTTCATCAAACTCTCGCTTTATACTAATAATCGGTGACATGGATAATAATTTCTTTTCCGTGAAAGCAAGAGCGGCTTCATATCCAGGTTGGCCACGGCTTGGGAAGCTTACACCCCAAGCCCTAATTCGTACGAGGTATTGAGGCATTTGGATATCAACAATTCCGGGTTTTATAACCCGAATAATTTCGTTTTTAGTATCAGTAGCATTGGCATCACTGCCAAAAGTGTCGGAAGTGAAAGAAAGTCCAAAAAGAACCAAGGCAGAGAGCAATCTTTGCAATACTGTCATCGTAAGAAATAAAAATCCTATGGAGTATCTAATTAGAAACCATTTCCTCACGGATCATTCTGCCCGACTCATCCCACAGCCTTCTTCCGTAAAATTTTCCTTCACTCCAATATTCTTCTTCTCGCACGCCACCACTTTTCCACCATCTCGTCTTGATTCCTGAAAGAATCCCATAGTCGAAAATTGCCTCCAAGGCAGGATTACCGTTTTCGAAACGTCGTAATTGCTGGCCATGCGGCAACCCATCCAGGTAGGAAGCTTCTAATGCAATGGAGCCGTCCGCATACTTATCAACAAGTCTTCCAGTAAAAGGCCGATCAATGTTTTTTCTATACAATATGCCACCTTCGTGCCTTTCAGTATCATCATGCCCAATGGTCGGATAACTTCGAACAGGCTTAGGGAAATCTTCAACGATTTCTTTTTCCGAACGGTCTTTTGAGTCAAATCGAGGTTTGGGTTTCAAAGGCACCTTAACCGATTTGTCTTGGTCTTCAGGAAAAACAACAGGCACTTCCACTGGATCATCTTTTGAGCAACCAAAAAAGCCAAGTAGGGCCAAAAACAACAGCCAAGATATAAATCTCATCAGAACCTAAGTTGTAACTTAAAAGAGGATTGGTAAACAATATTCAGCATGAATATTCACAATCTTTACATACAATCAAAAGATGTGAATTGCAGCAAGGACAGGATATTATCGCTCCCTATTCCATAAAGGTAACCGAATTCCATTCAAAAATCGGAAATAATTTTTTCAGCAATGCATTGGTAAGGGTCAATTGATTCATTCGGAGAAATATAGTCATCTGAGATTTCTATATCTTCCGGCATTTGCATGAGTTTATCGACCAAAGAAGCGATTTGCACACGAGAAATTTCTGGAGATGAGCCATCAGGCTGAAAAGGTATAAGCTTACCGCTGTCAGTGTTTTCATGAGAGGTAATTTCATGGGAAGTCTCACAGATGTCATTATCTAGAAGGTAATTTTTGAAATGTATCACAACTTGTATAGGAATAGCTCAAAAGAGCGTAATAAGGTTGTGATTCGTATCTACCTCCTGTGGATCGAACCAATTTACTGAGAGCCACTTCCATGCGGCTAATCACATAGTCGGCACCTCGCTTAAAGACTTTAGTAAAAAATTAATTTTATTTCTTTCCCCTTTTCTTTTTCATTGGATGGAGCGATGGTGAGAGCATGGATAAAGAAATTTGTAAAGCATACGAAAACTTAGATTTTCTGCATAGCCATGAAGCTCGCCCCATCCGTGTCCTTTGCGAACTCATCGAACCCGGAAAAAAACTCCAAGACCAAAAGGTGGAAAATACCATTGTATTTTTTGGTTCAGCTAGATCAAAATCATTTAAGGAAGCTGAGGGGACATTATCTGACCTTAAAGCTAAGTACCCAGAAGAGAGCAAGCAAACAGAGGGTCAAAAGGCACTCTTACAGAAAGCTGAAAGCCTGGCACTCTTATCAAAATATTATGATCAGGCCGAAGAACTGGCCAAAAGGTTATCTCTATGGTCTTATGAAAACTTTCCTGAAGACAAAAGGCTTCATGTTTGCTCAGGCGGGGGACCAGGCATGATGGAGGCGGCAAACAAGGGGGCAAGAGAGGCAGGAAGTAAGTCGATCGCACTTGGGATTAGCTTGCCCTTTGAACAAGGCGTAAATCAATTTGCCACACCTGAGTTATCTTTTGAGTTTCATTATTTTTTCATCCGAAAGTTTTACTTCCTCTATCATGCGAAAACGGTGATCGTTTTCCCAGGCGGATTTGGCACCATGGACGAATTATTTGAAGTCCTTACATTAATCCAAACAAAAAAAGTTTCAAAAGACATTAAGATCTATCTATACGGTAAGGACTTCTGGGAAGGTCTGATTAACTTTGATCACTTTGTAAAATGGGGTGTCATCTCCCCCGAGGACCTACATTTGTTTCATATCGTCGATGATGTTGGTACTGCCTACGATTTAATTACCTCTGATCTTCAAGCGAAAGTAAATGATCACTGAATCCACCCATATCATACTTTAAAGCCAAGCGGTTGATTACATCTTGAAAATCGTGGGGGATCTCAGCAGTCCAATTCATGGTCTCTTTAGCAAGAGGGTGCACCAAGCTAAGCTTCCATGCATGAAGTAATAGCCTTGGGAAACTCTCTTTGGTTTCCATTTTGCGACTTCCATAAGTAGCATCACCAACCAGTGGATGGTTGGCATTTGAAAAATGAACCCGGATTTGATGTGTTCTGCCTGTGAGAATCTTGCACTTCACCAGCGTGAAGTCGTTTCCGAAGTTCCCCAAAGTTTGCCATTGGGTTATCGCAGGTTTCCCATGATCTGAGACTGCCATTTTAACCCTCACTTTCGGGTGCCTTGCAATTGAACCAGTAAATTCTCCTTTCACATTCTTCATCTTTCCACAAACTAATGCAAGGTATTGCTTGTCGACTAAACGCTCCGTGAATTGAGCAACTAAAGCATGGTATGCCTGTTCAGTTTTAGCGATAGCAATTGCCCCACTTGTATCTTTGTCCAATCGATGAACAATTCCCGGACGGTTCGGGGAGCCAACTGGGCAAATATCGGCACTATGATGAATCATTGCGTGCACCAAGGTGTCCTCCCCTGTCCCATCCCCTGGGTGGGTCACCATACCAGCTGGCTTATTAACCACCAGGATGGATTCATCTTCGAAGAGCACAGAGAGAGGGTAATCGTAAGGAACCAGGGGTTGCACTTCCGGTCTTTGTAGATCAACCAGTAGCTGATCTCCGGGATGTATTTTTGATTTAGGCTCAAGCCGTGCACCATCTTTCGTGGTAACCAATCCATTTTCTAGAGCCTTCTTTACAAGATTGCGGCTCACTTCAGGAAAGTGCTCAGCTAGGATTTTATCTACCCTGCCATCTTGACCATGAGGACAAACAAAAATCTCTTTCACCATGACTCTTGTGTAAATTCTCTGAGAACATTCTCAATTTCATGGATCCAAAAATCCTTTAATCCCATTGATAAATCCGCATTTGTAAAACCATTTCGGGCCAGTTGAGCCAATTCGGGCAAACCAAGACCTAATTTTTGATAACAAACCTGATACTCTTCGCGTAAAGAATTATTAAAAGAGAGGGGGTCATCTGTGCTTAAGGTGCAGGGTATATTTTCCTTCAAAAAATAAGGCAGGGGATGATCCTCCCAATTTTCAATAACCCGTAACTTAAAGTTGCTTATCGGGCACATATCAAAAGTAACCTTATGATCTTTAACCACATTCATCACTTCCCGAGACTCGATTGATTTCGTGCCATGCTGAATCCGCTGAACTCCTAACTCCTCAATCGCATGCAAAACATTTTCCGCAGGACCAAATTCTCCAGCGTGAGCTTTAACCATTTTCCCACAAAATTTAGCTCTTCTCCAAAATGGAGCAGTCCATGACTCCATTGGTAAGGTTTCCAGTCCGTGTAAATCAATGCCGGCAAGATCAGACCATGAACAGATTGCCTGTTCAAGTTGCGGAGCAAGGTTTTCCGTGTACAAGTTACGGCTAATGCCTAGAAAAACCCGGACCTCAAGCCCGGTGGGAATAGCAGCTACAATTGCTTTTAGGATTTCTTCACCCGGTATTTTCAAGTATTCAATCATTCCGGCGTGAAAGCTTATCTCCACATACTTTACATTTTGCTCTAGGTGATTTTCAAAAATTGCCCGGGCTGCATCAAAATAGGACTCCGGGCTGCAAAAAAAGTCTAAGGCATGATCTATCAATATCGATTCAAATTGCTCAAAACTATCGTACCTGAAATTTGGCTTACGAAATGAAGGAGTCCCTGAAAATTTAACCGGGTTTGTTTGTTCCAGTAAAGGCCATGGAAGTGCACCTTCAATATGAAGATGTGTCTCAGTCTTCGGTAATCTATCAATAAAGCGAACGACCGAATCATTCATCAGCTAATCACTCGGCCAACAGGGAAGAAGGATTGAGAGCTTCAAGGTCTGAAGGGACAAAAAGACCGTCTTTTCGAATCAATTCACCATCAAACCAAATCTCTCCCCCACCCCATTCAGGACGTTGAATCGAAACCATATCCCAATGAACTTGTGACTTGTTTCCATTATTTGCCTCTTCATAGGCCTGACCGGGAGTAAAGTGGAATGAACCGTCAATCTTCTCGTCAAAAAGAATATCAAGCATGGGTTCTCGAATCATGGGATTAAATGCGATCGCAAACTCTCCAATAAACCTAGCCCCTTCATCGGAATCCAAAATTTCGTTAAGCCGTTGCTGATTGGATGAAGAGGTGGCTTCTACAATATACCCATCTTTAAAGGTTAGAGTAATACCTGAAAATGCACTGCCTTGATAGATTGTATCTGCATTAAAAAAAACAGTGCCATTTACACTATCCCGAACAGGGCATGAAAACACTTCCCCATCAGGAATATTGTGGGTGCCGCCACATGAAACTGCACTAATACCTTTGATTGAAAATTGTAAATCAGTCTTGGGCCCCTTGATCTTAACGCAGTCCGCATCCTTCATTCTTTTTTCTAACGCAGCCATGCCCGGAACCATTTTTGAATAATCCATGCAGCAGGCATTGAAAAAGAAATTTTCAAAAGACTCCGTGCTCATTTTCGCTTGCTGTGCCATGGAAGGCGTAGGCCAGCGCAAGATGCACCATTTTGTCTTTTTGACCCGCCAGTCAAGGACCGGCTTCAATGCCTTCATGGCCCGGTTCATATCTTCAGTAGGCAAATCCGAATTCTCAAATACATTACTGCTTCCACGTACTGCAATGTAGGCATCCATGAATTTCATACGTTCCAATTCCCAGGTCATGTTGGCAGACAGTTGCTCTTCTGTCGCACCTATTATGCATTCACGGTCAACACGGGCAGACTGAACCTGTGAATATGGTAGCCCCCCCACTTCCTTAACCGCACGAATAAGGGCGATGGACATTTGCTGTGGAATGTCAAATGAGTGAATAAGTACTTTATCTCCTTTCTCAATCTTCGTTGAATGAGAAACAAGGTTACGAGCTAACTTTATGTAGCGTGGGTCCATGTATGATCAGGGGTTGGTGAGGAAATCAGATACCACGTCTTATCTTAGAGCCATCAAAGTTAATGCGAACGCGATAAACTTTTTTGACCCTGTTGATGATTTCATAAGTCTTTGGGTCAACACGGGCAGGTACTTCCATTCTCCTAATATCAACAACCGCAGTAAACCCTCTTTCAGTAAAAACATCAATGAGCATGGCAATGGCAAGGGGGTCGTCAAAAACTGAGTGCTCGGAGTTAATGTAGGCAAGACCAGATATGGAGTGTTTTTCCACAACCGGGATAAATTTAGACTTAATAAGCCCAACCACCTGCTCAAAGAGTTCAGCATGAAATTTCTCATAAGAATCCAGGCGGTGGACTAGTACCTGCCTTGCATGTAACGAGAGCTTTTCAGCCAAAGGGATGGATGAAATACGGTCATAAGTTGATTGATCAAGCTCCAGAGAGCTTTGGTATTTCAACTCAGAAATGATCCGTTGCTGAACTTCAATAACACTTCCGTGGGCGTTAATAAAATGATAATGAAAAACCTCCCGCAGGGTGGTCAATGAGTCATAAGTGGACTCCTTAAATGTTTTGTAACGCCGATGGGCGGCCTCATCATTTAAGTCTGTTTTGCGCAGTTCCCATTTTTCGCCAACTCCCGAAGCATCAACTTCTGCATTATGGGCAATGGTCCGCTGACCTCGTAACAATTGCCGACGCACACTTTCCTCTTCATCAATGAAAAGCATGATGATATGAAATCTTGGTTTGGGAAACTGTGATTCCTGAAAGGTGCCGAGGTATTTACTACGAAGCTCAGAAAGCCTCCCGTGAAAAAGTTTCAGGCACTCCACCTGTGTTTTTGTTCGAGGAAAGCCGTCAACAATAGCACCACTCTCGTACATAGGGTCAAGCAATGTGCTTAAAACAAGCTTGGTCACTTCGCGGTCCCCGACGAGTAAGCCGGCATCAATTTTCTTTCGGGCTTCCGGAGACTTAAGCAACTCGCTCACAATAATAGGCTTTTCCGTAAGGTCACGAAACTCCATAATAAAAGCGGTTTGAGTACCCTTCCCTGCTCCAGGCGCTCCATTAAGCCAAAAGATTTCCGCGGGAAACCTGAGATTTTCGGTTCCCACATCTTGCTCGAGTTCGTGCCACACAGTTTGGAAAATCATTTGAGCATCTTTGACCTCTAGGTCTTCTACCTTTTTTCTCTTCTTTTTAGAAGGAACCGGAGAAGAAACATCCCCATTGTTCTTATCACCCACCAAAGATGGGTCTGGCAAGTCATCATCAATCAACTCAGTCGACATAGTAATAGATTTTTAAGGTTAAAGGAAATTTGTCAGCTTTAGGAAAATGTTTCTATATGCCTCCACCATGTTCATAACTCCCTCGGGGATTCATCGAATGATCCATTTCAAGGTAAGGCAAATCTCCTTGCTGCACTTGCCCCACTATTTTTGCAGGTACTCCAGCTACAGAAACCCGGGGAGGTACATCGCTCAACACCACACTACTGGCCCCAACCCGGGCACCCTCCCCAACCTCTACATTTCCTAAAATTTTAGCTCCCGCACCGATCAGCACACCAGACCTGATCTTGGGGTGACGGTCACCACGCTCTTTGCCGGTTCCTCCCAAGGTAACTTCATGAAGAATAGACACATCATTTTCGATGACACAGGTTTCACCGGCTACAAAGCCAGTTGCATGATCCAGTAAAATACCCTTACCAATTTGAGCCGCCGGATGAATATCCACCGAATAAATTACTGCGACAAGGCTTTGCAGGTATAGAGCCATTTGCCTTCGATTATCTTGCCAAAGCTGATGGCATACTCGATAAGCACATAGGGCTTGAAACCCCTTAAAATATAGAAACGGACTTAAAAAATCTTCACACGCTGGGTCGCGTTCTTTCACCGCCTCCAGGTCACGGGCAATCGAGGTTAGAGTTTCCGGATGCCTGGCAAAGCATTTCTGAAATAAAGATCTAAGGTCAGACTCTGAAATCGTACCCTTTGCCAACCTGGAGGCTACCCGCCAACTCAGGGCATCTAAAAATGAGTCCCGGTCGAGAACAAACTCACCTAATACATTGGATAGAATTGGCTCTTCTGTAGAGACTCGCTTTGCCTCTAGCTGAAGACTTCCCCATATTGATTCATAAGAACTCATAATACGCTTACCCTAGCCTTGAGCCTGGGTGGGGGAAGGTTTGTAAAAATTAACCCCAGTCTCCACCTTTTTTCTCCCCTGAGCCAGTCTCCATTTATTAGTGTCTCGCAAGGAAAAGACACAACCGCAATATTCTTGTTGGTAAAAGCCTTCCCTTTTGGAAATATCAATCATGCGCTGGGAGCCTCCCGCCTTTCTCCAATTATAGGTCCAATAGCTGAGATTTTGATAACGATTCGCCGCTCTTTCACCGCAGCCATTGATCTGGGTCATATTTTTCCACCTCGAAATCCCTAGACTACTTGTAAAAACTGAAAAGTTATTTTCCGAAGCGTACAGGGCAGTTCTCTCAAACCGCATATCGAAGCAGGCCGTACAGCGAGCACCGCGTTCTGGTTCCCACTCCAACCCTTTTACGCGCTCAAACCAATTCCTGACATCATAATCCACATCAATATGTTCAACACCCATTTTATCACAGAATTTCTTATCCTCCGCCTTGCGTATTTCATATTCTTTTTTCGGGTGAATATTCGGATTGTAGAAAAAAACAGTGGGTTGAATACCTGAATCCAGCATTGTCTCTATCACCTCGCCCTCACAAGGAGCACAACAGGAATGCAAGAGAACTTGGTCTTGCCCGTTTGGTAATTCTAGTTGTGGTCTGTCTGATGAATTCACAATCTTTACTCTATCGTAAAATATAAGAGATGAAAATTCTATTCGATCAGATACCTTATTCTGCTCTTAAATCCCGGGCCATCAATTCGCTTAGAGCAAATTTCGGGGATTTGGATTCGTACAAGATGGAATAGACTTGGTTTAAAATTGGCATTTCGATCTCAAGCTCAGCACATTTTTGATGAAAGCAAGAAGTTGCCCAATAACCTTCAACTACTGTTTTTTGAGATGAAAGAATTTGGGATGGATTGTTTTCTTTAGCTAAAGCTAAGCCAAAATTCCGATTGCGGCTCCATTTCCCCATACATGTTCCTACGAGGTCACCAAAACCACCTAATCCCCAAAAAGATTCACTGGAAGCCCCCATCTTTAAGCCCAGGGCAATCATTTCATTCATACTGCGGGTGAGAAGAGCAGCCCTAGCATTATCCCCAAGCCCAAGCCCATCTGAAATACCTGTAGCGATCGCGTATACATTCTTCAGGCAACTTCCCAGTGCCACACCAATCCGGTCATCAGATCGATACATCCGCAAATACAAAGAACTCAATTCTATTTGGAGGGTCCGCCTTTCGGATTCACTTCCATCCATGGCAAGCACCATCGCCGCTGGTTTCCCCTGGGCGATATCTTCTGCATGACTGGGACCGGTCACATAGCCACTGTGGTAATCAGATCCAAGTTCGCGCGCCATCACCTGATGTGCAAATAGGTTGGTTTCAGGTTCGAGCCCTTTGCATAAAGCCAAAGCGCCTTTCAACCGTAATGAGCTATCTCGACCACTATGTCCTATTTGCCTGCAAGTTTCCGCAAGTGCATGCGAAGGACAGGCAAAAAAGATATAATCACATTCCATTAAAGCTGGCTTCAAGGCCGAGCCGATTTGCAGATCAGAATCAAACGCAACCCCAGGTAAATATTCGGTATTTTCTCTGGCACTTGCCATGGCAAGTGCTTGCTCAACTCTTCGCGGAACCAGGGTAACGGTGTGACCAATCTTGCTTAGATAAACAGCCATAGCGGTACCCCATGCTCCCGCTCCTAAAACGCAAAAATTCATCACTTGCTTATTTTTTGTTTTTTAAATCCCTAACATACCCGGATAAGGCAGAAGAAATTTCCTTATTAAGGTTAAGCCTCGGGTTTACAAAAGATGGAATATGCCCATTGGATAATCCCAATAAATCCGTGGTAACTAAGATTTGCCCATCACAGTTCTCACCACTGCCAATGCCTATAAAGGGAGGTAGTATTTGCTTCGCCAGTTCGGATGCCACTTTTTCCTCTATCATTTCTCCAATAACGGCAAAGCAACCAGCTTCCTCAAGAGATATTGCATCTGTATACAAATTTTCTGCTTCCTCCCGCTCCGTTCCAAATTTACGATACCCCCCAATGGCCTTAACAGTTTGCGGAAGTAATCCAATGTGACCGAGAACGGGTATGCCGGTAGCAACCAGT
>ERZ807291.4986-NODE-4986-length-17092-cov-6.515936_pt1 | contig 17092 bp, 17 predicted proteins | sample MGYA00521257_ERZ807291 | MGnify/ENA primary metagenome ERZ807291 (study PRJEB31413, sample SAMN03169783) | marine metagenome | biome: Marine; feature: Water; material: Subsurface seawater | place: North Sea | collected 2011-04-28 | depth 1 m m ... | reverse complement strand
GCACCAGCCATCCCGTGGAAAAATTTCAAGCACCGGCCTTGGAGGAATTTCTCCTCGAAGCCGACCCCCGTTTTCAACCCCCCACCCAGTGGAAAAAAAGAAGTTCGGCTCTACGGGATCTCTCCACCCTCTCCACCCCAAAGCTCACCGATTCCCTGCAAGGGATCCTGCGGCCTTACCAAACCACGGGGGTCGCGTGGTTACTTCACCTTTTCCGGAATGAATTAGGGGGCATCCTCGCAGACGAGATGGGGCTGGGGAAGACCCTGCAAGCCCTCGCCTTTTTGTCAGCTCTCCGGAACGAGCGTGGGTTTTCCCGCGTATCTTTGGTGGTTTGCCCCGCCTCTTTGCTCGAAAACTGGAAAAGAGAAGCCCAACGCTTTTGCCCCGGGTTTTCCACGCACATTCATCATGGAAGTACTCGTACCGATGACGAAAGCACCCTAGGTAAGCACGACCTCCTTATTACCTCCTACGGCACCTTGGTTCGCGACCTTGAAATATTTGAAAGGATGCCATTTCTTTGTGTTATCGGTGACGAAGCTCAGCATTTAAAAAACCGAAAGACAAACAACGCCAAGGCGATGTCTTCCTTGAACTCCGAAGGACGGGTTCTCCTCACCGGAACCCCCATTGAGAACAGCGTGTCCGACCTGCTCTCCCTTCTTGAATTCCTTCTGCCCGGTGCCCGCCCCTCTCTCCCGCCCGCTTCCCGAGGCGATGAGCGCATCTGGCATGAACAAAGGATTCTCAAGGAATCAGCTCCCTACTTATTAAGGCGAAGTAAAAAAGAAGTGGCCCCAGAGCTTCCAGAAAAGATCGAGCAGGTTCTTTATGTGGATCTCACCGAAGAACAAAAAAAGTGTTACACAGAGGTTCGGCAATCCGCGGAAAATGAACTCAACAAAATGGCTGATTCCGGCTCATCCGAAGGTGCAATGCGTATGAAAACGCTTACGCAGTTGCTACGATTGCGGCAAACATGCTGCGACCCGCGCTTGGTGAACCCCGAATTCCCAGCGGATCAATCTGCCAAGTTAAATGCTTTTCGGGAGCTACTTTACACCTGTTTGGAGGGCGGGCACCGGATGCTGGTTTTCTCCCAATTTGTTAAGGTACTTCAACTTTTAAAGTCTGAGCTGGAAGCGGCCGGGCTTCAGTTTTGTTATCTCGATGGTTCATCCAAAGACCGCATGGCTCAGGTAGACCGTTTTCAGGAGGATGACACCATTCCGGTATTCCTGATATCCCTCAAAGCCGGTGGAACGGGCTTAAACTTAACTGCGGCCGATGTTGTCGTGCACTTCGATCCGTGGTGGAACCCAGCCGCCGAGGCTCAAGCCAGTGATCGTGCTCACCGTATCGGGCAGGATAAGCAGGTCACAGTTTATAAACTGATTACCTCGGGCACCGTGGAAGAAAATGTGCTGCAACTCCAGCAGGGAAAAAGAAAACTGCTCGAGCAAGTCTTTGAAGAATCCGAAGCTGCCAATTTATCCCTTGGAGTCGACGACCTTCGGGAATTAATCTAGGTAAACAAACCAAACCCCGGCTACTCCTTTCCCCTTGATCAAAGCAGGTCTCTTTGACATGTTAATAACTCTACAACTTTACATATTATGAACACACAATCCATCCGACAATCCGATCCTGAAGCAAAAGGCGAGCATGGGCCCGCCATGAAAGGGGCTGACGTTCTCGTCTCTGCCCTTGAGCGTGAGGGTGTGGATGTGGTATTCGCCTACCCTGGTGGTGCCTCGATGGAATTACATCAGGCCCTTACCCGGTCCGAAAAGATCCGCACCATACTCCCCCGCCAGGAACAGGGGGGAGGCTTTATGGCCCATGGATATGCCCGGGCTACCGGAAAGGCAGGAGTTTGCATGGCCACATCAGGCCCAGGTGCCACCAACTTGGTTACCTGTATAGCGGATGCTTTTATGGACAGTATCCCCATGATCGCGATTACCGGCCAGGTCTATCAACAATTTATAGGAAAAGCTGCCTTTCAGGAAACTGATTTTTTTGGCATGACCCTGCCCATCGTAAAGCATAGCTACCTTGTGCTCACCGCAGAAGATTTGCCCAAAGTTGTAAAAGAAGCTTTTTATCTCGCCGAAAGTGGGCGCCCAGGACCTGTGGTTATTGATATCCCCAAAGATGTGCAGCAAAAAGTATTTGAGCCTTTCTTCCCGGATGAAGTGGAGGAACTGCAAGGCTACAAACTGGACTCCCCCAAAGCATCGGATGAAGAACTGATTGAAGTACTCAACCTGATTACCAAGTCAAAGAAGCCGGTTCTCTACACAGGGGGAGGTATCATTTCCTCCGAGGCCCATGAGGAACTGAAAGAATTTGCTGAACTTACCGGCCTTCCGGTTGCCCACACTCTCATGGGCATAGGAGCCTTTGATCCCGAACACGAACAATCCCTTTACTGGTATGGGATGCACGGAACGGTGGCAGGAAACTGGGCTGTATGTGAAAGTGACCTCCTCCTTTGCGCCGGAGCCCGTTTTGATGACCGCATTACTGGAGTGGTCAGTAAATATGCCCCCGATGCCTATGTCATCCACTTTGATGTGGACAAATCTGAGCATAATAAAAATGTCCATGCTCACTTCCCTATCCGGACTGATATTAAATACGCCCTGAAAAGAATGTCAGAGCTCTTTAAGGAAAAAGGCTACGAGAAGCCTGACTTATCAACCTGGATGGCCACAATCAAAGGCTGGAAAGAAAAGTATCCCTTCAAATACAACAAAGGAGAACATATCACCTCCCAGGAAGCAGTCGATGTGCTCTATCAAGAATCCAAGGGGGAAGCCATCATTACTACCGGGGTTGGCCAGCATCAGATGTGGGCCGCTCAGTACTACAAGTTTAAAGACCCTCGCACATACATTTCCTCTCTTGGACTGGGAACCATGGGCTTTGGCTATCCGGCAGCTGTGGGTGCAAAGGTTGCCCGTCCGGATAAAGAAGTGATCGATATTGATGGAGACGGATCCTTCTTAATGAATGTGCAGGAGCTTGCCACCGCTAAAATTGAGAAGATAAACGCGAAGTGTTTACTGCTCAATAACCAGCACCTCGGGATGGTCGTGCAATGGGAAGACAGGTTTTATGAATCCGTCCGCGGGCATACCATTCTTTGCGATCCTGATAATATTGGGGGTCCTGATAACCTTGATGCGATTTACCCGGATTATATCAAAATGTGTGAAGGTTTTGGGGTAAAAGCCCGCCGTGTATCAAAGAGAGAAGACTTGCGCGACGCCATGCGTGAGATGCTGGAAGCGGATGAGCCTTACCTTCTCGAAGTCATTGTACCATACACGGAACATGTGCTCCCCATGATCCCACAGGGCAAATCTGCCAAGGAAATGCTCACAGAGTAATTGCCTCACTCAGAAAACTAAGGTGATTTCCAGAAGGAATTGATTCACTCCGTTTTTTGAATAGATTGGTATTTTAGCTTTTTGACTCTTCCATAAAAGTGGCTGAGGATATACGCGACTTCGGTTTTAATTTTGCTGAGATTGTAAAAAATGCTCAGGATGTAGTCATTGTCACCAAGTCATTCCCCATAAATCAGACAGGTCCTGAAATAGTTTATGTAAATGATGCTTTTACCCGTGTCACCGGTTACACCTCCGAAGAAGTCCTGGGTAAAACTCCTAGAATACTTCAGGGAAAAGGAACCTTTATTCGGGAAAAGGAAAAAATCAAGCAAGCTCTAGAGAAGAAAGAACCCGTTCGGGCAACTCTTCAAAACTACTCCAAAGATGGGACTGAATACTGGGTGGATTTAAGCATACTTCCACTTCGGAACAGGCAGGGGGAAATCTCTCATTTTGCGGCTATCCAGCGGGATATCACCGAATTGAAAAAGTTAGAACATAACCTTCAGGTTTTGTGTCGAACCGACCCCCTCACCACTGCAGCCAACCGGCGGGCTTTCAATGAAATTCTTTCTCAGGAATTTTCCCGCTTTCAAAGAAGTAACCAAGAGTATGCGCTCATAATGGTCGACCTGGACCACTTTAAAGCCATTAACGACAAACACGGTCACCACGTGGGAGATCAGGTCCTTGTAGAAGTGACCGAAAGGTGCCGGGACAAACTGCGGGTGCATGATATGATTGCCAGGCTTGGCGGAGAAGAATTTTGTATCATCCTACCCTACACTTCCCATGATCAGGCAAAACAAGTAGCTGTAAGGTTGAAGGAAGCAATCAAAGAAAAACCCATCATTGTGGATGGTCTGCGTGTATCCATCACTCTCAGTGCTGGCGTCTCCCTTGTTTCATCCAGTGACCAGGATGGTCATGAAGCCGTTGTCCGTGCTGACCAAAAATTGCTTAACGCCAAAAAACTTGGTCGTGATCAAGTCTGTGCCTGATTTATTAAATCTTAGAGAAAATTTTCTTTTCCTCAGCTTGCAAAGAAGACTACTTTGTAAGTCATGCACATACTTACCAGGCGATCATTCCTCCAAACTTCGATACAGCTCTCACCTTTTTTTAGTACCCCTGGGTTGTTTGCTGAAAGATTAAGCCTAACCCCGCACCAAACAGAAGGTCCATTTTATCCAGACCTCTTACCCTTGGATACAGATAATGACTTACTCATACTAAATGATTCCTTAACACCAGCTGTTGGGATCGTTACCTACCTAAGCGGAACTGTATCAGACAGTAACGGAAGCCCGATTCAAAATGCACTGGTGGAAATTTGGCAGGTCGATAGTCATGGGGTTTACCTACATTCCCGCGGAGGTTCCCGAAGTAAAAGAGATTCTCATTTCCAGGGATATGGCCGTTTTCTAACCGATTCGAAAGGAAGATACTCTTTTCGCACCCTTAAACCAAGCCCCTATTCCGGAAGAACTCCTCATATTCACTTTGCCGTATCATCGAAGGGAAAACGACTGCTCACCACCCAATGCTATATAAAAGGCGAGCCACGAAATAAGATGGATTTCATTTTAAACAAAATAAAAGATCCCAGAGTAAAGGAATCCTTACTCGTCCCTTTTACCCCGGTTAAAGGATCAAAAACAGGAGAAGTCTCGGCCAAATTTGACATCGTGCTGGGGATAACCCCACATGATTAGGCCTTAGGCAAAACTGATTTCAGACCTAATCCTCCGAGGTTCTCCCTGGTCATACATGCCCTGTGATCATTCTAATCACTCCAGAATCTAAGCCAGCCATTTACATAAGGTGAAGAAATGTTCTAAAGTTTACTTAAAGGCAGTCGATACTACATGGGTAAATCTATCTTCATTCTTACCTATTATTCGTCATGGAATCTTTATCCCTGTCTCGCTCCGTCGTGAACAACTTAAATTCAGCCTTTGAGAAGCACGCCAAAATAAACCGCCACCTTCAAACAGGTAAAAGAGTACTGGACCCAGCCGATGATGTCGGCGAAGCAAGCAAATTAGGTAAGACCAAGTTGGATTTAATCAAAAACCGAAATATTCAAAGCAACCTTCAAAACTCACTCTCTCTTTTGCAAGCTCAGGATGGGATGTACAATACCATTGGAGATATTCTAAGCCGTTCCTCGGAATTGAAAACTCTTTTCAGTTCTCCGATTGCTGGCGACCAAGCGAAAGCAGCCTACAACCAAGAATTTGAAGAACTCCAGCATGAGCTACGGGCCATAGCAAAGTCCAAGTGGAACGGGATCAGTTTATTCTCAACACAAGACTCCCGTACCCTTTTCGGCCCCGCAGTGGATACCGAAGATATGCTCCAGCAATCCAGTGACAAAGGAGCCGATGCACCGCTCAAATTATCAAGATGGGGTATTTACCAATTTGAGCCTGAAGTTACAGAGCCCACATTGCTTAATAAGAAACTTCTGGCTATAACGATTACCGATGAGTCCGAGGGTGGTGCGGGACTTAAACCTTACAGAGGGTTCGATGGCGATGAAAATAATCCTCAGAACATAGCTGCAAAAGATAGATTTGAAAACGAAGAATTACCCTCATGGAATAATTTCCTGGATGAAGTGGGAATCGAGGCAGAAATTGCTGTAATCGTAGCTGAATCTGTATTTACTGCCGAATCAAATGGTGGTATCGATGCAGACGGGGGAGAGGTGGTGCCGGCAGGATACAATGAAACAACTGACTTGGAGCCTTTCGCTCGAGTCTTCAGGGGCATGGGAAGAGAAGCCTTCACTCATGAAGCCTCTCCAGACGAAGTACCAAATATGTCCAATCCTAGTGATCAAGCGGAATTTCTGTGGACAAAATTTAATGAAATTACAAACAATGGCGAAGACCTTCCGGATGCGTTAGGTATATTCGTGGACAACTCCGGATCTTTGTACTTCAACGAAGTCAACCAAGCTCTTTTTTCATTTATCGACAGGGTAAAAACAAATTACCCAGAGATCATTCTCCCTTCCGACAACTTGATTACTGGCGATGCCAACGCAGTCGACATTAATACTGATCCAGAAGGAGAAACGATAGTAGCAGGTAAAACGGGTATATTCCGTGGTATTTCATTGGCTGGTGCCGAGGATTGGATAAATCAAAGCGAGATTGCACTTAGATCACTCATAGAAAACGACCCTGACTTTCAGGCTGCCCTTGAGCCTGAAGAGACTTTTGAAGACCCAACCTATGACCTGAATTCATATACTATAAGTGATCTTAACAGTTTTTTTGACAGTTTAATTGAAGCCAGAGCCGAAAATGCTTCCGAGCAGCAACGTATCCGTTCGGAAATGGGAGAACTCCAACAGAAACAGGTAGGGTTGGAAGATGCAGTTGGAGCTTCTGAGGACCTTGATGTATCCGCTGCGATGGGAGTTTTTCATAGGACAAAAGATCAAGTCGATCTCAATGCCCAACTGGTATCCGCAGCCAAAGAGATGGAAAATATTCTTTACACTGACTTTCTTTAATAGCTGAAACAGGCATTGGTGAAAGTTTTAAAATCGCCAAGCTAAGCATATTATTTATTGCTAAGTATGGTGGCATTGCGACCGTACTTAAAAAATTATCAATAAGCTTTAAAATAAATTCAAATTTATATGAATGAGGTGACCATAAAAGGGGAAGTGAAATTTGTGGATGAAGTCCGCGAATATGGGGCAAACGGCTTTAAAAAGCACCAGGTGGTGGTGGAGACAGGCGACGGAAGGTGGGACAACCCCATCCCTGTTGAATTTATCAAAGACACCATCCAGAAAAGTAAAGACCTTGAGGTGGGAAATAAAGTAACCATCGAAGCCCGAATCAATGGCCGTGAATGGCAGGGGAAAGATGGCATCACCAAATGGTTTACCTCCATCAGTGGTTATAAGGTGGAAGTGGAAGGCGCCGTATCATCTGCCCCCCAAGCCGATAGTTCCTCCTACGACACCTTCGACGAATATGATGACGGGGTGGAAGATGATGTTTTCTGATTTTAAACTTTGATGGATCCCCTCATATCCACACGGGTTGTGGGTACTACTCCCTACAACCAAAAAAAATCGTATCGCAGGACTTAAAATTCAATCTTTGCTTTATCCAGAAGCTTTTGAATTTCCTGGGTCATTTTTTTCTGCAATATTCCCTGTTTTACCTGCGACTGTAATTGCTCAAGGGATGGAGGCTTAAGCTTTCTCACTCCCTCGACTTTGACAATATGCCACCCGGCTTGGGTTCTTACAGGAGCATCAAGCACATCGCCCTCCTTGGCATTAGGAATCAAATCCCCCAAAGGAGGAAGTAATAAACTGGGGCTCACCCAGGGCAACAGGCCCTTACTTTTCTTTCCACCAGATTCAATGGTGTACTTACTTGCTAATTCCCCCAAGCTCTTTCCTGCTTCCATCTGATCGACAATGAGAAAAGCTGCAGTTTCATCCGCCACAACGACCTGTCGAAGTTGGTACTCCGTATTCCCTAATCTTTTAACCGTGGCATTATACTCTTTTTGAATTTCATCCTGAGTGACTGGATTTTCTCGGGCCCAATTTTGACGCCATGCCTGGGACAGAATCGTTCGGCGAGCTGATTCAAAAGCCAAATTTACCTCTTTCGACTGATCCAAGCCCTCTTCCATGGCCAATTGACTGAGCAATGTCTGAATAACCAGTTCATCTCTTATATTTTTACGAAGGTCGACACTATCACGGGTCCCATTTCTTAACTGCTCAAGAAGCAATGTTTCAAACGCAAAAGCACCAATGGGTTGCCCATTAACGGCAGCGACCGCACGGGGCTTGGCCTCATTAGTTGGTTTATTCCCTTGGAGATTGTTAGGCTTCACTTCTTCTGCCTCTTGGGTCTGAGGCTTTGGGTTCTCCGCTACCTTTAGTTCTTTTTCCTGTGGTTCTTTTTCTTTTGCTTTGGAAGCCGTTTTGGGATTTGCCTCAGAAACAGGTTTTGGCGAAGCCTTGGGCTTGGCAACTTCGACTTTCTTTGCTTGAGGCTCAACTTTTTTGGGGGCAGCAACTCTTACGGGAGCTTGTTCCTTATTCTTTGGTTTTGAGATTTGGGGGGCAACCACATCTGCAACTGGAGCTTTTTTGATTTCTTGAACCGGAGATTTTTTGCGGGGCTCTACCTTCGCAGGCTTGGCTTTTGCTGATTTATTTTTTTCAGCGGGTTTTGCTACGGTTGCATTAGAATCTACTAATTTTTTCGGACTTGTTGCATGTAGATGAGAACTAACAAAGACAGCTGTAAGCGTAACAACAGGAACAAAGAAGAATAACTTTTTCATAAGACAATGAGGGCAGTAGAAAATATTTTAGTAAACTCAAAATCTAAATTGTGAACTTATTCATGTAAAAATCAACCTTGAAGCTTTGGCTAGTTCTCACTGGTTTTCTTGCAACTTTTAAGTGAATCCATATGGTTGGAAATACTATGAAAATCTCTGAATTTAAAGCTTACTTATCTACCACACAGAATATTACTTTTGTATTACCCAACGGATCCTATGTCCCGCCCCACTTCCATCTCACCGAAGTGGGCTTGGTCTCCAAAAAATTCATTGACTGCGGAGGCACAGTACGAGAAGAGACCAAGATAAACTTTCAGCTTTGGAAAGCAGATGATTTTGACCATCGCCTCGCTCCCGGCAAGGCGATTGCCATCATTGAGGATGCCGAAGAAAAACTTTGCCTCCAGGATCAGGAAATTGAAGTCGAGTATCAGTCTGAAACTATTGGGAAGTACAGTGTCTCGTTTTCCAACGGACAGTTTTTACTGCTTCCCACCGAAACCGATTGCCTCGCCAAGGAAAAATGTGGCATCCCTGAGCCTGAAAACATTGCCGTTTCTTCCTCCTGTTGCAGCCCAGATTCTGGTTGCTGTTAAAAAAGGTAAGGGTTCTTGCCGTCCCCCAAGGGAGCAACCTCATTGTATTGACTCAAACAAAGACTACTTTACTGACCAGCTCAACTCCTAAGGTATTACCGCAAAAGCTGTCTATTTTTTAAATTTCTTAAAATTCTTTCGGTCCAAGCCGAAAGGTTTCGACCTTCTTCTTTTTGATTGGCCAGGTTTATTACCCTGTCCCTTTGCAGGACCACGACCGCTACCTTTGCTCAGTCCGGGATTGTTTGGTAATGGAGTACACACAAACCCTTTGGCCCGGCGCCGAATGATCGACTTCTTCATAAACCTTTCCAGGGATCGCAGGGGGGTGCGGTCATCTTCAGTGATAAAACTAATCGCCACACCCTCGGATTTTGCTCGCCCCGTTCGGCCAATTCGATGGATGTAGTCCTCTGGGGTAGGAGGGAAATCCAGGTTTACCACATGGGTGATCCCTTCGACATCGATCCCACGGGCAGCGATATCTGTAGCCACTAAGACACGGATCTTGCCGGCTTTAAAGTCACTCAAGGCACGAGCCCGTTGGTTCTGGGTACGATTGGAATGAATAGCTCCAGTATGAATACCCGATCGGCCCAACTGCTTAGCCACCCGGTCAGCCCCATACTTGGTGCGGGTAAAGACAAGCACCATGTAGAGTTCATTGTTTTCCAATAGATGCTGGAGAAGGCCAATTTTTTGTGCCTTGGTCACCTCATATAAAAATTGCTCGACGGTATCGGCGGGGTTGGTTCTTTTTCCAATCTCTACAAACTTGGGAGCCTTTTGAAATTCTCGGGTTAGTTTTTCAATTTCCTTGGAGAGGGTTGCCGAAAATAAAAGGGTTTGCCTATTCTTCGGTAAGGAAGAAACAATTTTCCGGACATTGGGCAAGAAGCCCATGTCAAGCATACGGTCCGCTTCATCCAAAACAAAAAATTCACATTCCGAAAAATCAGCGCATCCCTGTTGCATCAGATCCATTAATCGCCCTGGAGTCGCAATGATTAAGTCCACCCCACTCTTCAGGGCTTTTTTCTGAGGAGTCTCCCCCACTCCACCATACACCGTGGCCACCCGCAAAGGAACATGCTTGGCATAGGTTTTTACATTCTGCTCAATCTGTACAACAAGCTCTCGGGTTGGAGATAAGACAAGGGCCCGGGTGCCCCGGCCTTTTCTTTGACCTGAACTTTGAACCAGCTTTTCGAGCATGGGAAGGGTGAAGGCCGCAGTTTTGCCCGTGCCCGTCTGGGCAATCCCAATCAGATCCTTGCCTTCCAAAATTAAGGGGATCGCTGTACTTTGAATAGGAGTGGGTTCGGTGTACCCTGTTTCCTGAATAGCTTGTAAAATTTCAGGTCTAAGACCGAGGGAATCAAATGACATACTGATTATTATATTTAAATCCCGATTAATAGCGACCTTATTCGGGAACCAAAACCGACGAAATCCACTCTCAGCACCGAGGTAAATAATCCCATTGCTATCTTCTTCAAAAAATTCAGGGTGAGAAAGTATGGAAGAGCAAATCAAAAATATGGATCAGGAAGATCGTCATACAGATACCCAACTGGCATCACGCGGTAAGCGTTTAGCTGCGGCGATTATTGATATCATCATATTCTTACCACTTATTATCATCATTGCCAGCCCCCTTGGCTTAATCGACCTGGAAGTTACCGAGGAACCACCACCTTTTGACTTTGAGAAAAGCCTGCAATTGTTTATCATCGGACAGGTGCTTTTTCTGCTCGTACAGGGATATTTACTACACTCCCGGGGCCAGACCATAGGAAAAATTCTTTTGAAAATTCAAATTGTGGCAACCAATGGGGACATGCTAGGGCTGGGAAAACTTTACTTTGTTCGCTACTTTATCTTCAGCTTATTGGCACAAATCCCTATGATTGGTGCTGTCGTTGCCCTTGCCAATATTCTCTTTATTTTCGGGAAAGAACAAAGGTGTCTACATGACCGCCTTGCCGGAACCAAGGTGATCAACATCTCACAAGCCTAGCTAGGTTTATTTTTCAAATCGTCGTATTTTTTGGCACTTCCCTTAGCAAGACCCACGGGATATTTAGCGGCATTCTTTTCGATTTTATTTTTTACAATCTCCGGGATATCAAATCCGTAATGACCGGCGAGCATAATGGCATAGGCAAACACATCCGCCAGCTCATCCTTTAGCTTGCCCTCGTCCACCTGGCTCAAGTCGCTTTCCTTTTTCCAGAGAAAAAGCTCATTCAACTCAGCAGCTTCGATGGATAAGGCCAAAGCTAAGTTTTTAGGATCATGAAACTGCCCCCAATCCCGTTCGTCCCGAAATGAGCGAAGCCGGACCAGAAGATCTTGTATTTCACTCATCGAATGAAAATTCCTTACAAAGAAACCCTTACTGCCGAACTTACCCGGTTCGCCTTATCCCGGGCTTCAAAAATTGATTCTCCCCTTCCCAAAGCAACCCCCATTCTCCGCTGCCCTTTCACCGCAGGCTTTCCAAAAAGACGAAGCTGGGTATCTGGTGTACTCAAGGCATTATTGAGGTTACCAAAGCTCACCCTTTCTGAGTCTCCTTCCACCAGGATAACACTGGATGCGCAAGGCCCCAACTGCCGAACCTGGGGAATGGGCAGGCCGAGAATAGCCCGGGCATGCAAAGCAAATTGGGAAAGGTCCTGGGAGATCATGGTAACCATTCCGGTATCATGAGGCCGCGGGGAAACCTCACTAAACAATACATCCTCTCCACAAATAAATAATTCCACCCCAAATACACCCCAACCGCCCAAGGCATCAGTAATCGCTTGCGCATATTTCCTCGCCTCCTCCTGTGCCTTAGTGGACATAGGCTGGGGTTGCCAGGACTCCCGGTAATCTCCTGAGACCTGTACATGCCCAATGGGGTCACAAAAGGATGTCCCCCCACTGTGGCGTACTGTAAGCTGGGTAATTTCGTAATCAAAGGTAACCAAGCCCTCCACAATCACCTTCCCTTTCCCGGCACGGCCACCGGCTTGGGCATAGGCCCATGCCTTGCTAATATCTTCATCTGATTGGATGGTGCTCTGCCCCTTACCCGAAGAGCTCATGATCGGCTTCACCACACAAGGCATCCCGATTTCCTGAACCGCTCTCTCAAATTCCAACTCTGTTTCGGCAAAAGCATAAGGCGAGGTTTTCAGCCCAAGTTCTTCGGCGGCCAACCTGCGTATACCCTCGCGGTTCATGGTCAACTGGGTCGCCCGGGCAGTCGGAATAATTGTGCATTCCTTGGCTTCCTCAAACTCGGCGAGTACATCCGTGGCAATGGCCTCCACCTCAGGCACCACCAAGTCAGGCTTTTCCAGTTTGATTATCCTCCGTAGTTCGTCTGCATCCAGCATCGACACAATATGGGACCGGTCTGCCACCTGCATTGCGGGTGCATCTGCATAGGCATCCAAGGCAATGACCTCCACGCCATATCGCTGAAGTTCGATCACCACCTCTTTGCCCAACTCGCCAGAACCACAAAGGAGGACTTTTTTCGCTGTATTTGTAAATGGGGTGCCTATGAAAACTGACATCCGACTATGAAGAAATCGTAAAGCCCTACAGGTCGAGCAAAAAGATCAAAATCAGGACACATCCTGCTTTTCATCATACAATTCTGCTCCCTTTATCAATCGGCAAAATTCTTTCTTAGATACTTCTTCAAGCCTTTCCTCGGCCCCATTTAATGAAAAGGACAATTTGTATTTTATCGTCAAACGCGACCATTCAGTTATCCGAATGTATTGATTCTTCTTCACCCAAATCTGTCCCTGTTTTAATCGCATCCCTCCTTTCATACCTCAGCCCCCCCTATCAAACGAGCCTTAAATCTGGGAAGAAACACCAATGGCTAGGCTATTACTTCTCCTTCCGGTACTCCTTGGGCATTTCGCCTTCCGCAAAGCAAAAATACAACCCCAGCCACAAGGCCTGGCAGTAACGGTATGAAACAACCGGCCAGGCAAACGCTCCACCCAGGCAGAGCCCGACAAACCAATCCGTGGGCACCCAGTTTAAAAACCATAGCGCAAGCAAAGGCACGATCCAAAGCCCACAGATTAAGCCATAACTTATGGGAATCCCTCCAATAAAAAACCCATGCTCCCGGTTAAACTCAAACCCACAATTCTCACAATGCTCATGCCTGTAAAAAAGGTTTTTTAACACGCTGCCCTTCCCGCAAGCCGGACAACGGTTTACACTGGTACGAATAAGATAGGACAAATTCATTAAAGTACTTTCAATATTTAAAACTATTCCCAAATACAAACCTCTTTAAGCAAAAAAAACTATTTTCGCTTCCAGGATCCAATAGATACATACTCTACTTCAAGTACTCTGAAAAATTAAAATGAATTCATTCTCAAGCCCGAGGAAGTAAAGACTATCATGAAAAGTGGTGCGGGTGCGGGGAATCGAACCCCGCCCCCAAGCTTGGGAAGCTCATGTACTACCGATATACTACACCCGCAATTGGAAAATTCATCAGTAATATTTATCTTACCGCCAAGCAAGCAATATAGAAGATAAGGTGTTTGCAACAGAGGTATGTTTTTCTCCTCGTCGGCTAATATGCTTTACAGCCAAAATCTTGTCAGCAAAGCTGGTTCATTCTGTTATCCGCATCCTCTAGAAATGAATACCTCAACTAAAACAAAATCACTCGCCCGAAATTTTAAATTAGTTGGTTTTTCCTTCTTCTTTCTCGGATTGGTATTTTCCATATTAGGGGGTTATGAAACCTGTCAGGGAGTCCGAACTAAGAGCTGGCCCGCAACAGTGGGGGTGATAAAAAGTTCCACAATCGAATCTCAACGAAAGAGCAGTACCAAAAAAACCGGCGGATCTAGAGTGGTTTATGATCTTAAAGTTGATTACACTTATAAAGTAGGAGATTTCATGCACATAGGTGACAACCTTGGCTATGGAACAGAAAGCTACAGTAACCGGTATGATGCAAATCAAGCCCAGAGGTCATGGTTAAAGGGGACAAAGATAAAGGTTTTCTACAATCCTGAAAACCCGAAGGTGAGTGTTTTAAAAACGGGGATGGGATTATCCTGGATGATGGCAGGCTTTGGGATGGTTTTTGTTATCCTCGGGCTCTATATTATGAGAATGGGGAAAAACCCTGCCAAGGCCCAAAAGGAAACCTTTAGGTAAGCCACCCTTCTGCTTCGACCATGGCAGTTCTTTAAATTTGCCTTTCTCAGGTTTCACGGCTTGATAACAAAGCCATGGCACTGGAAGATATAATACCTTTGGACGCATTCTTTGGAAAGAAGGATGGAGACAACCCGGGAAGTAAAAAAAAGAAGAAGGTGGACAAGGAAGCTCTGGCTTCCCCAATGATGCGTATTCCCCGCATGGATGTACGGGTGGCTCGTGACCTGATTGATCTGGGAGTGAAGGAGTTATACGAACTGGAGGGGAGATCTGCGGAGACTATTTTTGAAGAAATCCAAAAGAAAAAGCCAGATCTACCGGGTTGGACCCTGCCCTACCTCAAGATGGCAATATACTTTGCTGAAAATGATGAACCGGACCAAAAGCTACTCCACCCTCAGGAGTGGTTGGACTGAGGAGAGGTTACAAAGAGTTGCGGTCGAGTTTTTCCCGGGCCCGTTTCGCTTGCCATACCATAAAGCATCCGTAGCCAAAAAAGAGAAAGCCGTTAAGCATGACCATAGGGTTTTGGCTCTCCTTGACTCCCACCCCAAAGAGGACCGCTCCCACGATGGCAAATATCCACCCAAACCAGGAACGGTATTTTATAATTCTTCGAAAGTGAGTGACTTTTTTTGCTTTTTGCTCGTCAGTTAAGGCAGCCATGAATCTTTACTATGAGAAAGAATCAATTGGAGTCGATCTCATCCTGTTCTTTTTCTCCCAGGGTCTGGTTAAAAAAAGAAAGTTTCTCATTTTCTGCATGAAGAATGCCCAGGAGGCTGGAAGCACGGTCATGTAAAGACGCTGACTCGAGCATTTTCTGTTTATCATCAGAATCCCGACAAACATGGTGAGCGGCGAGGTCAACAAACACACTGGTGTCCTCCAGGGGCATGAGCATTTCAAGGATTTCCTCGGACACCAGACCGCCTAGCTTTATGTTATGCTTAAGACTATCCACAATTTGCTCCCTTACCTCGGGGACGGTCTCCTCCACCACCGTATCCACCGGCTCGATTTCAAGAATTCGGTATGGGTCTTCCTGTAAAATAGACTTGATACGGACGCGGTGCAGACCCTGAAGGAGAACAAAAGAGGTGCCATCGTCATGCTTCTTGGAAATACGAACAAGGCCAACCGTGGCCACTTCGTAGGGTAATTCCATATCCACTTCATCAGCCGAGATGTCTTCCCGTTCCCGGACAATGGCAAACATACGGTCCTGCCCGAGCACATCATCAAGCATTTGACGGTATCGTTCCTCAAAAATTCTCAGTGGCATCATCGCACTGGGGAAGAAAACAACCCCACGTAGAGTCATGACGGGGATTTTTGTGGGGATTTCGATATTATTTTCTGACATCTGACTCCTTAGTTTGTGGACTTACGGAAAAAGGACAAATAACCGAGCCAGTTTCAGGAAACAAGCCCGAACACTATTCAAAGAAAAATCCGGCAATCGTCGCCGAAAGCAAACTGGCCAAAGTGCCCCCAATCAGTGCCTTTAGGCCTAGGGATGCAAGGTCAGCCCTTCTCTCCGGTGCCAGGGCTCCGATTCCCCCAATTTGGATACCAATGGACATAAAATTGGCAAAGCCACAAAGGGCAAAGGTGGCGAGAAATACCGATTTCCGGGATAGCCCATCGGCTTGCATCGTGGCCAATTCCATGTAAGCAAAAAACTCGGTGGTAAAGGTCTTGGTCCCAATGAGCTGGCCCACGGCAAGTGCTTCCCCGTTGCCCACACCCACAAGCCAGGCAAGAGGGGCAAAGATAAAGCCAAATACTGCCTGCAGGCTAAGGCTATCAAATTGCTTATCACTCCAGTCAAAAATCCATTGATTAAGCGATATTCCATCGCCCCAAGAAAAAGCACCAAGCCAGCCTAGGATTTGATTGGCGAGCATAATGACCGCATAGAAAGCAATGAGCATAGCTCCCACATTGAGGGCTAGTTGAAGGCCCTGTGTGGTACCATTTGCCAAGGCATCGATCGGGTTGCGACCGATGGATTGCCTAGCGACTTTTACCTGGGCACTCACCTCTTCTACCTGCGGGATGATGATTTTTGCGATAACAAGCGCGGCCGGTGCATTCATGACCGAGGCACAGAGCAGGAGTTTTCCAAATGCAAGCCGGGTTGCGGGGTCCCCTCCACCGAGCATCCCCATGTAAATCGCAAAGACTGAACCGGCAATTGTCGCCATGCCCCCAACCATAAGAGCAAGTAATTCGGAGCGGGTCATGGATGACACATATGGCTTCACCAAAAGCGGTGCTTCAGTTTGTCCAACAAATACATTGGCGGCTGCGGAAAGACTTTCGGCTCCCGATAATTTCATAACCCGGCTCATCACCCAAGCCATAGCACGCACCACTGCCTGTAAAATCCCAAAATAATAAAGCAGGGAGGATAAGGCGGAAAAAAACAAGATGCTGGGCAGAGCCATGAAGGCAAAAACAAAGCCCTGCTCGGCAAAGACATCATTCATCGATTCGATATTAGACAAAGGCCCAAAGACAAAGCCTGCCGCATCCACT
>ERZ807291.4982-NODE-4982-length-17105-cov-10.289150_pt1 | contig 17105 bp, 9 predicted proteins | sample MGYA00521257_ERZ807291 | MGnify/ENA primary metagenome ERZ807291 (study PRJEB31413, sample SAMN03169783) | marine metagenome | biome: Marine; feature: Water; material: Subsurface seawater | place: North Sea | collected 2011-04-28 | depth 1 m m ... | reverse complement strand
TCTTAAAGATGATCTTGGTCCTACGCTTACTGAGGCATTGGACGTCTACCTTCGCCTGAAAGGTAAAGACAAAGGCATAACCTTCTGGAAAGATCAGACAGGGCCGCGTAACTAAGATAAATAAGCCTCCGGAAAACAAGCGCGGTTCATTAGTCAGCGATCCGGTTTATTCAGTGATCTGTTTCAGTCAGCGATGTGGATCTCAAGCTCCGCAAGCATGTGTCGAAAGGCATCGGGTGGCGTGACATTGGTGACCAATATATCACCCTTGTTCAGTTTTGGTTGGCGCAATGCGGGTTTTCTCGCTTGCGTTTGAAACTTGGAGGCATCTACAGCCATGATTGATCGAGACGCGCAGTTCATCATCGCAAAAGCCATGTCCACCTCGCATTGCTCGTGGATCAAAAACCCGCTCTCAGGATGCACCATGGAGGCGGAAAGCACACAATAATCGACTTGGGCGCGCTCCACCACCTGAAAGGCAGAACGGTCAAAAGATGCACCATCATGATCGCGCAATTGCGTTCCTGCCATCGATACGTTGTTTCCTGGGATCATCGCCAGAGTGCTGGCGACAAAGGCAGAATTGGTAACAACGGTCAGTTTGCGCCGCTTGCGCAGCATCTGTGCGATAAAGGCCGAGGTTGAGCCTGTGTCGATGGTCAGGCTGTCGCCATCCTGTACAATCTCGACCACCGCATGCGCGATGGCAACCTTGGCCTCGCGATTGAGGCTCATCCGGGACAGGAACGGCGGATCAAGCGCGGATTTTGTGGAGACAAGCGCACCGTGGACCTTGCTGAGCGCCCCGCGTTCAGCCAGTGGGCGGGTGACGCGGCGGATCGTCTGATCGGAAACGCCCATGATTTGCGACAGCTCTTGCACGCTCACAGTCCCCATCATATCGACCCGACGAAGAATCTCTTCGCTGTATTTTGAGGTTGGCTGTGTCATGGCCTAACAAGGTCCAGCAATTCAGCGTGCAATTCTGGGGTGGCCGCAGTGAGGGTACGGCCATCTGAGGTAAGTGACAGGGGCTGGCCTTGCCAGTCTGTCATCAGGCCGCCTGCCGCCTCGATGACTGCTGCAACCGGCAGGTAATCATAGGGCTGAAGCCCAAAGTCAATCACCGCATCCGCATTTCCGCTGGCAACCAATGCGTGAGAATAGCAATCTGCGCCAAATCTACGGAGCGCACCGGCTGTAATGAACCGGGCGAATTGCACCGGGTCGTTGATCGCCATCTTGTCGGCCTCGTTCAGAAACAGACGCGCTTTTGACACCTCGCGGCAGGAGGACGTGGTGATCGGCGTGCCGTTCAGCGTCGCACCCATTCCCCGTGCCCCGGCATAAAGCTCGTTCAGCGCTGGCATGTTGATCACGCCTACTTGGGGCGCGCCGTCAGCCACAAAGCCCAGCAACATCCCAAAGAGCGGTAAACCGGAGATAAACGAGCGGGTGCCATCGATCGGGTCGACAATCCACATATCGGAATGGTTGCCGCTCTGGCCAAATTCCTCGCCAAAAATGGTTTCGCCCGGAAAAGATATTTCAAGGGCGGCGCGAATGGCTTTTTCGGTATTTTGATCGGCGATTGTGACAGGGCTGTCATCTGATTTAGCGGTGATGCTAAGGGGTTTGCGAAACAGCGCCATTGCCACCGGTGATGCGGCGGCAGCGATTCTCTGAGCGGTCTTCAGGCGCGTGTTTAGAGGTGCCATGATTAAATTCACTTCCATCGCATGTTTCACAGATCTGACCTATTTTTGGACTATCCACAATCAAATACTACAAGAAAGATTATATTTTTCAAATTTTGTTGATTTTTGTTGATTTTCCGGTGTTTCTATCTGAGTGTTGGCATTGACCCGGTGCGACACAGTATAGCCATTGAACCAAAGCGTCGGAGTCCAAAGGGAGAAAACACATGAAACACTTGTCTGTTCTGACTGCGGCCTGCCTTGCTGCGACACCCGTATTGGCTCAGGATTCAAGCGATCCGATCAAATTGACACTGCATGACTGGTCTGGCCAGCTCATCACCACCACCCTCATGGGTGAGGTGCTCAAAGAAGCCGGCAACAATGTGGAATACGTGCAGGCCGATTATATTGCGCAATTTGCTGGCCTCAAAACCGGTGACTTGCACCTGGCGATGGAAATCTGGGAAACCACTGGCCGCGAAGCACTGGACGAAGCCGTGGGCTCTGGCAATGTGGTCAACATGGGGCAGACCGGAATGATGGCCATCGAGGAATGGTGGTACCCCGCCTATATGGAAGAGCGCTGCCCGGGTCTGCCGGATTGGAAGGCGCTGAACGATTGCGCTCAGGAATTCGCCACCGTTGAAACCGCGCCCCTGGGACGGTATCTTGGCGGGCCGGTGACATGGGGTGGCTTCGATGACGAGCGCGTCGAAGCCCTTGGGATGGACTTTGAAGTCGTTCATGCTGGCACGGATGCCGCGTTGTTTGCTGAACTTGAAGCGGCCTATCAGCGCAAAGATCCGATTGTGCTTTGGGTATATGCGCCGCATTGGGCCCCGGCAAAATACGAGGGCAGCTTTGTGGCGTTTCCGCCCTATTCGGCCGCGTGTTATAATGATGCGTCTGTCGGCATGAACCCCGACGCCGCATATGACTGTGGCAAGCCGACCGGTCCGATTTGGAAAGCGGCCTGGGCGGGGTTGCCCGACCAGTGGCCAAACGCCGCAAAGGTTGTCGAAAATTTCAAGATCTCGAACGAAGATATGGGCGCGATGGTCGCCGACGCGGACCTGAACGGCAAGTCTGTGGAAGAGGTTGTGGCGGCTTGGATGGCCGAAAACGAGGCCACTTGGAAAAGTTGGATCGCGCAGTAAAATCCATCCTTCACTGGGGCGCGGTCCATCCGCGCCCTGTTTCACGATCTCTCTTTGAAAAACGGGGTGTTTCGCGTGGGTGGAATGCCACAGCTAGGTAAACGCTGCGCCCGAGGTTTGCATGAATAAATCCGTTATTCTCGACTGCCGCCATCTCTGGAAGCTCTATGGGGCGGGGGCCGAGGCCCTGTTGGAGGGTGGCCAGACACCGGATGCTGCAGCCCTCGCAAAAGCAAACGTGATCGGTGCGGTACGCGAGGTCAACGTGCAGATCCACCAGGGCGAGATCTTTGTGATCATGGGCCTGTCTGGATCAGGTAAATCTACTCTGGTGCGATGCCTGTCGCGGCTGGTGGAGCCTACGGCGGGCGAGATCGAGTTTGACGGGCGCGACCTGTTGCGTGCATCTGATGCAGAGTTGATCGAAATCCGCCGCAAGAAGATGGGCATGGTGTTCCAGCAGTTTGCGCTGATGCCCCATATGACGGTTCTTGAAAATGTTGGCTTTCCGCTCGAAATACAGGGGGTAGACCGGGCGCGGCGGCAGGCCAGCGCGCAAAAAGTGATTGAACTGGTTGGGCTGAAAGGACGCGAGAGTTACTACCCGCGCGAGTTGTCTGGCGGTCAGCAACAGCGCGTGGGCATTGCCAGAAGTCTGGTCGTGGAACCTGACCTGTGGTTTCTAGACGAGCCGTTTTCCGCGCTTGATCCGCTGATCCGGCGGGAAATGCAGGACGAGTTTATCCGCCTGCAAAACATTCTGAAAAAAACAATCGTTTTTATCACGCATGATTTTGACGAAGCCATTCGGCTCGCGGATCGGATCGCGGTGATGAAAGACGGCAAGATTGAACAAATTGCGACGCCGGAAGAATTGGTGCAAAATCCGAAAACCGATTACGTGGCTGATTTTACCCGCCATGTGGCACGGGCAAAGGTGATCCGGGCGCAAAGCCGTATGGATCCTGTAACCAGTGACCGTTTTGCCGGCGAAGTGGCTCATGATGCCACCATCGAAGACATTGCCGACGCGGTAGAGCGCGCCGATGCCCCTCTCAAAGTCATGAAGGATGGAAAAGTAATCGGCCAGATCACGGCGCGGACGGTCATCGATGTTCTGGTTGGACGCGGCTGATGCAGCGGTTGCTGCGACATATAACATCGGCGCGGATTTTCTGGTTGGGCCTTTTCGCGGCCACCTGGGTGCTGTCGCAGCATTCTTTTCAGATTTACAAGGCGCTTGATGCCCGTTGGATTATCCGTTTCCCCAAAAAGTATCAACTAAACCTCGATGATATGATCAGCGGTTTTCTGGATTGGTTGGTCAACACTGCCAATTTCTGGTTGTTCACGTTCCGGGACCTGACGCGCGCCATCGCATGGGTGATCGAAATGCCCTATCAGTTCCTGCGCAATCTGCTGATTGAAGGGTTTCAGACCGGATTGGGCGATGCCGCGGTACAGATTGCGCCGTCTCTGAGTTGGATTGCGGTGATTGCCATTGTCATTGGCGTCGGTCACACCGCCCGCGACTGGGGGTTGGCGGCGCTTGCAGGGGCCTGTTTTCTGTATCTCGCGGTGTTCGGGCAATGGGACAGCGCGATGGTCACCCTGGCCTCTGTGCTGGTGGCGGTGCCCATTGGAGCCGTGGGCGGGCTTTTGTTGGGTATTCTGGCCTATCGAAGGCCGTGGGTGGAAAGATTATTGCGCCCTGTTCTTGATCTGATGCAGACGGTGCCTGTCTTCGCCTATCTTGTGCCGATCCTGATTTTGTTCGGGTTCGGGCCGGTGGCGGCGCTTGTCGCAACCGTGATCTATGCAATGCCGCCGATGATCCGGGTGACAATCGTGGCGTTGAAAGGCGTTCCAGAAGAGCTTCTGGAGGCGGCGCGAATGATGGGGGCCACACCGCGTCAGATGACATGGAAAGTGTTGGTGCCGGCGGCGGTTCCGACGCTTATGGTCGGGGTCAATCAGGTGATTATGCTGACATTAAACATGGTGATCATTGCATCAATGATCGGGGCTGGCGGGCTGGGATTCGATGTCTTGGCCAGTTTGCGCAAACTTGATATCGGCGGTGGTATTGAGGCTGGGTTGGCGATAGTGGTGATGGCTATCGCGTTGGATCGCACCAGCCAGGCCTTTTCCGAGCGTCGCCTGTGGCGGCAGCGCACTGGCAATCTGCTGCAGCGCCATCCCTGGAGCATGATCGCGCTTCTGGTGATACTGGCAACATTCCTGTTGGGGTTGGTGACCCCCGCGGTGCAGAGCTATCCGGAGGCGTGGATGATCAGCACTGGAGCGTTCTGGTCGCAGGCGATGGAGTGGATTAACGTCACCTTTTTCGACACGTTGGAAGTGATCAAAACGGCGCTGCTCAAAGGGGTTCTGCTGCCGGTGAAAAAATTCTTTGCCGGTATTCCTTGGCTTTGGGGCATCTTGGCGACCGGGCTGATCGCCTGGCGCGTTGCCGGCTGGAAGTTGGGGGTTGTTGCGGTGCTGATGATGGCTTTCATAGCTGCGTCCGGCCTGTGGGGCAAAGCGATGGTGACGCTTTATCTCTGCGGCGTCTCCGTGTTTATCGCGGTGCTGATCGGCACGCCCTTGGGCATTTGGGCGGCGCAGCAACCGGGGGCCGGTCGGGTCATTCTCGGGCTGATGGACACGCTGCAGACGCTGCCCTCTTTTGTCTACCTGATCCCCGTGGTGATGCTGTTTAGGGTGGGCGATTTCAGCGCGATGATCGCCGTTGTGCTCTATGCATTGGCCCCGGCTGTGAGATACGCCGCACATGGCATTCGAGCAGTGCCGCCACACCTGCTGGAGGCGGGTAAAATGGCGGGTTGCACACCGTTGCAGCTGCTTTGGCGCGTGAAACTGCCGCTGGCGACGCCACAGCTTCTTCTCGGGCTGAACCAGACGATTATGCTCGCGCTTTCTATGCTGGTGATCACTGCGCTTGTGGGCACCCGTGACCTGGGTCAGGAAGTCTATATCGCTTTGACCAAAGCCAACGCGGGGCAGGGGATCGTGGCGGGCCTGTCGGTGGCATTCATCGCAATCATCGCCGATCGGATCGTAAACGCCTTATCGGACACCCAAAAACGGAGGTTAAGTCTATGATGAAGGATGCTATTTCTTACGCGGCGCAGCTGCCGTGTTTTGACAATCCAGATCAGATCGAACCGTTGAGCGGTGGGATCACCAATGTTAATTTGCGCGTGACGGATGGGGATCGACGCTATGTAGTGCGGTTGGGGCAGGATATCCCGGAACACGGCGTTCTGCGCTGGAACGAACTGGCGCTCAGCCGCGCGGCGGAAGCGGCAAAGATTTCACCCGCTGTTCACTATCATGCACCAGGGGTGCTCGTGCTCGATTTTATCGAGGCCCGAACCTACACCGAGGAATTGGCCCGCGATCCGGCAAACGTGCCGCGCATCGTTGAGCTGTTGAAACATACGCACCATGCCCTGAATGCGCATCTGACCATGCCGGTGCTCACTTTCTGGCCGTTCCAGGTGAACCGCACATATGCCACGCGGTTGCGCGCTGACGGATCTCGACACGCTGCAAACCTGCCCGGTCTGATGACCGCTTTGGACCAACTCGAAGCGGCGACGGGGCCGGTGACGCTGGTTATTGGTCACAACGATTTGCTGGCCGCGAACATCCTTGATGATGGGGCCAAGCTTTGGCTCATCGACTGGGAATATGGCGGGTTTAATACGCCTTTATTCGATCTTGCGGGATTGGCTGGCAATAACGGGTTCTCCGAAGCGCAGGAGACGGATATGCTCGCGCAATATTTCGGTGTCCCCGCCACTACTCATTGGCGCGCCTATCAGGCCATGAAATGCATTTCGCTGATGCGCGAGACCCTCTGGTCCATGACGTCGGAAATTCACTCGAGCCTAAATTTCGATTACGCGGCCTACACCGTTGAAAATATGGGCCGGCTCGATGCTGCCCTGCAAGATTTCCAAAATACATAAGGATCTATCATGACGCTTCCTTCATCGGCCAAGACCCTCATCATCGGCGGTGGCATCATCGGTTGCTCCACCGCTTACCATCTCGCCCAGATGGGCGAGGAGGTATTGCTACTGGAAAAAGCGGCTCTGACATCCGGGTCGACCTGGCATGCTGCTGGGTTGGTGGGGCAATTGCGCTCTAACGCCAACATCACACAGCTCTTGGGGTATTCAATCGATCTTTATAACAAACTGGAGCAGGAGACCGGTCTTGCTACGGGTTGGAAGATGAATGGCGGGTTGCGGTTGGCCTGTAACGAAGAGCGTTGGACTGAAGTGAAGCGGCAAGCCACGACGGCACATTCCTTTGGTCTAGATATGCAACTCCTGACGCCAAAGGAAGCACAAGATCTCTGGCCGCTCATGGATATTTCAGACATTGTCGGGGCGGCATTCCTGCCCACGGACGGGCAGGCCAGCCCCTCGGATATTACCCAGGCGCTTGCAAAGGGCGCGCGAGCAAAGGGGGCGGTTATAAAAGAAAATACCCCCGTTACCGAGATTCTGATCGAAGGTGGCAAACTGGCGGGCGTGCGTACGGCGGCGGGAGATATTGCCTGCGAAAAGCTCGTTCTGTGTTGTGGACAGTGGACGCGCGAACTCGCCCAGACCATCGGGGTGACTGTGCCGCTTATTTCGGTGGAGCATCAATACATGCTTACGGAAGCTTTTGGGGTTCCGACAGACCTGCCAACGTTGCGCGATCCAGACAGGCTGACCTATTACAAAGAGGAAGTGGGCGGCCTGATCATGGGAGGATATGAACCCAACGGTATCCCTTGGGCCAAAGATGGCATTCCCGAGTTTTTCGATTTTCAGCTGTTAGAGTCAAATTTTGATCATTTTGAACAGTTGATTGAGATGGCCCTGCCGCGGGTGCCAAAACTGGAGAGCGTTGGCGTTAAACAATTGATCAACGGCCCGGAAAGTTTCACGCCGGATGGTAATTTTATCCTCGGTGAGGCGCCAGAGATGGCCAATGTGTTCATCGGTGCCGGATTCAATGCCTTTGGTATCGCTTCGGGGGGCGGTGCCGGGATGGCGCTGGCCGAATGGGTGGCCAATGGCGCGCCGCCCTATGATATGTGGCCGGTAGACATCCGCCGCTTCGGCCGACCGCATACCGATGTCGACTGGGTGCGCACCCGCACGCTTGAGGCCTATGGCAAGCATTACACAATGGCGTGGCCATCCGAAGAACATGACAGCGGTCGCCCCTGCCGCCGCTCACCGCTCTATGACACTCTTAAATCAGCAGGCGCCGTTTTTGGGGAGAAACTGGGGTGGGAACGTCCAAACTGGTTTGCCGAAAAAGCCGAGGTGGCCCGGGATATTTACACGTTTGAGCGCCCAAACTGGCATGTGCCGGTGGGACGAGAACACAAAGCTGCCCGCGAGGCGGCGGTTCTGTTAGATCAAAGTTCCTTTGCTAAATTTGTCTTGCAAGGGCCGGATGCCGAGGCGGCTCTACAATGGATTGCGGCCAATCGGGTGGACAAGCCGGTGGGGTCAATCATCTATACCCAGATGCTTAACGATCAGGGGGGAATAGAGTGTGATGTGACCTGTGTACGCACCGGGCACGACAGCTACTACATTGTCACCGGTACGGGTTTTGCGACCCATGATTTCGATTGGATTCGCCGTAACATTCCTGATGGGATGAATGCTCAGCTCGTCGATGTCACATCTTCCAATGCGGTGCTATCGCTTTTTGGCCCCAAAGCGCGGAACATCCTGTCTGCGGCAACGCGGGCGGATGTATCGAATGAGGCTCAGCCTTTTGCCACTGCGCTGCAAATCGGCATCGCCGGGTGCCCGGTTCTGGCTCTGCGGATCACTTATGTTGGAGAGCTTGGCTGGGAACTCCACCTGCCCACCGAATATGCCCTGTCTGTCTATAACGCGCTGCAAGACGCCGGCGCCGAGCACGGTTTGCGCAACGCCGGGTACCGCGCGATTGAAACTCTGCGACTTGAGAAAGGGTATCGGGCCTGGAGCTCTGATATCGGTCCAGATCACACGCCGGACGAGGCTGGTCTGGGCTGGGCGGTGAAAATGAAATCAAACATTGCTTTCAGAGGCCGGGAGGCTGTGGCTGCGCAACGTAAAGAGGGGGTCAGGAAGGTTCTCGCAACTTTTACAACCAGCGGCGATACCATCCTGTCAGGCCGCGAAACGATTTACCGCAATGGTGTGCGATGTGGCTGGCTGTCTTCGGGCGGCTATGGCCATACGCTGGGGCATTCGATTGGCATGGGATATGTGCGCGCGTCCGAATCGATTGACCGCGAGTACGTTTTGCAGGGCACCTATGAGCTGGAAGTGGCAACCGAGCGGGTGTCGGCTGAGGTCACGTTGAACCCGCTCTATGATCCGGGCATGGATCGGGTCCGGGGTTAGAGATATGACACGGCATTCGGCCAAACACCTTGTCATCGGGGGGGGCATCATCGGATGTTCCATTGCTTATCACCTGACCCGCATGGGCGAGAAAGACGTTGTACTTCTGGAACGCGCCAGCCTGACCGAAGGGGCGACCTGGCATGCGGCAGGCCTTGTGGGTCAGCTGCGCTCGTCTCGCAATACCACACGAATGCTCAAGAAATCCGTTGAGATGTACGACCGGCTGCAAAACGAAGAGGGCATGCAATTCGACTGGAAGAAAACCGGGTCGCTGCGGCTTGCGGCCACGCATGACCGGATGCTTGAGGCCAGACGTCTGGCCACAATGGCGCGGAGTTTTGATCTCGAGATGGAGATTATCAGCCCCGCTGAAGCAAAAGTGCTCTTTCCGTTGATTGAGCAAAAAGGTTTGCAGGGTGCGGCGTACATCCCGTCCGATGGCTACGTTGATCCCGCGTCGCTATGTCAAGCCATCGCCAGCGCGGCGCGCGCTCAGGGGGCCGATATCCGGCAGGGTGTCGAGGTGACCGATTTCACAATTCATGGCGGTCGGATCACGCATGTAGAAACAACCGCCGGCAAATATGAGGCACAGAACGTCATACTTGCCACCGGCATGTGGAGCCGTGAAATCGGCGCTAAATTGGGTATCCGCGTGCCGGCGTGTGCGGTTGAACACCAATACATTGTCACCGAATCCACCGGCAATGAAATCGGGCATTATCCGACGCTGCGGGATCCCGAAAGGCTGGTCTATTACAAACCGGATGTGGGTGGTCGTCTTGTGATAGGCGGGTATGAGGAGGGCACATTGCCGTTTGGCGATCCAGAAATTCCGGATCAATTCATACGCCAGTTGCTGCCAGAAAATCTTGATCGTTTCCTGCCGCTTGCAGAGCTGGCTGGGCAGGTGACACCGGTTTTGAACGACGTTGGTATCCGGCAGGTGATCAATGGCCCGATTCCGTATTCCGCGGATGGAGATTTCGTCATGGGCTGGCAGCCGGATTTTGAAAACCTGATGCTTGCGACTGGGTTCCTCTATGGGATAGCGGCTGGCGGTGGCGCCGGAGAGATGATTGCGGAATGGATTGTGGAGGGCGCCCCCTCTCTTGATCTCTGGCCCCTAGATGTGCGTCGGTTCGGTCCCCATCACGGGACGCGGGCATTCATGTATCCGCGTGCGGTCGAGCATTACGCGCATCACTATAAAATGCGTTACCCGGGGCAGGAGCATGAGGCGGCGCGGCAACTGCGCCTGTCGCCGCTCTACGGGCGCCTGAAAGACGCAGGCGCGGTATATGGCTCCAAGAACGGTTGGGAACGTCCCCTCTGGTTTGCACCTGAGGGGGTGGATCCCGTGGATCAGCTCGATTTTCTCGATCCCGGTTGGAAGGTCTTCGCCGCGATGGAGCACAGAGCGGTGCGGGAGCGGGTGGCGCTGATTGATCAATCCTCGTTTGCCAAGTTTGAGATCCTCGGCGAGGGCGCCCTAGATCTGTTACAGCGGCTTTGCGTCTCGGACATGGACAAGCCCCTCGGCGCGGTTATCTATACCCAAATGTGCAATGATAACGGCGGGACGGAGGCGGACGTGACCTTTATCCGACTTGGGCCGCAGCACTTTTATATGGTCACGGGGTCTGGTTTCGGTGTGCATGACAGCGATTGGATTAGGCGCAACACGCCAGAGGATGGCTCTGCCCACCTGATCGAAGTGACGTCGGGCAAAGCAGTTGTGAACATTGTCGGACCCCTGTCGCGCGACGTTCTTGGCGCAGTTTCAGAGAGCGACCTGTCGGACGCGGCCATCGGTTTTGCCACTGCGCGTGAGATCATCGTGGGGGCTGCACCGGTTTTGGCTGCGCGGATCGGTTATGTGGGTGAACGTGGCTATGAGTTGCATATTCCGACAGAATATGCCGCCCATGTGTATGATCTGCTTTGGGAGGCTGGGCAAAGTCTGGGCATTGCCAATGTGGGTTACCGGGCGATTGAAAGTCTGCGGATGGAAAAAGGATACATCTATTGGTCCGGTGACGTGACGCCGGATTACACCCCGGTCGAAGCGGGAGTGGGTTTTAGGGTACATCTGAACTCAAAGGGTGATTTCAAAGGTCGCGCGGTGCTCGAAGCCCAAAAGAACGGGAATTTGAAACGCAAGCTTTGCACTTTTGTGACCACAGCAAATCTGCCGCTGACAGGCGGGGAAACCATTTTGATAGGCGACAGGGTGGTATCGCTTGCCACATCTGTGGGCTATGGGCACACGGTCGAAAAGACCATTCTGCGTGGGTATCTGGACAAGATACATTGGGGTGAAAGGGAATTCATGCTTGAGGTTTTCGGAGAGCGCTATTCAATCACCCGTGTTGAAAGCCCGGTCTATGACCCTGAGAATGCGGCGTTAAAAGGGTAGGGAGAAATCACAATGACAGAACATATACCACAGGTGATGGTGGCGCTGCGCAAAGCGCCTGAATTTCAGGGTGTAGATACCGCAGACAGCATCACCCGACTGGGTGGGTTGACCAATCTGGTGCACCGTGTCGATCTGGGTGAGAGATCGGTGATTGTGCGGATCCCGGGCGAAGGAACAGAGGCCTATATCGACCGGGCCATCGAGGCGCATAACGCCCATGCTGCAGCGCGGGCGGGCGTTTCGCCCGAAGTGGTCTATGCCGATGCGGACAGCGGCTTAATGATCACCGAGACGGTTCCGAACATCGAAACGATGACGCCAGACCTTTTCAAAAGCCGTGCTGGGTCGCCGGAACGGGCGGGCGCGGCGCTGGCGAAATTGCACAATTCCGGTGAGGGTTTTCAATTCCGTTTCGAGTTGTTTGAGATGATTGACGACTATCTTAACGTGTTGTCCACCAAGAAAGTGAGCCTGCCGGAGGGGTATCACGATGTTGTTGCCGCTGCAGAACCGGTAAAGCAGGTTTTGGCGCAGGCCGACACACCGCTTGCCCCCTGTCACTGTGATCCCCTGTGCGAGAATTTTCTGGATGACGGGAAAATTATGTGGATCGTCGATTGGGAGTATTCTGGCATGAATGACCCACTGTGGGATTTGGGTGATCTGTCTGTTGAAGCTGGAATGGACGCAGGGCAGGATGCAGAGATGATGGCCGCGTATTTCGGGCGCCTGCCAACTGAAGCCGAACAGGGACGGTTGGTGATCTACAAGGCGATGTGTGACCTGCTCTGGACGCTTTGGGGATTGATACAGCTGGCCGATGAGAACCCGGCTGAAGATTTTTGGGCCTATGCCACCGGGCGTTTTGCGCGGTGCAAGGCCCTGATGCAAGATGAGGGTTTTTACCAACACGTCGAAGCGCTCCGCGCGGGCTAACTGCGCCATCGGTAAAGGGTCTGCAACGCCTGTAGGTTTTACCACAAGAGGGCGATACGACCCACATTGGCCAACACAAAAGACGGGCTGGCCGGTATGAACACACCAGAGCTTGACGCGCCTTACGGCAAAAAAGCAAAGAGGGCGATCGGTGTGTTTTGCAAAGACCTAGTCGTCACTGCGTATTCAATCGGTGAACCCTCGTATCAGTGCATTGTTGCAAAGTGTTTCTTGGACGATGGGTGGGGTTGAGCTGCTGGATTAGGGAAACAGGAGATTTATCACCGGTCATGAGTAATGAAAAACGTTTAGAGTTTTTTGACCGACCTGTGGAACCAACTTTGCAAAGAGAATTAAAACACAAAGGGACGGTGATTGGCGATGGGAGCTATTCTGCTGAATTAATTGCATATGTTGAATTTTATCAAAATTTTCATATTATTTTAACATACCGTTTGGACAGATAGGTACTAGCCGTGACTATGTGCGAGCATGAAAAGTTAACCGAAGGGCTGCAGAGGCCCCAAAGATGCTGCCTTCGTCGCTATTGTTCACTAAAAGACAACTTAGATGTGGTGGTTCAGATGTGATCTGACAGTTGGCCGTTTTTCTGGCGGCGTCCGTTAGGTCAAGTTCACGAACTTTTCCCGCCAGATTGTTTTTCTGTCGATTATAGTTTCGATGGGTGTTCTGCCGCAACATATTTTTCCCTGATGCGTGCGCTTGTGGTTGTAGTGATGCAGCCATTCATCCAGATCGGCTTGCAGCGCGCCAATGCTGTCGTAATGTTTTTTGCAACCGTTGGGTTTTTCACCCTATTCAGTGATTTCCTCGGCTGAAACGCGGAAAGGGAAAGAATTGCTTTCCAATTTGTGAATTTTGGTTTGATCAAACATCGAAAATCGAAAAAGATCCTCTTGTGTCCTCCCTGCTCGAGGGTCTTTTTTTGTGAGTGAGGTTGAAAGTGTCCCTACACGTTCAAAGTTTCGCTCCCTAAACAACAAAACCGTCTTTCTTGAGATCTGTTTAAACACGCGATCAATTGCAACAAAACCGATGCCCTCTTTAAGCGGGGTACGAACAAAACCAAAGGCTTCGTACAGTCTGACACCAATGAAGTCGGCAGCTTGCTTGATGTTCAGGTATTCTTTGGGTGGCGCAGTGACAGCTGTTTCAATACGCTCAAGGCGTTCTAAAATCTTGTGATGTTGGATGTCTTAGGTTCCTTGGTTTGGCTCGCATGCTTTGATTTTGTAACAGTGGTGGCCTCATGTAACTCATTGCTGCATGCCATTAAAATTCCAATCTAGAAGAAAACGCTGTTGTTTTCGGTTGAAAATTTTAGTAACGCTTAGGTAGATCCGCAAGTAGATTTTTCCGTCATGCATTGTGGCGGCTATAAAGATTGTGACCCGGGGTTTTCCTGAGCACCTTTCAGATAATGGTGAAATACCATGCTTGCTAAAGAGTGCTTGCGGATCACTTTTACTAAGGGTTTTTGAATGAGAATTTACAGGTATGGCCTCAAAGAACTTAAGGCATGCAATGACCTTTCAGATGTAGCCCGACTATTGGACGTTCAGCCAAAGTTTTTAGCTAAACAAATCTATCATGTTGATGATTCCGACAAATATCATCAGTTTAATATTCCCAAGAAAAGTGGTTCTAAGCGTCAAATAAACTCTCCGAATTCAAATCTGAAATTCATACAATCTAGGCTCAGCCGGGTACTCTACCAGTGTTATTTTGACCTGCATGGCAAGCCTGATAAACCCTCTCAAGTTCTTTCACACGGATTTCAGCGAGATCGTGATCTTTCTATTTTTACGAATGCGAAAAGACATACGAACAAGAGATATGTCTTCAACGTTGATATTGCTGATTTCTTTCCGAGCTTCAACTTCGGTAGAGTCAGGGGGTACTTCATAAAGAATAAAAGCTTTTCCCTCAACGAAACAGTCGCCACTGTTATTGCTCAAACCGCTTGCTTCAAGAACTCTTTGCCTCAAGGAGCTCCATCATCCCCAATCATCACCGAATTTATTTCGCAGGTTCTTGATTTCCGCTTGCAGTCCATCGCAAGGCGCTACCGATGTACATATTCGAGATATGCTGACGATATAACGTTCTCGACCAACCTGAAGGAATTTCCGTCGAAAATTGGTTTTTCTTTCCCTGTTCCAAAAATTTGGTTGCTGGTCCCGACCTTGAGAAGGCTGTGGCCAAATCGGGGTTCGAACTGAATGCCAAGAAAGTGAGGATGCAACACTTCAATCAACGGCAGGCTACGACGAGCTTGACGGTGAACAAGAAGGTCAACGTAAGGACCTTCTATTACAAAGGTGTCCGATTGGTTGCACACGCGATGATGACACATGGAAAAGCAGAAGCCTCGAAAAGTTCGATAGAGCCAGGAAAGCCGCTCTCGGCCAATCAAATCTTGGGCATGTTGGCCCATGTGCATGACATCAAAGGGCGTGATCTGAAGCCTAAAGCGCTCAGGCATTACGGGGGCTTAAATCCTGCGCCGCACTATTTACGACTAATGGGGAACTTTTATCACTATCAACGCATCCACATTAATCCACGCCCGATAATTATATGTGAAGGTAAAACGGACTACATATATTTGAAGGAAGCCATTCGTTGGAATATTGCCGACCCAAGGGTTGCTAGCAAGCTGGTTGATCCTGTGCGGCTGCTTGCTCCAAAGGGCAAAGGTGACCACTGGCTTGTCGATTTTCTTAACCACACAAAAACTGCAGGGAACTTGCTGGATCTTGATGGCGGAGGCGGAGATCTAGTGAAATTTGCTAAAATTCACTTGGAAAGGATAAAAAAATTCCATGACAATCCTTTGCAAGCACCCGTTATTATCATTGTTGACAATGATAGTCAGAGCGAAGGCATGTGGTCTTTTATCAAGAAGGCCACCAAATCCAAGGTAAAGATCGATGGAACAAACCCCTTTTACCATGTAGCTGCCAATCTTTTTGTCGTTCCAATCCCTAGTGGAGGAAAGCCGGACTTCTACATTGAGAAGCTCTTCGATGCGAGGTGGCTTAAAAAGACAATTGGTGGACGTACCTTTAAAATAAAACAAAAGAAGAAAGAAAAATTGAAGGATACGGAGTACGGTAAGATGGAATTCGCTGAAAAAGTCATCCGGGCAAATAGAGGGAAGGTAGATTGTTCCGCGTTTCTTCCGATGCTGAATACCATTTGCGACATCATCGATAAGAAATAGCGACGATGTGCACATGTTAGATGTAGTGGTTGCGAGTTGATCTGACATTTGCCGTTCTGTTGGCGGTATTTGTCAGGTTAAATCTGGTTTACAGTAAGCGGTGCGCTGGTCACACGGGGTTTTGGTAGTTCCAGGGCAATAATTCGTTGATGTCGGCCTGTTTGTGTCCACCAGTAATGGCCGTCAGGACGCCAGATAGATAGCCATTCGGTTCTATCCACGGATGGCACACCGGTAACATTCCACTTGGCCCGAGTGCCACCCTACGTGCGCAGACCCAAGACCTTGGAAGCCGCTTTGCCATGGCTGTATCTAAAGGGGGTTTCCAGTGGCGAGATGGGCGCAGCCCTCAAGGTTCTTCTGGGTCCCGATGCCGCTGGCTGATCAGCGAATAAGGTCTCACGCCGTAAGCGCGGTTGGGCCAACGAATACGACGGCTGGAGAGACGCAGATCTGGACGATGAACCAATCGTCTATATCTGGGCTGACGGTGTTCACAGCGGCCTTCGGGGCGAGAATGACAAGCTCTGCGCGCTTGTGATTTTTGGTGTGACGGCCTGTGGTCAGAAGCGGTTGCCGGCGATAGGAGACGAGGTGCGCGAGTCCGCCCAGAGTTGGCGAGAGGGCTGCTCAACCTCAAAAACCGGGGCGTGAACGCACCAAAACGGGCCATCGGGGACGGTGCCATGGGGTTTTGGGCCGCGCTCGACGAAGTGTATCCTGAAGCTTGCCAGCAGCGGTGCTGGCAACACAACCGATGAACGAGCTAAATTGCTTACCGAAGCTATTTAAGCCAAAAGCCAAAGCCGCGATCCACAATATCTGGCAGGCCGAGAACAAGGTGGACGCGGAGAAGGCGTTCTATCTGTTCATCGAAACCTATGAGCTGAAATACCCCAAGGCGGCGCTGTGCCTAAAAAAAGACCGGATCGAACGCACGTTATTCTTCGATTTCCCAGTCCAACATTGGCAAAGTATCCGCACCAGCAATCCAATTGAATCCGCCTTTGCCACGATCCGGCACCGTACAAAACGCTCAAAGGGCCGTCTGTCACGCGATGGCATGCGGCACATGATGTTCAAGCTGGGACAATGCGCGGAGCAAAACTGGCGAAAACTACGCGGTTTTGATTACCTGGCCGAAGTCATCACAGGCGTCACATTCAAAGATGGAATTGAAACCACAGACCCAGACCA
>ERZ807291.4971-NODE-4971-length-17136-cov-161.027399_pt1 | contig 17136 bp, 22 predicted proteins | sample MGYA00521257_ERZ807291 | MGnify/ENA primary metagenome ERZ807291 (study PRJEB31413, sample SAMN03169783) | marine metagenome | biome: Marine; feature: Water; material: Subsurface seawater | place: North Sea | collected 2011-04-28 | depth 1 m m ... | reverse complement strand
ATAATTAATACAAAAAGAAAGTAAATCACACAATGAAAATATCAACAAGCCAATTCAAAAACGGTCTCAAAATTATTATTAGTGGGCAACCTTGCTCAATCATAGAGCATGAGTTTCACAAGCCAGGCAAAGGACAGGCCGTCATGCGAGTTAAATTTAGAAACTTAATAACTGACAAGGTGATCGACAAGACTTATAAGTCTGGCGAGTCCGTTGAAGAGGCAGACGTCAGCACGTTCGAAATGAGCTACCTCTATTCAGATGGTGATTTCTGGCATTTCATGAATTCAACAACATTTGAGCAAATTGGAATAACCGAAAAAGTTGTAGCTGATGCAAAAAAATGGCTGATAGGCCAAGAAACTTGTGAAGTGGTCATTTGGAATGATGAGCCCATCTCTGTTGAACCCCCTGCATTTGTAGAATTGACTATCTCAAGATCTGATCCCGGCATCAAAGGAGATACTGTCTCTGGAGCAACCAAACCGGCTGAGCTAGAAACTGGGGTAACCATTCAGGTTCCTCTTTTTGTTGAGGAAGGTGAAAAGATTAAAGTGGATACTAGATCAGGGGAATACTCCGGAAGGGTTTAATCTTTGTTTACTCAACTCTCATTAGCGTTAAATAATTTTATTGACAATGATCTGGGCCATGCGGCTGATCAAACAAGCTTGTTGCGCAAGAAACATAAACTCCATCTTGCCGACTCACTTGATAAGGGTCATTGGACTACAAACTTGTGTCTTGTTGCCTCCGGCATTGCAAAAGTAAACCCCAGAGAATTAGCCGTCAAACTAGCAGTAGTGCTTGAGGCCATTGATGGTGTAGATAGGGTTGAGATTGCAGGCCCTGGCTTTGTTAATATCTTTTTAACCCAAGATGCTTTTTTGCAACAAGCAGAACACACCATTAACTTAGCCCCAGAAATCAATAGCTCGCTGCAAGAAAAAATTCAAATAGAGTTTGTGTCCGCTAACCCTACTGGGCCTTTACATGTTGGACATGGCCGAGGAGCAGCCTATGGTGATGCAATTGCTAGAATACTTTCTAGTCTTGGGCATCAAGTAGAAAAAGAATATTATGTGAACGATGCTGGCAGGCAAGTTGATATATTAGGTTGCAGTATCTTTTTAAGAAAATTCTCTTGTACTGATGATGAGAGTTTTCCTGCCTCGGGCTACCAAGGTAGCTATGTCCTAGAGATTGCTGATTCTATAAAGCTAGATGAAAATGCTCAGCATATTCAAAAAGAGGAATTATGTAAAAATCTTCCAGATGATCCAGAAGCAGAAATTGATGAGCTGATTGCCCGCATTCAATCTAACTATTCAGACCTCTGGCCAATTATTAGAGCTGGGGGGTTGGCCTATGTGACGCAGTCGATTAAGAATGATTTAACTGAATTTAAAGTTGAGTTTGATCAGTGGTTTTTTGAATCCTCCCTGGGAGAGCTGTCCAACGAGATGTCAGACATTTCAAAGGCTCTGCATCAAGTCAAGCAAAACCATGCCTATGAGAAAGATGGGGCAGTATGGCTTGAGTCTACAAAATTTGGTGATGATAAAGATAGAGTCATTATAAGAGAGGATGGCAGAGGAACTTATTTGTCCGCAGATTTGGCATACCATAAAAATAAATTGGATCGTGGCTTTGATACTATCATCAATGTCTGGGGCTCTGATCACCACGGTTATATCAAACGCATTGAAGCAACCATTGAGGCCATGGGTTATAACAAGAACCAAATGCAGGTTCAGCTGGTTCAATTCGCCAACCTTTTTGAGGACGGCGCAAAAGTAAAAATGTCCACTCGTAGTGGTAATTTTTATACGTTAAAGCAGTTAATAGATGATATTGGCCCTGATGCTGCAAGATTTTATTACCTCTCAAAACAGGCGGATCAACATTTAGACTTTGATATTGGAATAGCAAGAACACATTCAAAAGACAACCTCTACTATTACGTGCAATACGCTCATGCAAGAATTTGCTCGGTACAAAATAAATATCTTGCTTTGGGTGGAAGCTTGCCCAAAGTGTTTAATAGCATTGATGGGTTTCATGCATGTGATCCATTAATTCAACTAGCTCTTAACTTCCCCTTTGTGGTTAAAAGTGCAGGTGAAAATCTTCAGCCTCATCTCATCATTTATTATCTCAGAGACCTGGCTCAAGGATTCCACCATTTTTATAATGAAACCAATATTTTAAAAGCTGAAGAGCAAGATCAGGCAAACATGCTAAGAGCATTAGATTTGGTCAAAAATGTAATAGCATCCTCCATGGAGCTCATTGGCATTGAACCGCTGCAGAAGATGTAAGCCTTGTGAAAGATTTTGCAAAAAAACATCCGGCCAACTCAGCAAAGCAAAAAACTCGCTCAGCATCACTGCGAGCAAAAAGACAGCTAGATCAACCATTAAAGCTGAAGCATTTTTTTTTAGCCGGCGGAGCAGCTGCCTTAATTCTTGCAGCAAGTAATTTTATTTTAAAAACAGATGTTGCAAACCTGAGGGGGCACGTCACGAACCCAACTGTGGAGATTTCGTATCCTGTAGATTTAGAGCAAGACACCATCTTGATAGAGCTAGAAGGAATTGTTACAGCTGAAAATTGTGAGTATCGCCTGCAGATAGAAACCTATGGCAAAAGAATCTATGCGCAAGAACAACTAGCAGCCATGCTGACCTTGGGTCTAGAGGCCTATGTAGAAAAAACATTTAGCTCTTCTATGCCAGGCAAGACCTTGTTTAGGGTCATGTCGGGACCCTATGAAACCAAGTCAGAGGTTAACAATGCCCGAGAAGTTCTTATCAGAAATAATCGTCAACCTTTGATTTTGAAGACATGCATCAAGACATAGCTGCAAGAATTCATAGCGTTCAGCAAGCCATTGATTTAGCCAGTCTCAAGGCTTCTACAACTAAAACAGTAACATTAATTGCTGTGTCTAAACTCCAGTCACAAACCACCATTGAAGAAGCATATAGCTCGGGATTACGCCACTTTGGCGAGAATTATGCGCAGGAGCTTGCTCAAAAAGCTGCAGCTTGCCCTCAAGATATCGTGTGGCATTTTATTGGGCCGATTCAAACAAATAAGCTTAAGCTGATCGCAGAGACAGCTTCTTGGGTGCACTCGATTGACAGAATAAAGGTCGCTAAAAAACTTGATGCCGCGTGCAAGGATTTAAACAAAACAATCTCCATTCTCATTCAAGTTAATATTGATGATGAGTCGTCTAAATCTGGAATTAAGCCTGAGGAGGTCATTAATTTTGCAACCGAGCTAAATACACATTACTCTAACTTGAAACTTAAAGGTCTAATGTTTATGCCTAATATTCAAGCAAGTGATGTAGATAAATTGATAACTTATTCTCGCATTCAAGAGTTGCATGACTCCCTTGTGATGATTTTTCCAGAATGCTATGAGCTGTCTCTTGGAACATCGGGAGATTTTCAAGACGCCATTGTAGCGGGCTCATCCATGGTGCGAATTGGCGAAACGCTCTTAGGAGCTAGAGCATGAAAATTTGTTTTTTGGGCGCTGGAAATATAGCGCAAGCAATCATCTCAGGTCTATTAAAAGTCAATGTCTCGCCAACAGATATTGTATGCATTGAAAGAAATCTAGAAAAAATAGCGCTGCTAGAGAGTCAACAACTCTCGGTTCAACCACTAGCGTCTGTGTCTGATAATATGTTTGATCTCATCGTACTTGCCGTCAAACCCAAAGATGCAATAGCTGCAGCTCAAGATATTATGAGGATAGCGCCTCACACTCCGATATTAACTCTTGTGGCCGGAATAGAAATAGCCCAGTACCCTAATCCCCAGCTTGTAATTAGAGCCATGCCAAATACCGCTTCCACCTACAATAAAGGCATCACTGCGCTTTATTCCGATAATCAAATGCTGCATGCTTTTCAGCAGTCGGTTGAGTTATTAGAAAAAGTGGGTCACGTCATGATTATGAAGAAAGAAGATGATTTGCATGTCTTTACCAGTATTATTGGAAGTGGCCAAGCTTTCTTATTTCGCATTTTGAATATTTATCTCAATGAGCTAAAAATACTGAATAAGGGAAATGATGAGGAATCAATTGCAATGTTCAAAGATTTTGTTGGCAGTCTCGGCGATTTATTTAATCAGGATCGTGATTTTGAAACCCTTATAAATAAGATAAAATCACCAGGCGGCACAACCCAGGCAGGTCTGGAATCTCTTGAAAAAAATAATATAGAGTCAGTATTTAAGGAGGCCTTTAAAGCAGCTGAGCACAGATCAATTGAGATTAATAATGAAAACTAACAGTTTGATGGAGCTAACATGACAGGACCACTCGTAATAATTTTAGGCTTTGCAAGTTATGCATTTATTATTTTAGCCATGTTTAGATTGTTTCGAATTAATTACTTCAACCCCATTGTTAAAATCTTTGCAACTTATCTAGAGCCAGTCTCAAAGTCTATTTTCTTTTTTTTCAATCCTTTGTTGGCAGCCCTGGCCTTAGCTTTATTATTAAAATTTGTTTCCTTCTATCTTGCTTACTCTTCTGGGTACGAGCCTTTAACCTTGGTGTTAATTTCAGTGGTTGATGTCATTAACTCCTGCTTTAGAATCCTGTTTTATAGTGTTATTGGATCCGTTATTTTAAGCTGGGTGGCCCCTGGAAATAATCACCCCATGCTTCAAATAGTTGAAGAGATGTCTGGCGGGGTTCTGAATCCAATACGCAAGTATGTCCCCCCAATGGGCGGATTAGATTTCACACCCATTATTGGGCTCATGCTTCTCAATCTTATTAATAGCTCGCTGATTCAAGTACTGAGTTCGCTTGCATGAAGATTTGCACTGAACAGGTAACATTTGAGCTGCCTCTCGCGCTTGAGTCAGGGGTCACTCTTCCGTCTTTTGAGCTCATGATTGAAACCTATGGTGAATTAAACTCCCTTAAAGATAATGCAGTGCTCGTCTGTCATGCTTTTTCTGGCGATCATCATGCTGCTGGTACTAAAGATGAAGGGGGTAAAGCAGGTTGGTGGGATCAGATGATAGGTGATGGAAAAACCATTGATACCTCTAAATATTTTGTGGTTTCTATTAATAATCTTGGGGGCTGCCATGGCTCTTCGGGACCCACTTCCCTGAATCCAGAAACAAACCTGCCTTTTGGATCAGCGTTTCCTGAAGTCTCCGTTCAAGACTGGGTTAATGCTCAAAGAAATCTGTTGGATCATTTTGGTATCAGTTGCTGGGAAATGGTTGCCGGTGGAAGTTTGGGTGGCATGCAGGCCTTGCAATGGGCGATCACTTATCCAGATAAAATTAAAAAGGCTGCAATCATTGCGGCTTCGTCAAAAATTAGCTCTCAAAATATAGCGCTCAATGAAGTGGCCCGCGAGATGATTAGAAAAGATGAAAACTTTTGTGATGGTGATTACCTTGCGCAGGGCTCCAAACCTAAGCAAGGCCTAAAGGCTGCTCGCATGCTTGGGCACATCACCTACTTATCTGAAGCGAATATGAGCAAAAGATTTGGGCGGAAGCTACAAAACCCAGAAACAAAAATGGATGCTGCGGTGAGTTACGAAGTAGAAAACTATCTTCAATACAAAGGAGAGCAGTTTGCAGAAACGTTTGATGCTAACAGTTATATTTTAATGACAAAAGCCATGGACAGCTTTGATCCAGCAAAGAATTTTAACCAGGATCTTGTGCAATGCTTTAAACACATTCAAGCCAAGCTATTGATTGCATCCTTTAGTTCAGACTGGCTATTCCCCAAAGAGTATGGAAAAGATATTCAAATGTCTGCCATAAAAGCTGGAATCAGAAGTTCCTACATAGAGCTTGAAGGCGATTATGGTCATGACAGCTTTTTATTTCGATCAGATGAGTACGCAGCAAGTTTGCAAAATTTCCTGGAGGGTCGTGATGAATGCTCTTGAGGACATTGTGAATGATTGGGTTGAGGTCAATGCAAAAGTTATAGACTTTGGGTGCGGCGATGGATCACTATTAAAATCTCTCAGCCTTGCTAAAGCTACCACCGGCTATGGGGTCGAAAATGATCCCAAGAAAATTCAAGATTGTATCGCCAATGGCATTTCGGTAATTCAACAAGATATTGATGCTGGGCTCTTGCAATATAAAGATATGAATTTTGATTTTGCAATTATGGCTAGCTCAATTCAATGTCTTAGAAAACCCAAAGTGGCACTGCAAAATATTTTAGAGGTGGCTAATAAATGTGTTATTACTTTGCCAAATTTTGGAAACTGGGAACTCAGAACTGGCTTGCTAAAAGGCAAGATGCCCTCTTCACCTCAATTGCCAGCTAAGTGGTATGAGACATCAAATCTTCACCTTTGCACCATTGCTGATTTTGAAGAGCTCTGCGAGGTGGAGAAATTTCATATTCATAAAAAAATCTATCTTAACAGTCAAGGTAAAACATCTTGGCTTACTAATTGCTTTCCTAATTTTTTAGCTGCAGAGGCGATTTATCTCCTTGGAAAATAAACCCAAGGTTGTGATTGCAACCAGTAATCTAGGCAAACTCAAGGAATTTACGCTGCTGCTTCCAGAATTTGAAGTCCTCACCCAAGACTCGTTTGGCATTGTTCCAGAGGAAGAGGTGGGCGCAACTTTTATTGAAAATAGTTTGCATAAGGCCAGGGTTGCATCCAAAGCAACGGGTCTAACTTCGCTGGGAGATGACTCGGGCCTCATTGTGCCTGCCCTAAATAATATGCCAGGCCTGCGTTCAGCAAGATATGCCAAAGATGATGCGACGGATGCTGAGAATAGACAACATCTGCAACAAGAGCTTCAAAAACTGGGCCTCCAAGAAACTAAAGCTTTTTTTGTTTGCGTGCTTTCCATGCTCAAGGATGAACTAGACCCATTCCCACTAATCACTACAGGGACACTGGCAGGCACCATTAAAGTTAGCGAACAAGGCAGCGAAGGTTTTGGTTATGATCCGATGTTCTATCCAGAAGGCCATGGGTTTTCACTTGCACAAATCACACCAGAGCAAAAGGCAGTATTAAGTCATCGGGGTCTTGCCACCCAAACCCTTAGACAAAAAATTTATACCTTTGGCTCTCTCTAAACCACCTCTTAGCTTATATATTCATCTGCCTTGGTGCGAGGTCCAGTGTCCTTATTGTGATTTCTCTATTACCACTGATCCTATTGAGAAAAATGACTTAAAACTAGCGCAAGCTATTGCGCAAGACCTTGCAGATTCAGCTACATTCATTGATGGAAGAGAGTTTCGCAGCGTGTATTTTGGTGGGGGAACGCCTTCGCTCGCATCAGCAGAGGCCATTGGTATTATTTTAGATGCCGTACAACAATATTCTATAGTCAAAGACGCCGAAATAACTTTTGAGATGAACCCCAGAGATGTGACTGCTGGTAAACTCACCGCTCTCTCTGCCCTGGGTATTAATCGGTATTCCCTAGGGGTACAAAGTTATCAAGATCAGGAGCTTCAAGCTTTAGGCAGAAACCATGACAAGGCATCAGGACTTCAAGCTACTAAAATGCTCACAGGAATCAATTCAACCATTGATTTAATGTATGGGACGGAACATCAAACCATAGTTTCCTTTGAAGAAACTCTTGAGCAATTTATTGCCTCTCAGGTTAGTCATTTATCACTTTATCAACTCACCATTGAACCAAATACTATTTTCTACAAAAAAGAATTGAAGTTGCCGAATGAGGATCAAATTGAAAGCATGGAGCATCTTGCTCAGCAAAGATTAGAGTCAGCTGGCTATAAGCAATACGAAGTATCTTCTTGGTCTAAGCCAGGGTTTGAAAGTCAGCACAATTTAAACTACTGGCAGTTTGGAGATTTTCTTGGCTTGGGCCCGGGAGCGCATAGCAAAATTACCCTTGGCTCTGAAATTACAAGGTTTAGAAAAATTAAGCCTCTCAATGGCTACATATCAAATCAAATCACTACTGATCACACCATCATTCGAGGTGAGGAGTTAGACATGGATCTGGCAATGAATTTATTGAGAGTTAAGAATGGGGTCACGCATGATCAGTTAGGGTTTGAGCTGCCAAAAAGTTTCCTGGCTAAATATCAACTGGGCATCAAGGAGGGGTTATTGTGCGAGGGCACAATTGGAGCAACCCCTAAAGGCTATCAGTACCTCAACGACACTATTAAATTATTTTTTTAAAGAGGTGAGCAAGAAGGTCTTAATGTTTCTGCCCTCTCTAATTGCGCGATGCTGAAATCGGGTAATTGGCATGCCTTCATTAGAGATTTTTGCGGTGCTAAATTTAGCATTTAATTTTTGTGATTCCTCGTCAATAAATTCTGCATAGTTTTCCCAATCAGTTGAGATATAGATGGTGCCATTGGGATGCATTACTTGATGCAAGGCGTTTAAAAAATTACTGTCGACCAATCTGCGTTTATGATGCCTGGCTTTGGGCCATGGATCGGGACAGATAATATAAATTTCATGAAAAATAGGTTGGGCCAAGCCTAATAGCAACTCACGAATATCATCATCAAAAATTTTAATATTTTGAAATGAATGTTTGGCAATCGAAGCTAGCAAACTGCCAATGCCTGAGCGATAGACTTCTGAGGCAACAATCAAGGCTTCTGGGTTTTTCTCTGCTAGATAGGAGGTATTTTCGCCATTGCCAAAGCCTATTTCTAAAATTGCCTTTGAGTAGCCGGAAACCAAGCTAAGGAGTTGTTCACGATCTGTTAAATGGAAATGATGGAGTGACTCCAAGGCTTCTTTTTGCGCTGAAGTGATTCGCCCAAGCCGTTTAACAAAACTGGCGAGATATGGTTTATCTTGATTGATGGATCTGTCCTGAGAGGAGTATTGCCTGATTAGGCAGCGTTAGACATAGCAGCTTTAAGTTTTTTTAACGCACCATTTTCTATTTGTCTAATTCTTTCTGCGGAGATTTGATACTCATCTGCCAAGTCATGAAGGGTCTCTTTTTCATCAGCAAGGTATCGCCTTGCAATAATATCTTTGCTTCTTTCATCCAATTGGGCCAATGCCATGGATAACTCTTCTGAATTATGATCAGACACTTCTTGCTCAGCAACAAGTATCTCTGGGCTAAGTGATTTATCTTCTAGGTACTGTGATGGAGACATGATATCGCTTTCATCATCGCTGCCAACCGGGCCATCAAAAGCGGCATCATGTGAGGTAAGACGGTTTTCCATATGAAGAACATCTTTTACTTCAACATTTAAGTCTTTTGCAATCTGCTCTGCTTCTTCTTTTGTTAACCAATCTAAGGTTTTCTTTTTACTCCGCAAGTTAAAAAATAATTTTCTCTGGGCTTTGGTTGTAGCAATTTTAACCATTCTCCAGTTCTTCAGAATGTATTCGTGAATTTCTGCTTTAATCCAATGCACTGCAAAAGATACAACTTTAACCCCTCTGTTTGGGTCAAATCGATCAACGGCTTTCATCAAGCCGATGTTCCCTTCTTGAATAATATCGGCCAGTGGCAAACCATAACCTGAGTATGATCGAGAAATATGTACCACAAACCTCAGATGAGAGAGAACAAGCTGACGAGCGGCTTCAAGATCATTATTCTCGAATAACTTTAAGGCAAGTTCTTTTTCTTGCTCGGGAGTCAGAATAGGAATCGCATGGACACAAGACAAATAGGATTCTATATCCTTGCCCGGAGTCGATAGCGTTATAGTCTGTAAATCTGTTCCCATATATAAATTTTATTAATACCCTATTATAATCAGAGTTTATCTCAACAAACAATTATAGCAAATTTTTGCTAAAACCTCTTATTAGAGACAGAATTCTCTGCTTTTGGTTCAAATTACTTATTGCAATGAACATAGGGTTTAATATGCTATCTTTTTTCCCATATTCAAGGGGTTCCAGTGTTTCTATCTGAAAAATACCACCACCATTTGACCTAAGAACCGCATCAGCTGCAGCAATATCCCACTCTGAGGTTGGGCCAAACCTAGGGTAAATATCAGCCTTATTATCGGCTAAAGCGCAGATTTTTAAGGAGCTGCCCTTGCTCATGATGCTAATTTTGACATTATTTTTGTCTAAATAGCTCAGAAATGCTGTGTCAACAACTGTTCGGTGGCTTTTGCTCATTACAATCTTTAATTTCGCATTGTCATTACCAGCAAGAGTGGCTTTTTTTGGCAAAGCCAAAGACTGTTGTTTTGTGGCAATGCCAGACCAAACTTTGTTTAAAGCTGGCGCACCGACCACTCCTAATACCGGGCTACCATTTTGAATCAGGGCAATATTGGTGGTGAATTCTCCAGATCGATTCACAAATTCTTTAGTTCCATCTATAGGATCAACAATCCAAAACTGCTTGGCAGGCTTATAGCCTTTTTGCTCAAAGCTTTCCTCTGAAACAACAGGAATATTAGGATAATGTTTTGTAAGGAATTTCAAAATAAGCTTATGGCCCAGCATATCTGCCTTGGTGACAGGCGAGCCATCTTTTTTATGGGTTGTTTTAAAATCTTTATCTTCATAAATATTGAGTATTTCTGGAAATAAACTTACGGTGAGCTCCTCTAATTGAGAGATAATGGATTCTAGGTTTTCTGAGAGCATATTGTTTTTAAATGACAAAAATTAATTCTAATACGGTTATTCTTTCCGATCTCGATGGGGTCATTCTTGATCTTAATTATGACATAAATTTTTGGAAGGAATGGCTGCCAGCAGAACTAGCAATAAAATCTGGCGAGCCAATTGCAGCCATGCGCGAAAATCTTGTGAGCTTAATGAAAGAACAAGAAGCCGGGCTCAATTGGTACGATCTTAATTTTTGGGATGAGCTCCTGGATGTTGATTGCCTAGAAATTATTAAGGCGCAAGAAGAGCGATGCTCTTTTTTACCAGGTGCGCTAGAGTCTCTTAAAGAAATCTCCAGCCTACCCAACCCGAAATACATCCTAACCAATGGAGATCCCAGGCTCTTTCATTTTAAATCTGAGTCAGCCCAGTTTCTAGATTTCTTTGATGCCTCTTTATGCAGCATGCAGATGGGTTATGCCAAGGAGCAAAAAGAATTTTGGTCTTTAGCAAGTAACTATCTAAGGGTAGATCTTCAAAACTCTATTTTTATTGATGATAATTTTAAAGTAGTGACCTCAGCCGTGAATGCTGGCGTGGGCCAGGTGTACTGGATTAACCCTGGTCGACACAAGGTATTGCAGAATGGTGTCGAGACTTACCCAAGTTTATTAAAACTAATCACCGCAATTTTGTGAATCTAGGTTCTGGTAATTCAGGGCCCTTAACATCCGATCGAAGATTTCTGTATTGTCCATCACCCCTGAAAAAAGTTCAGCACCTGGGCCATAAGCATAGATGTTAATGGGTGATAGATCATGATTCGTGGTGGTCCATTGCGCAACAATATTTGAACCATTAGGTTTTTGTAAGACCAATCCACCTGTTGCATGATCCGCTGTAACTAATATCAATGTGTTTTTATCTTGTTTCGCAAACTCTATAGCCGCTTGAACAGAAGCATCAAAATCTATAGATTCTGCCAACATATACTCCACATTATTAGCATGTCCGCCCCAATCTATCTGGCTGCCTTCGGACATCAGAAAAAACCCAGAGCAGTTTATGGATTTTTGCTCAAGAAATTCGATTGCAGTAGAAGTCATTTTGGTTTGAGTCGGAGGAGACTCCCTTCTGTCCAGGCCATCCTCAGCAAACAAACCCAGCACTCTTTTGTTAGGTGACAGAGCCTCTAAATTCAATCCATCTTCTGATTGCACAAGATGCAACTCTGAGCTCAAGGTCGTTAAATCAAAATATTCAGTGCCGCCACCTAAAGCAATAATCACATCAGATTTAACTAGCATCTCAGCAATCTCAACTTCTTTGTCTCGACTGTCCACATGAGCATAAAAAGATGCCGGAGTTGCATGTGTGATGGATGAGGTGGAGACTAAGCCTGAAACATAGCCTTTGGTACTAAGAAGTTCTGCAATAGTGGGCAAGGGTTTCTTTTCAGGGTCTACAGATACAAATCCATTGATGGTGCTGACTCCTGTTGCAAGGGTTGTCGCTGATGCGGCTGAGTCAGTATAAAGATTATCAGCAGAATGGTTATACACAATGCCCGTAATAGGAAAATTTTCAAATGAGAGCCTGTGATTTGGCCCTCCGATCGATAATCGAGCCAGTGAGACATGGTTTGGGCCCATGCCATCTCCAATAAATAAAATAATATTTTTAGCCGTAGGCGAGAGGTTTCGCTCTAGAGGTGCAGCTATTTGTGTTTGATCACCAATAGGAACGAGCTGCTCAAGATTGGACCTGTCATCGCATGAGGAAAGAAATAAAACACCCAGAATGATTAAAGATTTGTTCATAGTTATATTTGCTTCCTTAGGAAGCAATCCTTTGTTTAAGCAATGATTGGTCTTAAAAATACGTTTTAACATGACGCTTGAGGCAAATAAAATTTGCCAGAGGCGTGCTTTAAGCCAACCAAGCCATTATAATTTTTTGTTTACGTAACCTATTGTAGCTATGAGCAAAGAATTAATCAGCAAATTAGAAGAGTTAGATAACGGGCTTAAAAAGTTAAGCACCGACAGGAAAGTGGTACTACCTCATCATAAAACTTTTGAGTTGGTTGATGAGCTTAGGGCCCTGGTTAAAAATATCCAAGAAGAGGTTGAAGCCAATGGCTAAATACACTTGTTTTGAAGTTAAGGTAGAAGAGCACGTCGCGCATGTGGTGATGAATAGACCCAATGAATTTAATTCAATGACACGTTTATTTTGGAAAGAACTGCCAGAGTTAATTAAAGAGTTAGATAAAAATGCAGAAGCCAGGGTAATTCTACTGAAGGCTGAGGGCAAGCATTTTAATGCCGGCATGGATTTGGCTAATTTCATACCAGACGATAAAAAAGACGGGGTTAAAAAAGATCCGGCTCGCATGAGAGAGACTTTTTACCATGAAGTCCTCGAACTTCAAGATACATTTTCAGCCTTAGAAGAGTGTCGCATGCCGACCATTGCATCGATTCAGGGTGCTTGTGTTGGAGGTGGCATTGATATGGTTGCTGCTTGCGATATCAGGCATTGCTCATCGGATGCTTTTTTTAAGATTGCTGAAGTCGATATCGGTCTTGCGGCAGATGTTGGGACCTTACAAAGATTGCCAACTTTAATGCCCTTGGGCGCAGTCAGAGAACTCTCCTACACAGGTAGAAAGTTCCTTCCAGACGAGGCATTGTCCCTAGGCTTTATGAACAAGGTCTATGAATCCAGAGAAGATCTCGAAGCAGGCTCACTGGCCTTAGCAAAAGAGATTGCTTCTAAGTCACCGCTTGTAACCAGAGTGATCAAAAAACAAATTAATTATGCTCGCGATCACAGCGTTAAAGAGTCGCTTGATTATCATGCAGCATGGAATTCATCGTTGATTAGTGGCCAGGACATGGAAGCAGCCATGAAAGCTTTCATGCAGAAATCGCAGGCTACTTACGACGACCTTGAGCCAACGCATTCATTCTGGGAAAAGGACGGCTTACTTCCTTAAAAAAACGGGTTCTTCGGGTGTCGAATCTTTCTTCGAGTATTTGTAACCCTCTTCGTTAAATTTTATTAAGTCTTGAGCAGAGGTAATTTTGTTCTTGATAATCCAGTGACTCATGTAGCCCCTTGCTTTTTTTGCATAAAAACTAATAAGCTTATATTCACCATTTTTAAAATCTTTAAACACTGGGGCCACCACTTCAATATTGTTTGGCAAAACACCAACAACACTAAAATATTCTTTCGATGCTAGGTTTACAATCAACTCAGATTTGTTGGCCTTGAGTTCTTTTAATAAATTATCTTTGATCTTAGAGCCCCAGAATTCATATAAATTTTTACCCTTGCTCGTCGGCAGCTTGGTTCCCATTTCCAACCGATAAGGCTTGATCACATCCAGCGGTCTTAATTCCCCATAAAGACCTGAAAGAATGCGTAAATGTTTTTGAGCAAAGGCAATGTCTTTTTTATTAAAGGTTTCAGCTTTCAACCCCTGATAAACGTCTCCTTGAAAAACATAAAGTGCTGGTTTGCTGTCACTGCTGATGGACTTAGAAGCTTTCCAGCTTTGATAGCGATCAAAGTTTAAGGTTGCCAGGTTATCGCTGAGGCCCATGAGGCTGGCTATATCTTTAGGTTCCTTGGTTTTCAGTTCCTTGATGAGCTTCGAAGAGTCAGCCAAGAATGCTGGCGCAGTAGGCTTTATATCAAAGTCTTTGGTGTAATCAAGGGTTTTTGCTGGAGATAGTAGAATTAACATATTTCTTATTTTAAACAATTCTCTTTAATATACATAGCATGGATCATTTCTTGGGAAAATTTTTTGCACGCTTGCTGCCAGTGTTACTGACATTGGTCATGATCGTTGTAATTAGTCGCTATTTTTTTGGCATGGGTCGAGCCGATATCCAAGAGTTAGCTTTGTATGCCCATGCATTAATTTTCTTAGGCTGCGCCGGCTGGGCCTACTCATCAGATGAGCACGTGAGAGTAGATATTTTTTATCGCAGTGCATCACTTCAATATCAAAAATTTGTTAATACCTTTGGAGTAATTTTTTTATTGGCCCCCATGATTGGCGTCATCACTTATTATTCTATCGATTTTATATCAGCCTCCTGGTCAGTTCAGGAGGTCTCAACTGAACCTGGCGGGCTGAGCACTGTTTTCATTCAAAAATCTTTTATTCTGCTGCTGCCATTTGTGCTTGGGGTTGCGGGAATCAAGGAGCTGTATAGATTATGGAAATAATTCCTATCCTTTTAATTGTCGTGGTATGCATGACTTTGCTCTTGGGCTATCCGGTTGCATTTACCTTAGCTGGGACCTCTATCTTATTTGCGCTCTTGGGAGCGTCGCTGGATTTTTTTGATCCTAATTTGTTTAAAACCATCCCTATGAGGGTTTTTGGGATCATGAATAATCAAACCCTCTTAGCAGTTCCCTTGTTTGTTTTTATGGGTGTTGTGCTTGAGAGATCCGGGATTGCAGCCAAAATGCTTAAAGACATGGCGCTGGTTTTTAAGAACACGAATTCTGGATTAAGTATCTCAATTATTATTGTTGGAGCGCTTTTAGCTGCAAGCACAGGCATCGTTGGCGCAACCGTTGTCACCATGGGCCTCATGTCCTTACCAGCAATGCTCAAGCAAGGCTACAGCAAGGAATTCTCTTCTGGATTAGTGGCTGCGACTGGCACTTTGGGTCAAATCATTCCACCTTCCATTGCCCTGGTTCTTCTCGGCGATGTTATGTCGAACGCCTATCAAAGAGCCCAAAATAACATGGGCATCTTTTCTCAAGAGACAGTCTCGGTGGGTGATTTATTTGTAGGTGCGATCGTTCCAGGGGTTTTAATTATTATCGGTTACTTAATTTATGCCATCTTTATTAATCGAAATAAACAATTCGAACCATTAGAAGGAATCGAGGGTGAAGCGAATATTCTTAAAACTCTCTTGCCGCCTGCAACTCTAATATTTGTTGTCTTAGGCTCAATTATTGCTGGCATCGCAACCCCAACTGAGGCTGCTGGTGTGGGTGCTTTTGGAGCATTAATTATTACCAGTCTCAACGGGAGATTTAATTTAGACCTACTAAAAGAAACGAGTTACAAAGCCGCAACAGTTACCACCATGATCTTTTGTATTTTAATTGGTGCATCTATTTTTTCTTTAATCTTTAGGGGTGTGGGTGGTGATCTTCTGGTAGATCAAATTTTTGAGATGATGCCTGGCGGGAAATACACTGCCCTTCTGTTTGTCTTGCTAGCAATTTTCCTTTTTGGATTTATCCTAGATTTCATAGAGATCTGCTATGTGATTATCCCTTTAGTTGCTCCGCCGCTTTTGATGATGGGGTTTGATCCTGTTTGGCTGGGAATACTCATGGCCATCAATCTTCAAACTTCCTTCCTAACGCCGCCTTTTGGTTTCTCTCTCTTTTATTTAAGAGGGGTTGCAGATGAAAGCATTAAGACTACGGATATTTATAAAGGTGTCGTTCCCTTTATTGTGATTCAATTAGCAGTACTTTTAGCGGTCATTGTCTTTCCTACTTTTGTTCTTTAATCAGAGGCTTTAAAATAACTAAATGCTGAACTCTAACTCTCTACTTTTTGCTTTTGGTGCCATTACATTTTTAGTAACTTTTTCATGGTTTAAATATGCAGCCATGGAAGTCTTCAAAAAAGAACTTACATCAGATCAAAGCGATCAAGGTGTTTGGTCAAAACTGTTTAAAGTTTTTTTAGTTGATTGGCTGGTCTGCGTCTTGGGGGTTCTCGGAACAGGAGTTTTATTTGTGGTAATTTTAAATTTAGCTCACTAAAAAACAGGACGCCCTATTCACGCGACCCGTAAGAGCTTACTTAAAAAACATCAACAATTATCTTATAAAGAGCACTTATGAACCTTTTGCGCTTCTTGAACTGTATCTAGCTGACCTTTGATGCTGGCTAATTGAGATGCTTCTTTTTGATTTCCATCCATCCAAAAGGCTGCAGGAGCAAATAGTATCCAAGTAACTAATTCAGTGTTCTTATCTGATCTGTATGAATCATCTACCTGAGCTCCAACAGACTGAGCTTGAGTAACTAGTGTGTTTTGCTCGGTAGCAAGTTCCTGACATGTCATTTTTAAATACGGCGCTATTGGAACTCGAATTGCACTAACATCAGTGGCTCTTTGAGCTGTTGAGCAGCTTGCTGTGATTATAATAATTAGAAAAAGTAATGGCCCTTGCTTTGAGATAAATTTTGTCATGATGATTGAGCTCTCCTGGAGCAGTAATATTTTTTATGAGCATTAAATTAATTAATGCATATGCTTATTACTAGGGCTTGAAGTATTTTCTGCACAACCACAACAGGGTATGTAGAACTAACTGATAAATTATTAGTTAGTAATTTCAATATATTGTTGGATTTAAAGTTATATTTTAAACATGTATAAAAATATGCTTGAGTACTCATACCAAGAGTTAGCCTTGTTGGTGACTCAATTTCAATCTGATAAAAATGTTATTACCGATGTACATGAGCGTTT
>ERZ807291.4968-NODE-4968-length-17150-cov-5.271307_pt1 | contig 17150 bp, 15 predicted proteins | sample MGYA00521257_ERZ807291 | MGnify/ENA primary metagenome ERZ807291 (study PRJEB31413, sample SAMN03169783) | marine metagenome | biome: Marine; feature: Water; material: Subsurface seawater | place: North Sea | collected 2011-04-28 | depth 1 m m ... | reverse complement strand
GAACTAAACAGTCCAATGTCAGCGCATATGAGCGCGGGGTACTTGAACCCGGCTCAGCTGTGGAGCAACGCTTCGTGCGGCTTTTGGGATTGAAGACAGATTCGATTTATTGCGCCGGCGGGTTCCCGACCCTGGCTTCCCAATCTCTTGAGTTGCGACAGTTGCTGTCCCTCCCTCGTTATGCAGACCGACAGGATCAAGAATCCCTGATCATGCGCATGATCATTGACAGCAATGATCGATTTGTGGCTCTGAGCAGTTCGACCGATCAGCAGTTCTTTCTCATGCAACCGGGTTCAGTAGGTGACCACCGGGCAGACGTGGCTTTTGCTGGAATGGCGGTGCACTGGTCCCGCAAGGCGAAGCTTCCTCGGGTACCGGTGTGGACCCGAAATCCAGATCTATATCTACGCACCGTGTGGTTCTTGGGTGCTGGTGAGTCCGAGCCATTGGCGCGGGCGATTGGCATTGCGCGTGGGGTCCCAGCATTGCGAGCTCGAGGAATTTTTTTTGCAGAGTCAAACTTAGGGTCGATCTAGTGTTTGCATCCCGTGAAAAGGTCGTCGCAATGTTAACGCAATTGGGCAGCCGACTTGACGCTCAAGGAATCCACGGCGAGATTTACATCGTCGGTGGAACGGCAATGTTGTTGGGGTACAACCGCCTTACAGTCACCGAAGATATTGACGCAGTATTTTCCCCCGTTGAAGAAATTGAGCAAATCGTTGCTGACATGCATCGAGCCGACCCTTCGTTGCCAGCGGACTGGCTCAACTCAAAAGTGCTGCCCCTATTGCCTCGGATCGCGGACTCTCGATCGTGGGAGGCGTTGGAGATCACCGGCTTGAGCGTCAGCGTTGCGTCGCCTGAGTTTTTATTGGCTATGAAAGCGCGCGCTAGTCGTGGCAGGCGTGACTTTGATGACGTTGCGGTGTTGGCAGACGTATTAAAAATAACCGACATCAATCAAGTGTGGAAAATTTGCGAGGAAGTGTGGGGCTTTGATGTCTTCACCCCAGAAAGCCGCGAACTTATTGTGCAGTACCTAGCTACCAGAGGAATCCAGTAACAGGGCTTTTAGGCTTTGGGTGTCTGCAGCGAGGCCACTCACGCCAGCATCTTGGAGTTCTGCGGCATCCCCGTAACCCCACAGCACGCCGATTGTGTCGATCCCGTGCTCGCGGGCACCGTGCACGTCATGATGTCGATCGCCGACCATGATCATGTTGTGTGAAGTCGGGCTGGTCTGAGTGGTATCGAGTGTGTGTTGGATAACGAGCGACTTTGAGTCGCGCGATCCGTCCAGCGCTGCAGCGCCGATGAATTCGAAATACTGATCTAGTTCAAAGTGTTGCAGGATTCTGGTTGCCGAATATTCGGGCTTACTGGTCGCCGTGACTAAGCGCAGTCCTGCTGATTGAAGCCCGGCGAGAAGTTCAGGGATACCCGGGTAGACACTGTTTTCAATCAGACCCACGTCGTGGTACCGCTCGCGGTATTTATCAATCGCGATTGTGATCTGTTGCTCATTCATGCCAAACACTTCACCGAAGGTAACCGCGAGGGGTGGGCCAAGGTAGGAGCGCATTTGATCACGTTCAGGGAATGGGATTCCCTGGTCCTCGAGGGCGTATTCGATGCAACTGAGAATCCCGGGACCAGAATCGGTCAGCGTGCCATCGAGGTCAAACAGAATTAAATCAAGATCACGGCTTACCATTAGGGAATCATGGCATTGCCACAAGTTGTCGCCCACCGGGGTGCAAATGACACCGAACCGGAGCACTCGCTCGCGGCATATATCCGCGCTATTGAACAGGGCGTGGACGCAGTTGAGTGTGATGTCCGCCTCACCAACGACGGCACTTTGGTGTGTGTACATGATCGCCGGATTGATCGGACCAGTACGGGCAGAGGGTCGGTTTCTGGCCAGTCATTGTCCGACTTAGTAACCAATGATTTTAGTGGAAGCCTTGATAGCTGGATTGACTACGAGGATCCGCGACCCGATGCATCCCGAACTCGGTTACTCACTTTGGAAACACTACTTACCACGATTTTGGACTTCTCCCAAACAATTGAATTAGCAATTGAAACGAAACATCCGGTGCGCTTTGGAAAATACGTCGAACGTGAGCTATTTGACGTGCTCCACAGATACGGGTTAACGACTCCACATGCAGGACATGAGTTTCCCCGCGCCCGTGTGATGAGTTTTAGTCGGATGGCGGTGCAGCGATTCACAAGATATTCGCCAGACAGTCAAGTTGTGTACCTTGCTGGAAAGTTGCCGCGTCGGTTTCGCGGCGGGCAGTTACCTCAGGGGGTGAGTATCTCCGGAATTGGCATTCAGTACATCAAGGCGCACCCCGAGTACGTGGAGCAGGTCCACGCATTTGGTCACAAAGTGCATGTCTGGACTGTAGATGAAATGGCCGACGTTGATTTGTGTCTGCAATTAGGAGTGGATGCGATTATTTCTAATTATCCGGGTGATGTGATTGCTAGGGTGAAGGAATGGAACCCACGCTCCACACCAGTGGTTTAGGCAAGAACTACGGTGACTTCGCCGCGCTCGCTGATCTGAATCTGAGCGTTTCCGCCGGGGAAGTGTTCGGATTCCTTGGCCCCAATGGCGCAGGTAAAACAACAGCGATCCGCCTTTTGATGAACGAAATACGAGCAACTAGCGGAACTGCTTCGATCCTAGGAATGGACGTGCACCGGGACAGCCTTGCCTTGCGACACAGAATCGGATACCTCCCCAGCGAGCTGGCACTGTATCCGAACATGACCGGCGCCGACCTGATTCATTTCTTTGCCAACTTGCGTGGAGGCGTTGACGCACGCTACGTCGAGCAACTTGGTGAGCGTCTTAACGTGCAGATGGCAAAAAAAATCGGTGATCTTTCTTCGGGTAACCGACAGAAAATTGGAATTATTCAGGCGTTTATGAATAAGCCAGAGTTCGTGATCTTGGACGAACCGAGCGCTGGACTGGATCCTTTAGTTCAACGAGAATTACAGGGCTTGATCCGGGAAATAGCAGATGCGGGTGGGGCCGTTTTTCTTTCGAGCCACACTTTAAGCGAGGTGCAGCGGGTTGCCGACCGGGTGGGAATTATTCGCAGCGGGAAGCTGATCGCACTGGAGACAATTGCGAGTTTGCGTGGGAAAAGTATCCGCAAAATAGAGCTTGAACTTTCCAGTGGACCGGAGGAAAGTGTTTTCGAGGGGATTGCTGGGATTCGTAGTTTGCTGATTGAAGGCAATCGAGTCTTTATTTCCTATGAGGGAACAATGGAAAAACTGCTAGCTGCAGTCATGAGCAAATGTCATCCACTTGATATCAGTACGAACGAGGCAGACTTAGAAGAAGTGTTCCTTACGTACTATCACGATGAATCTGTGTGATTATTTTATGAGCAGACTAGGTTCTGTGTACGTTCACAACCTGTATTCGCGGGCGCGCACTGTTGCCTTGGGAGTGATGGGTCTTTCGGTCATGTTCGCATTTGGCATGGTGGTCTATCGCGATGTCGACATGTCACTGTTTGACGACTTGCCTGAAAGTCTGATGTCCATGTTTGGGCTCACCCCGGGCGAAGATGTTGCCTCCCTTGCCTACAACGCAATTTTTTCCACCTATGGAGCGTTGGTGCTCGGCGGGATGGCGATCATGATTGGTGTGGGTGCAGTTGCCGGGCGCGAGCGTGATGGAACGATTGGGATTCTGCTCGCGAATCCTGTAAGCCGAATCCGACTCGTTGTCGAAAGCACCCTCGCGCTCATCACGTTGTATGCCGCTTCCGCACTTGTACTGCTGGGTGTTGGATTGTTAACCCCCGCGGTTTTAGACGTGAGTATTTCCGGTTTAAGTGTGTGGGGGTTTATTGTCCAATTAGTAATTGGCACAATTTTTTACGGCTTTCTCGCCTTGGCCATTGGCGCGCGGACAGGGAAAGCTCATGCTGCAATTGGAATTAGCTCTGGCATTCTGATTCTTTCCTTCTTGGGGGCAGGCGTCATGCCACTGATTTCTGGGTGGGAAGAAGTCGCGCGAATTTTTCCGTGGTACTACATCAGTGATGGGGATCCGTTACGCAACGGTGTAAATGTGGGAGCGATTGCGATTCTGCTCGGGGCTTGCGCACTGCTGTTTCTCGCGGCGCTTGTTGGTTTCTCGCGGCGGGATCTGCGTCAACGATCGGTCAATATTCGGATCTTGGATCGACTTCGAGCCAATCACCTCACTGCGAGATTGGGCGAGCGCGTTGCCGGTCGCACTCTTGTCTCGAAGATCTGGGTGAAGACCCTTTCTGAATTTCAAACCATGACCCTGTTTGTGTCCTTCCTCATGTGTGGCCTGATGGGTGTGATGATGGGGCCGATCTACGCGTACATGCAACCAAATATGGCGCAACTCGGCGAGTCTTTCCCCCCGGAAATGCTCGCATTCTTTGGTGGTGGTGATCTAGGAACACCTGAAGGCTTCTTTCAGCTAGAAACTTTTGGATTAATGGCACCCATTGCAATCATGGTGATCACCATTTCGATCGGTGCCAAGTCAATCGCGGGTGAGGAAAATAATCGAACCCTAGGAATTCTGCTCGCAAATCCGATTTCACGGAGCTACCTACTTACCCAGAAACTCATTGCGTTATTGATCTGGGGTTTCGTTGTCGCGTTCGCGACCTTTGCCGGAGTTGCCACGGCGAACCTGATTTCGAGTTTAGGCATGGACTACCTCAACATATTGGCTATCTGCGTGAACCTCCTACTCCTTGGCTACCTATTTGGTGCACTTGCATTCTTTATGGGCGCCGCATTCGGTCGGGTGGGGCTAGCCGCTGGTGTGAGCGCAGGGGTTGCGGTCGTGCTGCAGGTGGCTAGCTCGATGGCTGAGATCAGTGGTGGCTGGTGGCAGAAATTTACGCCATTTTATTGGTATAACGGAACCGATCCCCTTAATAATGGCTTCACGCTTGCCGGAATCGTGATTTTGGCTCTCGCCGCGATACTTGTACTTACTACCAGTTACCCCGCGTTTAATCGGCGAGATTTGACCAATGGCTAATTGCTAGTGCAAAGGTGGGCAGAGTAGCGCGTCCGAGGAGTTCTCATATGAGACCGCGAAGTCGATCCCGGTAGTCCGTTCCGAATTCTTCGAAGCCGGGTGTATGCCCGCGAAGAACAACTCACCTGCTAATTGCGCTGCCTAGTTGAATCCGTCCAGTCAGTCGTTGTCAGTCCTAGTTTTGGTCAGAGATCTGTAGAAGTCCCACCTAGTCCTGTGTCCCTCTAACCGAAAGATGGTGAGTACTTTCGGCCATGGTGGCGCCAGAGGTACATGAGACGCGGATGCATTTTGGTGGGACCACAATTACTTCGACACACAGCATGTTCTGAAAGCGGTCAATTCTGTCCAAGAAGCGAAATTAATTGAAACCGCTCGATACTTTTGTGACTCGAAAGAATGCAGAGGGGGCATTCCCCAGGGTCATGCGTGTCAGGGAGTGTTGAGACCAAAGGTTCTTAGCGAGTCGCCTGCCGTTTGCAGGGTGAGATCCGGGCTATTGATCGACGGTGGTGGTTGTTGTGGTCATCCTTCCAGACGGTGACGATCGCGAAGTCTTCGTTGCCGTGGCTGGCGGCAGAAATTCATCGATGTGTTGCAACACTAGACAACCTGTTTGGGTGAACGATTATTTCTGATTGCCACAGCAACCGGGCCTTCGCACCCGCAACGGGTGCTATTTCACCCTGGAACCGCTGCAAGGGGTCATGCCAGGAGCTATGCGCCTCCGGTACGTTTGCGCACTATGGCAAAGAAAACCCAGGGTAAAAAAAATGGTGTACACAATTCTGCAGTTACCGAACTCGAAGGTGAAGTCCCAGTAGTCGGGATGCGGGAGCCGTGCCCCTGTGGCTCCGGTCGTAGGTATAAGGCCTGCCACGGGCGTGAGGCGTCAAAAGCAGTCTCAGCTCCCAATCGTCCATTCCAAGGTTTCGCCAGCGAGTGCGACATCGTGGCGATGCGGGAACTGGTCCCCTCTGCGACGGCAGAGCTCACTCTCAATCCCGGTGTCGGAGACGGCCGCAAGGTGACCTTGGCAACAGTGCTACCCATGGCCTACCCCGCACTCGTTCGCGCAAACGGCGACATCTTGCTCGGTCTGCAAATCAACACCGGCAGTGGTGATCCATCGCGGGATCTGGCTAATGCCCTGCAGCGAGCGCTGACAACTCCGCACGGTGAGCCGGTAGGTCTTGAACGAGTGTCGACTGATTCGCCTCCAGCACAAGACTTGATTGATGCTTCCGAGGTTTTGGATGTAGTCGTTCACGAGAATTTTGATTTCTGGATGGACGAAGAGGCAGAACTCTCGGACGAAGTTAAGGCGTCCCTTGAACGTGCCAGCGAGTACGCGAACCCAACGCTGAAACTCGAATCCATTGCTGCCGGTTATTGGACTCAAATGGGCGAGAAGGAACACCTTCGGTGGATCATGTCCACGCCAGAAAATGAACTACTCAATGCACTGGCCCGGCTTCATGCAGTCCAAGAGGACTCAATTGGTCCGGACACCAGGCTGGTTGGCATGTTCCGCGCTCAAGGGCTCATTGTTCCCGTATGGGACATCCCCTTGGGTCGGGGAGCTGCCGCAATTGAAGAGCCAGCAGCAGAGTTTGGCAAGCGACTGGCTTCGGCGCTGAAATTGTCACAGCCACTCAGTGATGCTGAGCGACGGGCCCGGTCGGGGCTTACTTCGCGTCAGGTTACTTTGCGCGACGTTTAGGAGCAGTTGGATTGGGCAGCGACGTCTAGAAGGTTCCGGTCGGCGGATCGCTCTGCGTAATATTTTCTTCATAGATGTCAACCGACGAGGTGGGCCAGATTGTGTCGAATTTGCTTTTGCGTTCTCCGCTCCACGGAGCTGGAAGCACGTTGAGGATGTACGCGAGTTGGTAGGCAACATATTCATAGTGCACGCGCGACATTGAAAACTGGGTCCAGGCGGTATCTAGATCAACCTCTACGGGGTAGCCAGATTTTTTCAACATGTTGACCGCTGTTGTGAATTCTTCTTTGCTGAGTCGAATTCCATTTTTCTCACCGACGCTGATCTGATGAACAGCTTCGGCCGAGAACACTCGGGCCGAGTCAGTACTGGCAGCTTGTTCAACGGCGACGCTTCCCGGTTGATAGCCAGGCATTTTGATCAGGGCATCGGATTCGGGAATCGGGGCGCCAAGGTGGCGGCCAACGAAAGGCAACTTCGTGAAGAATTTTTTACGGACAGTGAGGGCCGCGTACAGGGTTTCGAGGGTTTGGGTTCCGTGAATTACTACCTGGGTGCATTCGGCCCTGGGCAAGGTCTTTGTCAGGGACAGTTGCAGTGAGGCTGCATCGAGGGCGGTGATACTCGCGATAACCCAGTGCCGGAAGGGGGACGCCGATCGAATTTGGACGAGTACCGGGTAAGTCGTGTGGGTCAAACGCAGATTTCCAAACCATTTGGTCCATGCGTTCATATGTGTAGGAATGTCTCCCAATTGATTGTTCAATGTGAGCCGAGCAAGTAGTTCGGGACCCCAACTTGGCTGGCCACCAGAAACAGCCAGCAGCGAAATATCCGCTTCACGGTTGATGTAGGCGTTATAAACAGTGGGCAAGAAACCAATGAGAAGTGCGATCACAATTGGGCCGGTGGCCGCTGCCATGAAAGCCAGAATGGTGGGACCAGACTCGGTGGAGTGGGCAAAACCCAGAGTGAACAGGCTTGATCCGGATTCACGGAAGGAATCCCCCAAGTCAACCCCACCGATTCCATAAATCCATAGGCCGTACGCGGCAAAGTAGAGGAGCAACCAGCTCAGCAATTGACCAATGATGATCAACGGGCCATTCCACGCTAAAACTGAGTCTTGTTTTACGTACGTCTTGCGGCGACGGGCAATGAGATGGTGCAGTCCAGTGATGCTTCGAGCGACGGCATCAGAGACCGGGGAAGTGAGTGCACGCGGAACGACCGCGGTGCGCAACAGGCTGATCGTGGTAACGATGAACAGTAAGAGGCCAAAAAGGGTCGCTGCGGTGCGAGAGAACAGGTCAACGAGTAGTAATTGGAGGTCACTCACAGGCTAATGTTGGCATGGTGCGCTCATCTGGGGACGCTTTGGTGCGGTTCTTTGGCAGAGCCATGCTGCCAGTACGCTTGTGAGCGTGAATCTTGACGCCCAAACAGCAACGATTGTGGCGCTAATTGGTGTGGTCGTCGGGGTAATTGGGGTCGCGATCGGAACTATCGCACTGGCCAAACTTTCACGGCTGCACCGTTCCTACTCGCTTCTACAAGTTGCTGAGGGCCGCGAAACCTACATTGACGTATTGGCCCGGACCCTTGAGCGCTTCAATGAGATCCAAGACGAAATGCTCGCACAGGAATATTCCATTAATCAACTCAAGTCCGGTTTGCGTGATTCACTTAATCACATTGCAGTGGTGCGCTACGACGCGCTCGACAATCTCAGCGGACGCTATTCGTTTTCTGCGGCGATTGTTGACGACTATGGCGACGGCTTAATTGTCACGACAATTCACGGCCGATCTGACACCCGCTCCTACCTGAAAGAGATTACCGCGGGAAAATCTGACATTGACCTTTCACCCGAAGAGAGCGAAGCAATTAGCACGGCTCTTGGTAGGACCAAAACAATGGAGAAAAGCGCATGAGCAGTCCGATGCGCCAGATCGCCTACCTTGGCCCATCCGGATCCTTTTCGGAGGCGGCATTACGCGCATCCAATCTTTTCCAGGCCGGTGGCGTTGATCCGGTTCCGGCTAAGTCAGTGTTGCACGCCCTAGATTCGGTCCGTAATGGTGAAGTTGCAGCTGCGCTAGTTCCGATTGAAAACTCAATTGAAGGTTCAGTAGCAATTACTCTCGATGAGCTAGCGAGTGGTAAACGTTTGGTCATTATTAGTGAAGTTGTGCTACCCGTCGAGTTCTCATTACTTGTCCGTCCAGGCACCAAGCTCTCAGACATTCACACGATCAGTACGCATCCACATGCGCAGGCCCAAGTGCGTAAATGGTTGAGTGCGAATCTGCCTGATGCGGACGTTATTCCCTCAATGTCCACTTCGGCCGCTGCCGCGGCGCTGGTGGGGGACAACCCAGCTTTTGATGCCGCCATTGGGCAGGCACTCAATTCGAAAATTTACGGACTGGAAATTTTGGCTGACCACATCGGTGACAGCTCTGATGCCTATACGCGTTTTGTCATAGTCGCTCTGCCAGGTGACCTCCCCGCACCATCGGGCGCTGACAAAACAACTTTGAGCGTATTTCAGCGCGAGAACCACCCCGGTGGATTATTAGAAATCCTGACCGAATTTTCGGTACGCGGAATTAACCTCACTCGACTGGAGTCGCGCCCAACGAAAAAAACGTTGGGTGACTACTACTTCAGCGTGGATTTCGAGGGTCACGTGAATGACCTCCGCGTTGAAGAAGCCCTCATGGGCTTGCATCGGGTCTGCCTTGATATCCGCTTCCTTGGCTCCTACCCTCGCCACGACGGGCGCGAGCCGGTCCTACGTGCCGGCGTGACCGACACTGATTTTGAAACTGCCAAGGCTTGGTTGGACAAATTAAAGGGAACTCAATGAAAATTATGGTCACTGGCGGTGCTGGCTTTATTGGTAGTCACTTTGTGCGCGAACTGCTGGCGGGTTCTTACCCCTGGCTAGGCGAAGTCGACGGCGTAACCGTGTACGACAAGTTGACGTATGCGGGTAACTTGGACAACCTCACTTCAGTGACAGGTGATCCTCGCTACTCATTTGTCCAGGGTGATATATGCGACGGAGATCTGCTTGACCAGGCTCTGCCCGGCCATGACGTAGTGGTGAATTTCGCGGCCGAAACCCACGTGGACCGTTCAATTCACGGACCACAAGACTTTATTATTACCAATGTCGTGGGGACGCAAACAGTGCTCGATGCATGTCTGCGCAACAAGATTGATCGCACCGTGCACATTGGTACAGACGAAGTGTACGGCTCAATTGATGAAGGATCTTGGACTGAGTCCGAGCCCCTGCAGCCGAACTCGCCGTACTCCGCTGCAAAAGCTGCGGCCGAAATGCTGGTTCGGGCCTATCACGTCACCTACGGTCTCAATGTCAGTAGCACACGTTGTTCCAATAATTACGGTCCGTATCAGTTCCCAGAAAAGGTAATCCCACTTTTTGTCACGAACTTAATTGATGGGAAAAACGTCCCGCTGTACGGTGACGGCCTCAATGTTCGCGACTGGCTGCACGTTGATGATCACTGCCGTGGAATTGCGCTCGTCATCTCCAAGGGTCAGCCGGGTGAGTCATACAACATTGGTGGCGGCCTGGAACTCAGCAATAAGGAAATAACTACGAGAGTACTTGAAGCAATGGGTGCTGATTGGTCAAAGGTCACGCCGGTGGAAGACCGCAAAGGGCACGACCGACGCTATTCAGTTGATGATTCAAAGCTTCGTAAACTCGGTTACCAGCCACGACACAAATTTGTTGACGGACTCGCGGAGACGGTCGCTTGGTACAAAGACAATGAAGCCTGGTGGCGCCCACTTCAAGCCAAGGCAGTGATTAAGTAGGCGCAATGAAAATCCTCATTACTGGCAGCAACGGACAACTCGGCACCGAGTTGGTATCGCGCTACCGTGATCGCCCACAAGACGAAGTGTTCGTGGGCGACCTCCCCGACCTTGACATCACCTCTGAACTGTCAGTCGCATCGGTATTTTCCACGATCGCGCCCGAGCTTGTGATCAACTGCGCGGCCTGGACTGCAGTTGACGCGGCAGAAGAAAAAGAAAGCTCCGCGTTTACGGTCAATGCGGAAGGACCGGCAATTCTTGCGACCTATTGCGCACGCGCCGGTGCGCGCCTGGTGCAGATATCAACGGACTACGTGTTCGCGGGCGACGCCGACGAGCCATATTCTGAAAAAGCCGACGCCCAACCTGTAACTGCGTATGGGCGCACCAAATTCGCCGGTGAAAATTTTGTCCGGGAACTTCTGCCAGAAAACCATGTGATCATTCGAACGGCATGGTTGTACAGCCCCACCGGACACAATTTTGTCAAGACAATCATCCGAGCTCAGAAAGAGCAGGACATCTTGCGTGTGGTCACCGATCAAATCGGTCAGCCAACGTGTGCGGGTGACCTTGCGGATCAAATAATTTCACTGTTGGACACCTATCAAGGTTCGGGAACCTTTCACGGCACTAGCAGCGGTGTTGCTTCATGGTTCGAGTTTGCCCGCGCAATCATGTCTGAGATTGGTCAAGATCCGGAGCGAGTGCTCCCCACTGATTCGTCAAGTTACGTACAGGCGGCGCCCCGCCCCGCCTACTCGGTGCTGGGACACCTTGGGTGGGAATTAGTTGGGATGACACCCATGCGTGACTGGCGGATCGCATTGCACGATGCAATTCCAGCAATCATGCACGCCAGCGATTAGCCCACTGGTCAACTTAGGGGTGTGGTTGTCTCCGCCCTGGCTAGACTTCGATTGAATTAAGAATCTGAGCCACGCCAATGCCAGGTTCCGGCGCTGTCATCAGGTCGGCGTACGCGGCAACTTTCGGTGTGGCACTGCCCATTGCGACCCCGAGCCCAGCCCACTCCAGCATCTCGATGTCATTCCACGAGTCGCCGATTGCGATGGTTTTTGCAGGATCAACCTGCTGCCGCGCGCACACCTCTTTGAGCATATTGGCTTTGTTTACGCCCTTGGGGGCAATATCCATCCAGGCGACATCGGCGACCCCGAATACGACCGAGTGAAATCCAAGGCTTTTAGCAACTTCACCAAAACTCCGCGTGGTGGAAGTTTCACTTCGGACGACCAGCCGTACTACCGGATCGGCGGTGAGGTCAGCGAGTTCAACTTGGCGAATATTGATGCCAAGTGCACCGGTATCGAACAGGTGAGTGGTGAGGAAGTCACCATGGAAATTTTCAACGGCAAAGACCGCGTCAGGGACTAATTCAGAAAGTTGCTCAAGTGCTGCGGTGGCATCAAAAGTTACCGCTTCCATGACCTTGGCGGTCTCCACCATGGCTAAGACTCCGCCGTTACTACACACGACTAAGTCTTCAATTCCAGCGGCGTGGGCGATCGGGAAGGTCGTGCTCACCGAACGACCTGTTGCCAGCGTGACTTTGATGCCCGATTTCCTAATCCGTTCAATTGCATCAACAGTGATCTCGAGAAGACTGCCCACGTGTTGAACGAGAGTGTCATCAATGTCGAGCGCGATAAGTTCGGGCCGCCAATCAATAGGTAGTGGGTCCCCTGCTACGTGCCTTGGGATTTGCGGTGAAGTGTCTTGCTCACTCATGACAGTACTGTCTTTCCCCCGAGGAATGGCTGTAGCGCTTTAGGCACAATTACAGTTCCGTCGGCTTGTTGGTGGTTTTCGAGAATCGCAACAATAATTCGCGGCATCGCGCACAACGTGCCATTGAGAGTTGCCAGGGGTCTTGTTCCCTCTGAGTCGCGCATCCGAATCTTTAACCTTCGTGCCTGGTACTCGGTGGTGTTAGAGGTCGATGTCACTTCGCGGTACGTACCTTGGGTCGGAATCCAAGCCTCGATGTCAAACTTTCGAGCCGCGCTGGAGCCAAGATCTCCCGAAGCGACGTCAATTACGCGGTAGGGAAGTTCGAGTGAATCCATGAAGTCTTTCTCCCATTGGAGCAGCCGTGCGTGCTCCGCCTCCACTTCAGCGGGGTCGCAGTAAACAAACATTTCGACCTTGTCGAACTGGTGAACCCGGATAATTCCAGTGGTGTCTTTGCCGTATGAGCCAGCTTCGCGGCGGAAACACGTCGACCATCCGGCATACCGCAGGGGTAATTCGGCAGCAGCAATGATTTCATCTGAGTGATATGCCGCCAGAGGGACTTCCGAGGTTCCTACCAAATACATGTCGTCGGATTCAACCCGATACACGTTTTCTTCTGCTTGACCCAAGAAACCTGTTCCATCCATTGCCGCGGGTAGCACCAGCGCTGGAGTGATCATCGGGATTAACCCATTTGCGGTCGCCTGCGCCATCGCCAGATTGAGAAGTGCGAATTCAAGGAGAGCGCCTTGCCCGGTGAGAAAGTAAAAGCGTGAACCGGAAACTTTTGCTCCACGGTCAACGTCAATTGCTTTGAGGGCCTCGCCGATTTCCAGGTGGGATTTCGGTGTGAAACCTTCGGCTGCAAAATCGCGGGGAGTGCCCACAGTTTCCAGAAGTGTGAATTTCGCTTCCCCACCGACGGGTGAGCGTGGATCAACAAGATTGGACAACGCACCAGCAATTACGACCACTTTTTCATTGAGGGCAGAAGCGGTGTCATCAGCGGCCTTAACCCGCGCAGCCAGATCGGTCGCTCGTGCCATGAGTGCATCGACTTGAGCGCTTAACTCTGTTGTGGGGTTTTTCTTGAACTGACCCTGTATTGGTCCGATTTCTTTTCCCAGAACCTTTTGTTCATTGCGCAGTGAATCAAAATCTTGCTGTGCTTTACGCGCGGCAACGTCAGCGGCAAGCCATTGGTCAACCAAACTCGAATCTTCACCGCGTTTTTCTTGGGATTCGCGAACCAGGTCGGGGTTGGTGCGCAGGATATTTGGATCAATCACGGGACCCACTCTACTTTTGACCGAGCCAACATCTTTTGCGGCTGGTCTGGTGGGGGCGCAAGGCCGGGTTTGCGACCACGAGACAGTTCAATTTGGATGGCGCGCATCCGCGACGTTGTGCCCCATGACACCAAGCAACCTGATGACATACGCAACTACCCAGTGTGGGCAGTTTGCTGACTATTACGAGCTTTCCTGCCTGCTTGAGTTATTCACCTGTCGGGGAAGTTACGCGGTGACCCGCCAGAGAGTGAGCGCTCCCGAGTCATAGGGCGTTATGGAAATTATGTTTATGCCGGCTTCGCTGTAAGCCCAGTCGTTATCGCAATTGGAATCTGTGATTACGTATCCAACGTGGGCCGCCTGTAGCCCAATCAGTGTATTTCCAGTCATGCGGTCAGCCTGGGTAAGGTTTGTTATTTCTTCTCGGTTATCGGGCCAGGCGAGGCCGTAGTTGAGGAACGCTACGGGTTGGGAAGTAATCAGTTTTAATAACTGCGGGTCAGTGCATCTACTGGAAAGAATCAACTCGCGTGAGCCGCTGGGAATTTCTTTTGTGAGTTCCTGTGTCGCTAAAGCGCGGGAGTCTTGGGTTGGCAGGACTCCTTGTTCACGGGCGTAGCTGAAAAAACCGGCAAAATCAGCGAGAGAAATTAGCCAGAGGAGCAAAGCAACCACAAGTACAGCCAAGCCGGTCCGCTTCGGTTGAAAGGACAATGCGTATGCCAGCAGGATCGAGATCAGGAAACCAGTAATGATTGAATACTGCAACCAAAATCGATATGGCTCTTGACTGAATCCCCAGAGGTCGTTTGTTGACATGATCACAGCGCCAATCGCACTCGCCGCGAAGATCGAGTAGATCATTTCCTGGCTCCGCTGCGGCATTGCACGTGACACGAAAAGAATGTAGATCGCAAACAGAATAAGTGGTATGGCTGCAACGGCAGCGGCAATCAGTGGGACACCCAGGTCGTCCAGAGTGGATCCCTGCCTGTAGGTAAGGAATTCGTCTTGTGAAGCGATTCCTAGCAGGGTCCGAAGCACTTGGGGGCTGGCGACTATTCCCGCTAGCGCAATTAAAGAAAGAGTTATTTTTAGGTTGCTCTTAATGAACGGATAGGCCGCAATCGCGGTGACCAGGAGTAACAGGCCAAACAATGGAAGTGGTCCGATCAGACCTGCGATCGGATTGCCGAAAATAAGGACCAGCCCGGTAGCTGCGATCGCGAGTACGGTCCGGCGCGTTGATTTTGCGGTAATCAGTGCGGTAAGGCTAATGAGCGCGGCGGCAAATGACACGGTAGTGAAAAAAGCATAAGTATGGAGATTGGCGAGCAATCCGATCAACGCGGCGGCGATAAAAATCCTGGTGTTGCTCCGCGACGGCGCCAGCAGGTGCCAAAGAATCAGGGCGAGGGCAACTGTTCCGCCCATCAGGGCGATTGCCCCCGAATTGAGGGTGAATAGCGTCCCAAAAGGCCCCCAAATAACGGCGTGGGCGCTCAGGCTTGTGTACCAGTAGTCGTGGATAAAAGTGGAAAGTGTCCCGGTGAAGAGTGCGAATCCGGGCAGAATTGGCGCCCACCACAGGCGTGAGAGTGTGTACGCGATCAGACCCAAAACTGCAATGGCAATGCCAATTGCGGCAAGACCCAGGACCTGCCAGAGCAGGCTGACCGGGACCCCGGTGACGTTGTTGACTAAGCCAAGAAAGTGATACCAGCCGCTGGGATAGAAGCTCACTCCAGTTCCGGTGAGTGGCTCCGCGGACGATCCGATGCTCTGGGAGCTATTTACCGCTATCGCTGCGTAGGAGAGTTGATCATTACTGAAATATGCACGGAACCCCTTCGTCCAGTCTGCATTACTGACCGGCCCCAGCAGCGCCCACAGCGACAGAGCTTGGGCAGTGAGGAAACTGCCCCCAACTGCACTGCGTCGCGCCCCTGTTGTCATTGGGAGAGAGTCTAAGACTTTGGCCGAAAGCAGCAGGCGAGCGCTTACTCGACTGTGTGGAAATTAGCGAACCTGCAGCACAATTTTTCCGGTTGCTTCACTGGCTTCGAGGATTTTATGGGCGTCGCCGGCCCCCTCGATTGGCACGATACGGTCAATCACCTGCTTGATTGTCCCGTCGGTGATCCAAGGCCACACAATTTTTTCGACTTCGCGGCAGATCATGGACTTCTCTGGTTCAGGGCGACCGCGCAGGGAAGTGGCCGTGATTGTCCCATTCTTGCGCAGTAATTGGTCAATCTGAAAATCACCTTTTGTGCCACCCTGCATTCCAATAATTGCCAGGTGCCCATTGCGTTTGAGTGCTTCGACATTTTTGGACAGGTAGCTTGCGCCCATGTTGTCCAGAATCGTGTCGGTTCCGCCCCACGTATCGCGAATGACGTCAACGAAGTCTTGTTCCTTGTAATTAATAAGTACGTCTGCACCAAGGGATGCGCACGTATTGAGTTTTTCTTGGCTGCCCGCCGTGACCGCAACTTTGGCTCCGAGGACTTTGGCAACCTGAATCGCGAAAGTTCCAATTCCTGAGCCCCCACCATGAATCAAAATTGTGCTTGCCTCGCGTAACTGCAGAACCTTGGTGAGGTTGCTCCAGACTGTGCAGGCAACTTCTGGCAGTGCTCCCGCATCAAGGATGCTCACCCCTTCGGGGACGCTCATGACTTGACCAAGGGGAATAGCAACTTTTTGGGCGTAACCGCCACCGTTAAGTAGTGCGGTCACGCGCTCGCCGATTCGATCCATGGTGAGTGCCGCGCCCACAGAGACAATTGTGCCCGCACATTCAAGTCCCAGAATGTCGGTAGCTCCGGTGGGAGGCGGGTAGTTCCCCTCGCGTTGCAAGAGGTCTGCCCGGTTGACCGCGGTCGAGGTGATGTCGATAATCACTTCACCTGGTTCGGGTCGCGGGTCAGCAACCTTGTCCCACACGAGTGTTTCAGGTCCACCAAAGTCCTTTTGGGTGATCGCGAACATGATTAGGCCTCTTCTCTGTTGTATTTAATGACAACGAGCCGGTCACTCTTTTCGAGGAATCGGATGCTTTCAGTGTAGAAGCGGTGAGTGATTCCATTACGAATTACGGCGAGAACTATTTGACCTTTCTCGTTGAGATCCTCGGGTGACATGCTGAGTTCTTCCTTTGTTACAGCGCGCTCGGTCACTTCGAGTCCGCGTGATGAATCAAGGAGGTCTTCCATGAGGGCGCCGGCCTCTGAACTAATCACCGAAAGGCCCATGAGACGCCCGGCCGATTCAGCCGTGGGGATCACACTGTTGGCACCTGACTGGCGGAGTACATCAGCGTTCTGGGATTCACGGACCGCAGCGATGATCCGTGCGTGAGCTGGTGCCAGGCGCCGAGCCGTGAGGGTTACCAGCACGGAGGTGTCGTCTTCGTTGGTGGCAACAATTATTTGGC
>ERZ807291.4944-NODE-4944-length-17213-cov-18.675720_pt1 | contig 17213 bp, 10 predicted proteins | sample MGYA00521257_ERZ807291 | MGnify/ENA primary metagenome ERZ807291 (study PRJEB31413, sample SAMN03169783) | marine metagenome | biome: Marine; feature: Water; material: Subsurface seawater | place: North Sea | collected 2011-04-28 | depth 1 m m ... | reverse complement strand
TCCAGCAAAATGTTGGTGCGCAAAATATGGCAAACTCCAACGTTCCTGGATTTCGTAGCGATCAAATTGGGGGCAGCTTTGGATCACTTTATCTAAGCGCTGAAAACCAGCTTCAAAGCCGCGCTTTTGTGCGTGAGAGCGAGGCTGGATTATTTTCTGATGAACAAGGGCAGGTTAAATTCACAGGTGAGCAAACCGATCTTGCCATCAAGGGCAAAGGTTATTTCATGGTCGAAAATGTGGCTGGTAAAATGTCCTTTAGTAGGCGTGGTGATTTTGTTCGTGGAATGGATGGCTATTTATTAAACGGCGTTGGTCAAAAAATGCTTGATACCAGCCTTGTTCCAATCGAAGTGCCACCGTTCAAAAAAATCTTTGTGTCTGAGTCTGGCCAAGTTTACATACAGCCAGTTGGCGCTGAACCAAATACGCGCGTTCTGATTAATCAAATCGCTTTAAACTCTGGTAGTGAGGAAGACATCATCAAAGATATTGATGGTGAGTTGCGCCCAAAAGGTGGGTTTAATCGCGAGACTTTTAATCCTGATCAAAATGCAAGATTGCAGCAGGGCTATATCGAAGAAAGTAATGTGAATGTGTTTGAAGAATTGGTTGCAAACACCGATCTGATGAAACGATTTCAATTGAATACAAAGCTTATCTCTATTGCCAAAGATCTTGACGAAAGCAGCGCCTCATTACTGCGCATGCCAAATGGCTAAATAGAGGGGTTGGCATAAAACTTGCTCTAAAGAAGAAATGCGATTTCTCATGGAGCTTCAAGACAATGTCAACTTTTGCGATGCATGTGGCCAAAACTGGCCTGAATTCCCAACAAGTGAAAATGCAGGTGATCGCGAACAACCTTGCCAACGTGAATACCACGGGCTTCAAGAGTGATCGTGCAAATTTCGAATCACTTCTTTATCAAATTCTTCGCGGTGCTGGTGAAAACACATCTGAAAATACCAGCCTGACTTCTGGTCTTTCAGTTGGAACTGGCACAAGATTGCTGAACACCAACAAGCTGTTTACACAAGGTAGCCTGATTGACACTGGCAATTCGCTTGATATGTCTGTTGAAGGTGATGGTTTTTTCCAAGTTCTGATGCCTGATGGCCGGATTGGCTACACGCGGTCTGGCGCCTTTTCGCGCAATGCTGAGGGTGTTGTCACAACAGCCAGTGGTTATCCACTTCAACCAGAAATCCAAATTCCAGCAGACGCAACCTCAATTAATGTTTCATCTGATGGTATTGTCACTGTGCAAATGCCTGGCGGTGTTGACGCCGAAGAGGTGGGTCAGATCACATTGGCCGATTTCCCAAATAAGCAGGGCCTTCAGCCAAATGGTGAGAGCATGCTGATTGAGACACCGGCTAGTGGTGCGCCAATCATTGCCAACCCTTTTCAAGAAGGGATGGGGCGTCTGGTTCAAGGCGCATTGGAAAGCTCTAACGTCAATGTTGTCCAGCAGCTTGTTGACATGATCGAAACACAGCGCGCCTATGAGGTGAGCTCGAAGACAATCACTTCGGTTGATGAAATGATGCGTTACATTGCACAGAACCTCTAATCAGTCATTTACCTGTTCGGAGGTTTTAAGAGCATGAAAATTGTAAGTTTAAAATTTGTATCCTTTTCTATCTTAGGCGTGTTGATTGGCGGCTGCTCAACCTATACTGAACAGGTTGTCAGCCAGTCATTTCAGCCGGCTGAAGCGCCAGTGATATTAGCTAAACCTACCAACATGAGCGGCGCCATATTCCAAACTGGGCGAAGTGGCCTGTTTGTAACAGATCAGCGTGCTCGCCGTATCGGTGATATTTTAACTGTTAGCTTTAACGAAACCTATGCCGCAACCAAGGCGCAGACGGCTTCGTCGAGCAAGACAGATGCTTTTGGTGTCACGTTGCCTACAGCTTTACCAAATATTCTAACTGGTGGATTTGACAAAGACCCTGCTGGATTAAATGCAGGCACAACACGCAGCTTTGCCGGTGCGGGTAATGCTGTGCAGTCAAACAGCTTTAGCGGTTTATTGTCGGTCACGGTCATTAGGGTGTTCGACAATGGCAACATGGAAGTCCAAGGGCAAAAAGAACTGACCTTGAACAATGGTAACGAATATGTGCGTCTGCGCGGCGTAGTGCGCCCTGAGGATATTTCGGCTAGCAACATTGTGTCGTCAGACAGGCTTGCAGATGCACAAATCCGTTACACTGGGTCGGGCCACCTCGCCGACTCATCTCAGCCTGGGTGGCTTAGCCAGCTGATGCGGACGATCTCACCATTTTAACTGTGCCAAAGGCTCTGCGATCATTCATGTTTAAGATCATAAAAATTGGCATTACTGCCCTCGCTGTAAGCTTTGTTGGCCTGATGCCTGTGAAGGCAGACCGCCTTAAGGACTTAACATCCATTGCCGGGGTTCGATCAAACCAGCTGGCCGGATACGGCCTTGTGGTTGGTCTTGCGGGCACGGGTGATGGAAATGCGGCTCTGACCCAACAGTCTCTCCAATCAATGATTAGTCAATTTGGTGTTGTGACCAGCGCCGCTAACATGAATGGAAAAAACGTAGCTGCAGTCATTATCACTGCGGAATTACCACCTTTTACCAAGCCAGGACAAAAGCTTGATATTGTTGTTTCAACGGTTGGCCAAGCAAAATCACTTCGTGGCGGTACCTTATTAATGGCCCCTTTGCTGGGGGCTGATGGTGAGACCTATGCAGTGGCCCAAGGCAATTTGATGGTTGGCGGCTTGGGGGTCGCTGGTGGTGATGGTTCATCTTTAACCGTGAATGTTCCGACTGTTGGTCGCATTCCGGGTGGCGCAAGTGTTGAAAAGATGATTGAAACGCCATTTTTGGACAACGCTAATATATTGTTGAACCTGCACCAGGGTGATTTCACTACAACAAATAGCGTCGCTGAGGCGATCAATGACGTTTTTGGTGGAGGTGTTGCTGTGCCGCTTGACTCGACAACGATTAAAGTGCGCGCGCCGATTGATCCAGCACAAAAAGTGTCATTTGTCAGCCTTCTGGAAAATATTGAAGTCGAGCCTGCTCGGCCACGTGCCAAGGTCGTGGTGAATGCGCGTACGGGCACTATTGTCATTGGTGGAGATGTTCGCGTTTCTGCGGCAGCGGTAACGCATGGATCATTGACCGTGCGGGTCAAAGAGGATGTCAATATAACCCAAACACAATCGATTGCTATTGCTGATGGTGTGGCCGCGGCTGTGCCCGGCGCTGCTGTTGAAACGCCAGACACAACCATCACAGCGCAAGAAGAATTGGCACGTGCCTTTGTGTTTGATCCAGGTGTTGAATTGTCATCAATTGTTGATGCGTTGAATGCTGTTGGAGGCACGCCATCGGATTTAGTGGCTATTCTTGAAGCATTGCGCGAAGCAGGTTCGCTTCGTGCCGAGCTGATTGTGATCTAGGGAGCATCTGATGGATAATATGTTTCCAGCAATTGCCGGGCCTTTAAGTCCTGAACTGGCGCAGCGTCAACGCGCGCCTGAAGATCTGCATGCCGCAGCCGAGCAATTTGAAGCTATTTTTATCCAGACGCTTTTAAAGCAAGCCCGCCAGTCAAAGCTGGCCGATGATATTTTGGGCAGCAGCGCCGGCGATAATTACACTGAAATGCTGGAACAGGAACGTGCCAAATCTATGGCACAAAACATGAACCTAGGTATTGCTGAGGCTCTGGTCAAACAATTTGGCGGCGGTTCTAGCACGCCTTCGGATCGCTAGAGGGTGGTGGTTCGATGACCAGTTTATTTGATGTTGGTAAAAGTGCTATTCAAGCCTACCGCCAATCATTGGCCGTAACCGGTCAAAATATTGCTAACATGAACACTGAAGGCTACATGCGCCGGGAGGCAAGCCTTGAGGAGGTGGCTGCAAGTCAAGGCGGAATTACCAGTCTTTCCAATCAGGCCGGGCTTGGCGTTCGTGTCACTAATATTCGCAGGTCTTTTGATGCCTTTTTGCTTGATCGTGCTCGCTCAACGTCAAGCAATTTCGAGCGTATGGACAGCTATTTAAAGCAGCTGAATCAATTAGAAAACATGTTATTGCCCTCTGAGGCTGATTTAGGAAGTCAAATAGGCCGTTTTTTTGCCTCTCTCGGTGAGGTGGCGGCATCTCCTGGCGATTTGGCGCCAAGAATTGTTGCAATGGAAGAGGGAAATGCCCTGGCTTCCAGTTTTAATGAACTTTCAAGGCTTTTAGATCAACAGAGTTCAGGTGTCTTGTCTTTGCTGGATGATGCTTTGACTGGTGTCAGTCTGCTAGCAAAAGAACTGGCTGCGGTAAATGCACGTGTTTTGTCATCTGGACAAAGTGGCCAATCACCAAACTCTTTGCTTGATCTGCGTGATAGGCTTATCGACGATATCGCAAAATTTACTGACATTAGTGTTAAATATGGTGATAGGGGTACAGCGGATGTCACCATCGGCTCTTCTGGTGTAGGGCCATCACTCGTCTCACTAAGTCAAGCGTCTGAATTGGGTTATAGAAAAAATTCTAATTCACTCCAAATTATATTAAATCCGGGCTCTTCTCAGACCCCAACAAGCCAAGTATCATCAGGCATAATTAGTGGCTTGAGAGACGCCTATGCACTAACAGCTGATGTCGCCAAAGACGTTGACCATTTGGCAATTCTTGTGAGTTCTACAATAAACAGGCAACATAAACTTGGCGTTGATTTGGACGGCAATCCTGGCTCAAACATGTTCAGCACATCTGGACTATCAATAGAGCGCAATCCCGCAAATACATCAGATTTAATTGTAGAGGTTGACGTTCTTGATCCACTTGCGATTCCGAATAAATCAATTACTGCAACTTATAATGCTGCAAGCCAGCGTTGGACATTGGTGGGTGACAGTATTGACAAATCGGTGTTTTCAACTGGCCAGATAACAATGCCCGGCTTTAATTTGACGATAAGTGGCAAGCCAAATGATGGGGATGTTCTGACAATTAGCCCTGAATTAAAAGTGGCATCGGTTATTAAATTCCAATTGGGCCGCCCCCAAGAAATTGCGGCAGCTTCCGCAAACGCCGTATTTGCTGACAATTCCAATACTGGTGAGGCTTCTTTGATTGTTGATACCGGGCAGAAGCCGGAAATCGTTGTCAAAAAACCTGTATCAAACTTATTAATGAACTCACAATCACCAGTTGAGGCAACGGTATTTTTGCGCAATGGTTTGGTCGGCACAATTCCTGCCGGCACCAGTCAAATTTCGTTGGCTTCATTTGCAGAACAGGCAGCAGCCAAATTTGAGATCGCAGCAGTTGATGTTTCTAACCTTAACCAACTCCATTTTGAATTGGATGGGGGACAGCATGACGGGTCGCATCTGTTTAATATTGGTTATTCCGTGGCATTCCCCGAGGCCGCCTCAGGTTTAGCTTATGAGTCAATGGTTGAGGTCGCGAATCTTTTAAATGAGGGGGTTTTGAAATCAAACAACGGGAAGTCATTTGACGATTTGGGCCTATACGCAAATGGCTCAAGTGGCAGCATTACAATAGTTAGTTCTGGCGCTAATTTTAAGAAGGATGGTGGCAATACCGCGCAAATTTTTGCGGGTGTAAATACTATAGATGGTGTTTTAGCCGACCGGGTTGAGGCATCAGATATACAGATTTTTTCTCGCGAGGGGCGGCATCTTGCTGGATCCGCATTGACTTTGTCAGAAATCGACAGCTACCTGACCGTGGCTAATGGCTTTTCTGTTTCAGCCAACTATCGGGATGATTATCTAAATAATCAAGAATACGGATATCGGGGCACTAGCTTAGATTCTTTTTTTGATGGTGGGCAATACAGCTTAGTTACCGGAAGTAATGGTGTAGCCGCTTCAGCTTTGGTGGGAACCGATATTGTACCATCAAATGCTACAGAGGACCGGGTAATAGGCATTACGATGGCCAGTGGCCAGTCAAAGTCTGTGACGCTTTCTTCAGGTGTTTGGGCAAGCGATGCAGCTGAAAAGATGAAAGCAGCATTTTCTGGAATGGGTGTTCAAGTTGGGGCAAACCTACAGGTTGAATTATATGATTTCCAGGCAACAGGTGAAATGCAGTTTGAAATGAATGCTGCAAATGATAATCCTGTGCTGATTTCTGCTTCTGTTGATCCAAATAACCTTGGCGCTCTTGCTCGGGCAATTAATGCTGAGACAGATAATACCGCTGTTAAGGCGGTTGTCTCAAGCAATGGCAAGCGTTTAATTCTGCAAAGCAACGCAGGCGAGGATATCGTTTTAAGTAATGTATTGTCTGGCGCCCCTTTATTTTCAGCACGTGTTGTAAATAAAAGTGGGCATGCCATTAGTTCAGCAGTAACTGTTGGCGGTAGTGGATCTGGGCGAAATAATATGGCTCGTTTTTCTGGGGCTCTAGAGCTATCGTCCAGCCAAAACTTTTCCATCGATGCAGGGCTTGGCGTTGTTGATGCATCGAAAGACAATTTGTTGAATGGATTAGTCAATGTCACTGGAGGAATTTCTGGTGAAACTAAACGTGTTGATTTCCATGTTGATGCAGATATCGACAGCAACGCTGCCAGTTTTGATGGTATGCGGGCCTCTGCCTCAAGTGCCAACTACTCTATTCTATTGCCAACAGAAAATACTAATATCAGTTTTTCCGCCGAGGTGACTTCTGCTTCATTGCCCTCTTTAACAAAAGATAACTTAAATAAGGCAATGGTCAATGCGTTGCGGGAGCAAGCGCCAATCAGTTCGTTGTCCGGATCAGTAGTGCCAGCCTCATTGCCAGCTGATGGTTCGAGTGTGGCTGTTTCATTTGCTGGAGATATCTACAACCTCACCATGCAAAATGGAGAGGTTGTGATTTCTGGCGGTGAGGCAGGTAGATTAACAGCCTATTTTGACCGGGATGGGCTGCTTCAGATTGTGGGTGGTGGGAGTATTGCAGGTGAAGAAATAACTGTTACAAGCGATGCACTGGCAGGCAATAATGCCAACATGGCTATTCAATTTGGCCTTGCATCTCGCGTGTCAAGAATTGCCGGTCAGGAAATTTCTTTGTCGGGCGAATTGACAACCTTGTCCTTGTCTTTCAATGGCACGGCCGTAGATGTGGATCTGGCATCTGACGGAACAATTACCAAAACACCAGACTTGGAAGGTCTTGGAATATCTTGGCAGGATCTTAATAGTGATGGAACTGGTCGCGTAATTATCGAGTACAATGGTGTTACCGACAGTGTTTCAATTGTAAAGCCCAGTCAGGATTTGGGCTTTAAGGTTGCAGATCTAAGAGTGCGGGTTGCCGATGGAACTATTTTAGTTAAATCAATTTCTGGTGATGTGGTCTCTGTAGATGCAGATGCTTCTAGTCTGGCTGGGCAAATTGTAAAATTATCAAATATGCCTGATGAAGACTTGATTGTTTTGGTTACGGGTAATGGTGCGAGGTCCATTGGAGCGGCTTACGGTGAGGTGGTTGATCAACCAGAACGTGAACCGATCACAGTCCGAGTAAGTGGTGAAAATAGCAGTCAGATTGAAATATTTGATACTATTACTGGCCATTCAATTGCGACGCGAGACCTCGATGATAGTGGTGTTGCTAATTTTGCCGATTATAGGTTTGAACTTCGTGGGAATGCAGGTCTCAATGACAATTTCTACGTAAAAACAAACACAACTGCAGCTGGCGACAGCCGAAATTTGAATAGTATTTTAGCCTTCCAAACTGCTGATATGAACGGGGCAAATTCTGGGGGGTTCCAGAAACTTTTTAACACTATAGTTGCTGGAGTTGGTGCCTCGGTTCGTTCGGGCAACATTTCGCTTGAAGCTGCTGAAGCCAACAAGGATGCCGCCGAAGAGGCTGAAACACAATTTTCCGGGGTCAATCTTGACGCTGAAGCAGCAGCATTACTGGAATATCAGCAAGCCTACCAGGCATCTGCAAGGATCTTGTCAACAGCTCGCGAGCTGTTCCAATCATTATTAGACGTAGTCTAGGAGACAAGTTATGCAAATAAGCTCAAAGCTTTTTAACGAGCAACAAGTTCGCCAATTTGGAAAGTTGAATGAGAATATTCAAGAGCTGCAAGAGCGAGTATCTAGCGGTCAAAATATTCTGCGTGCTTCGGATGATCCTGTCGCTGCTGTTAACTTATCTGCAGCACGTGAACAGAAGCAAATCCTTGAGCGGTTTGAGAAGAATGTGGGCTCTGCGCAAGGGCGACTGGACCTTAGTGGGCAGGCAATGCAAGAGTCAATCAACGTCTTGACGAGGATAGCAGAGCTGACAACACAAGCTGGAAATGGAAGCTATGACGGTTTTAGCCGCAAAGCCATTCTTACGGAAATAGATCAGCTGTCAGAGACTATTTTTGATTTAGCCAACACCCGAGATGCTCAGGGCCAAAGCCTTTTTGCTGGTTTCAACACCGGGAATGTTGCCTTTATAAAAGAGGCTGACGGAAGCATTACCTATAATGGAGATAGAGGAACCCACTCCCTTCAAATTTCAGAAAATATGAATGTTGCCACCAGCATTGATGGTGGTACCGCATTTATGCGTGTAAACACTCCTCAGGGGCCAAAGGGTGTTTTTGATATTATTAATGAAGCACGACATGCCATTCACAGCACGGGGGAATTATCTGATGTTGGGAATGCTCAGTCTAATGCGCGTGTAAAGTTTATATTGCCTAGCCGCCCTCAAGATTGGTCTTTGTCACTGGCTGGCTCACGTGGAGAAGCGACGGTAACCAGTGTCGTGGAATCAGGCAATCTCCAAAAAGTGGTGGATAATATCAATTTGCAGTCTGCAAACACTGGAGTTGTGGCTGAATTAGATGCTGAGACACAATCTATAATGTTGCGTGATGTTCAGGGAGGCAACATTTCCATTAGAGATATCGAAATCAAAGGGCAGGACGCTGCGACAGCAAATTTTAGCTCTAAAGTCGAGTTTACTCCTATTGATGAGGCTGGCAAGGCGGTTGGGGGCACCCGCACATTAACAGACGTTGATCAATTGCTTGGTACAAATTTAACTAATATGCGTGCAGCCCTTGATCATCTTAGTATGCAGGAGACACGCATCGGCGCCTATGGGTCAAAAGCCGCAATCCAACTTCAGGCAATAACAACCCGGAAAATGGTAGTTACTAAGGATATTTCAAAAATTGCGGATGCTGATCTTGCGCAACTTGTCACAACTCTGCAGGCGCAATTAACAAATCGGGATGCCGCACAACAAGCTTTTGCAAAGATTGGGCAACAAAGTTTATTTGATTTCATACGTTGATGCGTTGACGGCTAACAAACTGGCTGTCGAAGTTCTGACAGTACAAATGACAAGAAGGCGGCTAATGATGATTAGTCGCCTTCTTGTAATATAAATTCTAAAAAATATACCTAACATAATGTTTTTATTTAAATAAATATATCAAATTTAATCTAAATGATTCTGTATTTGCTTTCTCATATCTCAACCATTCTTGTTTTGGCATGCTGTTTGCAAGCTCACACCAGTGTCAAAACTATGTGGAAATTGAAGATGTCAAAGTTTTTAAATACGACTTATGGAGGGCCGGCAAGCGTGCCATCAATTATTGGTGGCTATTGTAAGCGTCCACCTTTGGTTTCTTCAAAAACAATTAAAACGAATAGCAGTCGATTTGGCACGGCGTTTGCACGAACTCGTTTAGTCAAAAATTTGTGGATTGGCGAAAGTTATGAGTAAGATCAATACAAACATGGCCTCGGTGACGACCCTTTATCACCTTACTAACAAGGAAGGGTCCATGAACAAGGCATTAGAGCGTATATCATCCGGATTACGCCTAAACCACGCAGTTGATGATGCAGCGGGAGCTTCTATTGTTAATAGAATGACTTCGCAAATCAAAGGGATCGAGGCAGCCATTCGAAATGCTGCTGACGCGATATCTTTGACGCAAACAGCTGAGGGTTCCCTAGAAGAGGTGGCCCAGATCTTACACAGGATGCGAGAACTTGCTGTTCAAGCCGCCAACGGTGTTTACACTGGCCAGGATAGGCAGGCAATTAATAACGAAGTTGTTGCCATGCAAAATGAGCTAGGTCGCATTGCTGAGAGTAGCCGTTTCAATGGCGTAAAAATGTTGAATGGTGAGTTTCAAGATACAACCTTTCAGATTGGCTTTCAGGCGAATGATACAGCAACGCTCTCCATCGAAGATGTCCGTCCACAAGGGCTCGGTGAGTATGTGCTAACTACTTCAAATTCTAACGTCGCTGACGTTGTTATCGGAAACGCGACTGCGACCCGTGCAACTTCGATCGCTGGCTCTGCCGGCGTAGAGGTGGCCAACGTCTCCACCAGCTCTGGTTTTTCTGTTGGCACGCCAACTGCAGGTGACACTTACACTGTGACTTTGGCTATTGAGGGCGTGGCAGTGGCCACTATCACAACTGATCCCCTTTCTGCTGATTACTCTACAACACAAGTCGTGGCTGCCTTGGAGGCAGCAAAGCCAGAGGGCGCAAATTACACTTTCTCAGTAGATAGTGGGCAAATAGCGGTCACTTTTGATACAACTGGTAATTTATCAGGCACTGGTGCGGTGGTTACAATTACTAGTAATGACCATGCGGCAACCTATGGTAACGACGGAACCTTTGCAGTTACTGGGACGGGTACTAAAGTCACGGCATACAGCACTTCTGCAGTCCAAGAGGGAGACATTACTCTCAATTTGGCGGCAATGAGTGGTGACTCAACTACGGCCAACACAATTAATAAGATTGTCGCAGACAACCCCGGCGGTGTGTTTACATTGTCCGGTACAGATAAAGGTGACTTCGTAATAGACGCTGCAACTGGTAAAGTTACAGCGACACTAGATTATGAAAATCAAGCGGACGCCGACACTGACAACGTGTACGAATTTGAAGTCAATTACAGCGTTGGTGGCGTATTACTTGTAACTGAAGATGTTGAATTAACAGTTACTGACCGAATTGCTGATAACAACGATACCGAAGTGCCAGCTTTTGCACAGCCCAAACTTGGTACCAGTCTTGCAAATGTCTCTAGTGGAATTGTTGAGGAAGAAGATTTTACTATTTACGGCAATGTTGGAACTGAAGTCATTGATGTCAATGGAGGCAGTTCGGCCCGAGATATTGTTGCAAGTGTTAATGCTGTTCAGGGCGAAACTGGTGTCTATGCGGAAGCTCAGACAAGGGTTAACATGTCTTTCCCTGATCAATCTGAAGCTCTTTCAGATACAGTTTCCTTCACTATATATGGTAAAAACTCTTCACCGCAGGTTATTTCAGGAACAGTCGATTTTGGGGTTACAGGTGGACGGGACGCCAGTGTCAGAGGTTTGGCAGAAGCTATTAATAGCGCATCTGGTGCAACAGGCATTACTGCAAAGGTATCCGCTACAGGCTCTACGCTCACTATGATATCCAATGAAGGTTACGACATTGTTGTAGAAGGCTTTGAGTTAACAGCTAATGATATTGCTGCGAATGTATGGCCTGCTAATGAATCTTTTGAGAATATTGGTGACGCGTCAGTGCTTAAACAGGGCTCACTCAATAACAATAGCATGCGTGTCGGCGGTGTATTGACGTTCCACTCACCGTATGTGTTCTCTATTGCTACTGCAGCAACAGGAGCTGAGGGTGGTGGATTGTTCCAGCAGACACCAGGGGCTGCGACCTTGTCAGCAGTGTCAGACCTAAATGTTCTGACTATTGAGGGTGCTAAGAAAATGCTAACCTCTGTGGATGGTGCATTGGTTAGAATTGATCTTGAGCGTTCAGATATTGGTGCGACGATGTCTCGTATGGAGCACACAATTAAGAACCTTTCAAATATTGCCTTGAATACAAAAGGGGCACGTTCGCGAATTCAGGACGCTGATATTGCTGCGGAAACTGTAGAGTTGAACAGGGCTCAGGTATTATCACAAGCCGCGCAGGCAATGTTAGCCCAGGCAAATAGAACTTCGCAGTCTATTTTGAGTCTCTTGCAGGGGTAATTTAAACTTTATTATCAAAAAGGGCGCCTTTCGGCGCCCTTTTCTTTGTGAACAAAATCAGTAATCTACTGAAGCAAGGCGAGGACCGATTGCTTCGACTGATTGGCCTGAGCAAGCATCGAGGTTGCTGCCTGTCCCAGGATTTGCTGCTTTGACAGCTCGCTAGTCTCGCGGGCAAAGTCAGCATCCACAATACGGCCACGGGCTGTTTCGGTTAGCCGTGAACCATTTGATAGATTGTTAATATTATACTCTAACCTATTTTGTACGGCGCCAAGTTTTGCGCGCGATCCAATCACTTGATTTAATGCGACGTCCAATATTTCGATTGCTAGATTTGCACTGTCCTTTGTTGCTATATTTATATCTTCTAAATGTTGGCCATCATCAACAGGGTTATTTATAACCTCAATAGAAATGCTTTCTTTAAATCTGCTAGCGCCTGATATGTACTCAAGAGTCAAATCATAAGAATTTTTTGTTTCATAATCGATTAATCCTTTTGACTTGACGTAACCCAACTTGTCCACAGTGAAATGATTAGCGTCATCACCGGACAAAACAAATACCCCGTTACCTTCGCTGGATACAAAATTTTTGATTTCGTTAGATAGGGTGCCATTGACTGAGAAGAGGCCCTGGCGCCCTTCATTAAGAGTTAAATTGGTAATAGCTCTATCAACTTTTGTTAATGCGGCGTTTTGAGATGCCAAGTTAACGCCGACTGACAGTCTTGCTGGCGTAACTGTATCACTTGGGGCGTTAGCCTTAGTCATGGTGGCAGTGACGGTTTGGGTAATTGATGAGCTGGGACTATCATTGTAAATTATATCAAAAACATAGGTTCCGGCCCCAGCGTCACCTGAGAATACTAAATTATTGTTAATATTATCGATCGTAACATCACTGTTGGCTGAACCATCCCTAGTTATATTTTGAATGCTATAAGTTCCACCAGTAAAAGATGATGCGTAGTTGTCAAGTTCTGAGAAGAGCCCCCCTGCAAGATTAATTTCAGTTTCTTGGGCAGCTTCTAAAACGCCGCTAAAACTGCTTGTTGTGGTTGCAGATGACTCAGTTCTGCTGAATAAATCACTATTGCCTGAATTTGGATGATAAACATTTGTTAATTGGATCATTTCAGTGAAACTTTGACCAGTGCCCTGATCTGTGATCGTAACGGTCAGTAATTGCTCGTTCGGTGCAAAGTTGTCTACATTTACGGTTAACCGTCCGCCTGTGCTTAATGTTGTAAATGTCCCTCCCGTCATTGAGAAATCCAGAGGGCCAGAGGCATTATTTACAAAATTCCGACCAACATTTGATAAATGGGTGCCATTCGCAAGGTCTGTATAATTTTGTGCTGCATTTGAACCAACTTTGAGTGCGGCATATCCTTCTGGTTCAGTTTCTGTTGACGAGGCCGGAATAACTGCACTGTCGCCAGCAAAGTTTGTTACCCGTAATTCTACCTCTTCGGTAAATTTTGTGACCCCATCCTGAGCGGTGTAAACAACTGAAAATTTGTAGATATTGTCACCATTGCTATCTAAAGGAGCTTCATAATCCAAGGCCAAGTCCGAACTACTCAGAGTAATAGTGCCGTCTGAAGTGATATCAAAATTCAGATAGTCGTTTGATCCACTGCTGTCAGCGGCAATTGATAGAGTGCCGCTTGGCTGGTGCTCAGCACGAAATTCTTTAAATGCGTTGCTTAATAATGAAATATTTGCAGACAATTCGTTTCCTTCTTCTACGGTTGCTATAATAGAAGTGGAATTTGAAGCGCTTGGTTGAAGGTCATTTATTGTTAAAACAACCCTATCGATGAATGCGCCACCATTCAGGTCTTCATATTTGACCTTAAAAATATATGTGTTGCTGCCGTCAGACGAGAGGGGAGATTCGAAATCCAATTCATCGTAGCCGTCTGAAAGTGATATGTCGCCTGTTGATGGGTCTATTGAGAAGACTGAATTTTGATCGTTCTCATTAAGGATTATGCTATATGTTCCGTTCGTCTGATCCACTGGAACGGTCGATGAAGCATAAGATCGAAGTGCTTGGCTAAGCTCGCTCTGGGGAATGGCTACATTCCCTTCATCAGCATTTAAAAATATTGTGGTTCTTGCTGCGACAGAGTTTATCTTGATTGCATCTACCATGTCAGATGGCACCGTTTCGCCGCCTAAGGCATTTGGCCTTACTGAGTCTATCTTGATGCTTATTGCTTCCGCATTTGTATTTCCTGCACGTATATCAGTTGCGTAAGTGCCGTCTAGAACTTTAACATCGTTGAAGGCTGTATTTTCGGCAATTTTATCAACCTCTGAAAGAAGCGCGGTGACCTCTAGCTGGGCATTGGTTCTATCAGCATTTGTGTAAACACCATTATTCATTTGAACGGCAAGTTCGCGCATTCGAATGATCATGTTGGTAATCTCGGATATGCCAGCTTCAGCTGTTTGTACTAGTGAAATGCCATCTTGTGAGTTGCGAATAGCTGCGTTCATGCCGCGTAACTGGCTTTCCATTTTATTGGCGACGGCCATTCCTGCGGCGTCATCAGCTGCAGAGTTAATGCGAAGACCTGATGAGAGGCGCTCCATAGAATTTTGTAATTTTTTATTTGCTTGAACGGCGTAGGTGCGAGCAGTCAACGCTGAAACATTTGTGTTAATTACAGTCACCCTAAGCCTCCCATTTTAAAATTTGTTAGGTAATTGAAGGAAGGGGCGGGCTTGCCACCCCTTCCTTATGAGCCGTCAGGTCAATTCCCTATTGAAGTAGTGACAGAATTGACTGCTTTGACTGGTTGGCTTGGGCAAGCATTGCGGTAGCGGCCTGTCCCAGGATTTGCTGCTTTGATAGCTCGCTAGTTTCGCTGGCAAAGTCAGCATCAGTGATCCGACCCCGTGCTGTTTGTGTAAGCATTGCACCAGTGGTGAGGTTGTCGATATTGTGCTGCAGCCTGTTTTGAATGGCACCAAGTTTTGCTTGAGATGATGACATCTCGTCCAAAGCTTTATCCAATATGGTGACCGCGCGGGCTGCGCCAAGACTTGTTGCGACATCCACATCTCCGAGATGGTCGTTGTTTGCAACAACTTTCAATGCGATGGTGTCAACTATGGTTTCGCTTGCCTTGGCGCTTTGAGTGACTGTCATATTGATGGTTTCTTCAGCCACTTGCTCCGCAGAGATGATTGTTACTGAGTAGTCAACGGTGTTGGTTTGCCTATCACCTTTAAATGTTGTCGTGAAGGCAACAGTTGTGTCAGATGTAAGCAGGCCAACATTAGCAATTGTGACTACACCTGTGTTGCTGATACTAACACTCGCACCAGCAATGCCAGTTAGTGCACCAACCGAATAACCACCGTTTGCGGCTCCAACTGCCGGCGCAGTATTGCTGCCCGTATCATAGTAAGACGCAACATCAGTTGCCACAGCTAAGGTCACAGTGTTGTGAGTGCCTTCGACAGAGTATGCCTTATCATTGCCAGATATGCCTGTGCCGTAAACACTATCGTCTACTTCAGTTATAGCGTTAGTTCCTGAGCTATTGAAGTTATACCCTTTGAGCGTCACAGTCAGACTATTGTCAGGGGTATCGCTCGTGTCAAATGATAGCTTGCCTGAGTTCGCTGAATAAGTGAGTGCACCCGTGTCTGCATCTAGAGTGAAATCAGCTTCATCATTTCCGGAGCCTTTAGCAAAATACAATGCATCAGATTCTGCACCTAACGCTGTACTTTTAGCCAGGGTCACAGCGTGTGCTTCCTCTACGCTGATGGTTGATGCCCATTCCTCGATACCAGAATTGTCAGTCTTGTCTCCAGAAGTGTAGTCGCCAGCAGCGATCGCATTTGTTGTTTTGATAAGCGACGATGTGACTGTTAGAGCAACTTCATTATTGCTGGCTGTGTCAGCATCAAAAGTCACTGCAGCTGTATTGTAAACTTGGCCAACATTGTCACCAGAGGTTCGAATAGCCCAAGTTGATCCATCTGGTTTTGTCAGGCTATGTGTTGCAGTGTAACCATTAGCTGAAACAGCAGCATTCTTGGTTGATAAATCAATTCTGGCTTCAGCTGATTCCTTTACAGATAAAGTTGAGGTAACTGAATTATCCAGATTGTCTGTCCGCGTGCCGGTAGCGGTGGAAGTGGCAAGATCTGCGGAGCCTGATGTTGCGCCTAGTGTGGTAGTTTTTGCAGAGTCAATTGTTACCGAAATAGATTCCGCATTCGTGTTTCCTGCTCGGATATCGGCTGCATATGTGCCGTTAAGAACTTTCACATTGTTGAAGGCTGTATTGTCGGCAATCTTATCAACTTCTGCAAGAAGTGCGGTCACTTCAAGCTGTGCATTTTTACGGTCTGCATTACTGTAAACGCCATTATTCATTTGAACGGCAAGTTCGCGCATCCTAATGATCATGTTGGTGATTTCGGACATGCCAGCTTCGGCTGTTTGCACCAATGAGATGCCGTCTTGTGAGTTCCGGATGGCTGCGTTCATCCCGCGCAACTGGCTTTCCATTTTATTGGCGACGGCCATTCCAGCGGCGTCATCAGCTGCAGAGTTAATGCGAAGGCCTGATGAGAGGCGTTCCATTGAAGTTTGCATTTTGTCGTTTGCCTGTACGGCATAAGTGCGAGCAGTCAAAGCTGCTACATTCGTATTAATAACAGTCATTGTTTTTTTCCTCTAGTTTGTTCACCTCGGGACCTCGCTCCCGATCTAAAGGAAAGAACGACTGCTTCAGATTTTGTTAAGAAAATAAAGATTTTTTAATTGACAAACAAAAATTTAGTTTGGCACGGATTTTGCTTTGAATCAAAAAGGGCGCCTCTCGGCGCCCTTTTCTTAGTGAACAAAATCAGTAATTTACTGAAGCAAGGCGAGGACCGATTGCTTCGACTGATTGGCCTGAGCAAGCATCGAGGTTGCTGCCTGTCCCAGGATTTGCTGCTTTGACAGCTCGCTAGTCTCGCGGGCAAAGTCAGCATCCACAATACGGCCACGGGCTGTTTCGGTTAGCCGTGAACCGTTTGATAGATTGTCGATGTTGTGCTGAAGTCTGTTCTGAATAGCACCAAGCTTCGCTTGTGATGATGAGATTTCATCAAGAGCTTTGTCCAG
>ERZ807291.4943-NODE-4943-length-17215-cov-7.718939_pt1 | contig 17215 bp, 12 predicted proteins | sample MGYA00521257_ERZ807291 | MGnify/ENA primary metagenome ERZ807291 (study PRJEB31413, sample SAMN03169783) | marine metagenome | biome: Marine; feature: Water; material: Subsurface seawater | place: North Sea | collected 2011-04-28 | depth 1 m m ... | reverse complement strand
TCCGATCTTAGTTAAAAAATCGTTAAATGAGATACTCTCTCTTAGGGGGGATTTCGTGCAGAAAGAAGATGGTAGCTACGTTAGTAAGGGAGATTTGTTAGTTCAATCAATAGTCATGAATCATATAGGAGAAAAGTATCCTCAATTTAGATTAATATCGGAGGAACTTGCTCCCTTTGATGAGCTTAATTGGGATATTGGAGGTTCTTATATAATCTTAGATCCAATAGATGGTACGGAAAATTTTGTCTCCGGACTAAAAGAGTGGGGAATCGGTATTTCTGTATTTTCGAAAGGATCGCATCTCGAGTCCGGCATATATTTACCTGAGTTGAATGAGATTCTCATAACTGGCATGCCGGTGGAGAAAAATCAGTCAAGGATAATTGGGCTTTCTTCGTCATTACAAAAAAGAGATTTATTATCTCTTCCAGATACTGGATTTGAATATCGCATTATCGGTTGTTCTATGTACAACACTCTTTCTGCCATTAAAGGATCTTTTTTGATCTTCGAAAACATTAAGGGAGTGAATTGTTGGGACATCCTTCCAGGACTAAATCTTGCACTAGAGCATGGCTCTTCTGTTTTTGTAGATAACATTCCATATGATGGTGCGATGTTGTTTCCGACCAAAAAGTATAGGATTAAAATTTCTAATGAATAAAGCTAAAACAGTAATAAAAACTTTGCTCGATACTGACTTGAAGTCTAAATTGAATAACGACATTGTCATTATAGGGAAGGGACAGAGCATAGATCTGATTGATTTAAATAAATTAACAAACTTTATAGTTATTAATATGAACGATTCAGAATTGATTCATTCTGGAGATATATGTGTATTTCATGATTCTTGGGTGTCGGAATACTTCTCTAAAAATCAGCCAAACTGCGCTTTATACATTACTGATAAAAAAATGAACAATGCGCGTCAAATATTATGTGATTATGTACCGTCTAATCCCGAATCGTCACAATTTCAAATTCAACGCTTTTTTGGTGACGAGATATACCTTGAAAACTCGCTGTTGATGTCTGCACTAAGAATAGCCGATGAAATAGGGCGAATTTTACAGAAGAAAAAAAATGTATTTTTGCTTGGTATCGATTTTACTACTAGGATGGGCTATACGAAAAAAATTCCTTCGTCATCAGAGCATTTTCGTCCAGAATATCAGGAATATATGGTTAGCAGCCAAGAGCAGTCTTTGATGAGTCTGTTGATGCATCAGGATAATTTGTCCATAGCCATAAAGCATGTTGGTGATAAGCCTTATAGCTCTCATTCGGCTTCTGACTTTAATAATGAAGTGGTTACAGTTGCCAAATTAAATAAAGAAGTACTTGAATTAGCCAATGAGCAACTCGTTTCTGATATACCGCCGAAAGCGCATGGAATTGTTAAAATAGTTGCCGAGATAACCACTAACCATTTTGGTGATATTGATAGGCTTCTAAAAATGATCTCTCTATGTAAGGAAGCAGGCGCAGATTATGTGAAGTTACAAAAGCGAGACGTTGAAACTTTTTACACTCAAGAGCAGTTGGCGCAACCATATGAATCGCCTTTTGGTAGTACCTTTAGAGATTATAGGCTTGGAATAGAATTAGATGCGTCACAACTTGCTCAGGTAGCTTCGCACTGCGAAAAGATCGGTATTCAATGGTTTGCTTCGGTACTGGATCAGGCCTCTTATGCCTTTATTTTGGATTTTTCGCCCGAGTTGATTAAGCTACCTTCAACCATATCTGAGCACAAACTATTTTTACGGCATGTGGCTAAAAGTTTTAAAAAGGATATTGTCATTTCTACCGGCTACACGGACAGTTCTTATGAAGAATTTTTGCTAGACACATTTACAGAGTGCAGAAGCTTGTTTTTATTACAGTGTACGTCGGCTTATCCAACGCCGATAGAACATGCTCAAGTTGGAATTGTTAGGCACTACAGTAAGCTATCGGATAGAGATTTAAGAATAAAACCGGGCTATTCAAGTCATGATATTGGAAGTATATGTTCTATGATGGCAGTATCGGCTGGAGCTGTAATGATAGAAAAACATGTGAAGCTTTCCAGTGTTGATTGGTCGCACTTTGATGAAGTAGCGTTAGATCTTGGGACGGATGAGTTCAAAAATTTTGTATCAGATATTAGAGATGCAGAAAAAATTACGGGCACCGAAAAAAAGATGGTTTTGAGTTCGGAACATCACAAATATTGGCAAAACGAGTCAGTCTATTAAATTTATGTTAATATTATGCGTATAACTTTCTTGGTTTTTTAAAGATGACAAATTTGACCAGATCATGTGATTTGACTCTTCATATATATGATTCTGTTGAGAGCATAGATAAGGACGTCGTGCATGTGATGTTGTGGAGTCAGGCGGTAAACTCAAAGAAAGATAATCATTTTTCAGTTATGAAAATCCTTGAAGAAAATTCCGATGATTTAAAGAGAGATTACTTGTCGTCCATAAATGAAATTGGCAATGTAGAGGTAAATGACCGAAGTTTCAAAAGTCGGCTTTCTTTAAATGAGGATTTCAGTTTTTGGTGGATGAGCGCCATGGCCAAAAAATGCCACCATAGCACCTCATCTCATGTAGCCGACACCTTAAAAATAATGGCTTTTGCTTCGTGGATTCAAAATCAAAATTATAGCCATGTAGAGCTTAATTGCCTAGATAATCGTTCGGCAATAGTGCTGGGTCTCAAATTAAAAAAAATAGGTATAGGTTTTTCCAGGGGCACGGCTAATTTAGCTAAACGACCGTTGAGGAGAGTGCTGCTATCTAATTTAGTCTTGCCGCATTTTATAGCGGCATTTTGGTCTTTATTCCGATACGTATGGTCTCGAAGAGTGCTAATAGGCGTTGGCGTCAGCAAATGGTCAAATGCTTTATCAGACTCACTTATTGTTTCATATTCAGATAACATGGACGCACAATATCTAGCAAAAAGTCAATTTTACAGCAGGTACTGGGAGACTTTACCTGAGACGATTGAGTCTTTAGGGTCTCACATTAGTTTTTTGCACATGTATGATCCAGACATAAATATGTCCAACGCAAAAGAGGCGTCAGAAAAAATCAACGCGCTAAATGAGAGTAAAGATCGGTCACAAATTCATACTTCTTTAGATAGTTTTCTTAATTTAAATCTTGTCGTCCAGTGTCTTTTTGATTGGTTCAAGATAAATTTAGTTGCGTTGCGAATGAGGAAGGCCGTATCTAAATCCTGTGGCGATAGCTGGTTGTTAATGGAGGAAGATTTTTATAAATCATTTTTTGGTTTTTTTGGGCTTAAAAACTTACTATTTTATAAATTATTTATTCGTGCCTTGTCTTTAACTTCTATAAAAGATAAGGGATTTTATTTGCAGGAAAATCAGGGCTGGGAATTTGCGTTCGTTGATGCCTGGAGAAAAACTGGGCACGATCAGTTAATCGGTGTAGTGCATGTTCCGCTAGCCTATTGGGATTTGAGGATGAACTTTGATTCACGGAGTTATGTTGGTACATATCCAGTACCTTTGCCTGATATCGTTGGTGTAAATAATCGTGATAGCCTTGAATTATTTAAGGAAATGGCCCTACCTACAAATGTTATTCCGGTGGAAGCATTACGATATTTACATCTTTTGGACAGTAATTCGCCGTCTTTGCAGATTACACCTCAGCGGCAACGGATACTTGTTCTTGGAGATTATATGGCCAGTAAAACTGAGCATATGTTAACCTTTTTACAAACGTGTCCTTCTTATATTTCTGCGGCATACGAATTAGTGATTAAATTTCATCCAAACACGCAATTGTCCAACATTAACGTTGGTTTATTTTCTTATTCTATTTCAGATTCTCCTATTGGTGAATTACTTAGAGATTGTGATGTTGCATTTACGAGCGACTCCTCCTCAGCGGCTTTGGATGCTTATTGTAAGGGGCTTAAAGTAATTACACTGCGTGACTTAAGCTTCTTGAACTTGAGCCCGCTCCATAAAGCGCCAGACGTCTATTTTGTCACGAGTAGGAATGAACTTATTAGAGCTTTAGACGAAGCCGCCAATCACCATAGGAATGCAATACTTCCAGACTACTTTTATCTTGAAAAGACGCTTCCGCGCTGGAAATCTCTTCTTACTGGAGGTGAAAGTGCTAGCAAAATTATATAAGGCTACAAAGTATTTCCTGAAGCCACCAGCATTTAATTTTACTGCGGCCCATCAGCATTTTACCGCCTCTGAAATGGGCGAAATTAAGAAATTAGTTGGGAAGTCGGATAACAATATTATTGCGGAGTATGAAAGAACATTCGCTGCCTTAATAGGTGATGGGTCTTGTGTCTCTTTCAGCGCAGCCCGTATGGGTTTTTATAGTTTTATGAAGTCTGTAGGCGTGGGACCGGGAGACGAGGTAATATTAACTGCTTTTACTTGTTCTGTCATGGCGAATGCGATTCTTAAATTAGGAGCGGTTCCTGTATATTCAGACATTGATGCTGCATCGTTAGGGTCCTCTCCGCTGGAAATTGAAAGACTGGTGTCTAACAAAACTAAGATGATAGTTGCTCAGCATTCATTCGGCATTCCATGTGACATCGAATCTATTGTTCGTATTGGAGAAAAAAACAATATCTTTGTTCTAGAAGATTGCGCTATTTCTCTCGGATCTAAAATAAATGGTCGGGCGGTTGGAACTTTTGGCCACGGAGCAATTTTTTCAACCGATCATACCAAGCCATTAAATACCATGATAGGTGGATTATTCTATTCAGGAGATACTAGTTTAGTAGCAGCCGTAAAATGTATTAGAGATGATAGTGCTCAATTAACTCAAAAGCATCAGCAAGAACTTTGGCGGCGCGTTATAATCGAGAGATTACTCTGTCGAGATTATAGATTGCAATATCTCAAGTTAGTGGATTATTTTTATAATCTCTTAGAGAGAATTCATTTGCTTGATGGCCCTTTTTTGACGTCAGATTACAGTGCCTTGCCTCAGACAGGGAGATATCCATACCCTTCCCAAATGCCAACCTTTCTTGCGTTTATAGGAATTCTTCAGTTGCGAATTTGGAATAGAGAGGTTCTTGATCGGGTGAACTTTTTAGAAAAGCTTAAGTTATTACTAGTAGAAAATAACATGTCGGCCCTAATGCCCTCAGCCTATTTTAATACTGATTTACAGATTGTCCCTTTGCGCTTGGCTTTAAGTTTTGATGGAGGAAAAGCATTTAGGGCTAAATTGGGAGCGCTGATAGATATCGATGGAACATGGTTCTTGGGGCCACTGATAGCGACTCCTGAGGACCCTATTAGTTTTGGGTGTGACTCAGAGAAATTGCCGGTTTCAAGAAAAACAGGTAGAGATATTGTAAATATTCCCTGTAATTTAGGCTCGGCTGCAAACAAAAAAATACTCTATAACCTAGCAAAAATCATAGGGAAAAATAATGAAATTTGAAAATGTAGTTGTTAAAAGTGATTTGGAATACGTACATTCTTGTCTGTCTGAACATCAAAATAAATTTCAGGGTGCTACAGTTCTGATGACTGGTTGCGCGGGGTTTTTAGGCTTTTATATGCTGAATTACTTAGTTAGGTATTCTAGTGAGCTCGGGATAAAAAAAGTAATAGGACTTGATAATTTCATTATTGATAAACCAGAGTGGATTGAGGTACTTGAATCAGAAAATCGAGAAATATTTAAAGTTCATAATTTTGATATCGCTAACGACAATCTCAGTGATGTAACAGGCCTTGACGAGGCAAATTATATTATTCATGCAGCATCGATAGCGTCCCCAATTTTTTATAGACAGTATCCTCTGCAGACTGTAGATGCAAACGTCTGGGGTCTGCGAAAGTTGCTCGATTTTTATAATTCCGATAAATTAAAAGGATTTCTGTTTTTCTCGTCTAGTGAAATATATGGAGATCCTGAGCCATCCATGATTCCAACTCGCGAGGATTATCGAGGGAATGTTTCCTGTAACGGGCCGAGGGCTTGTTATGATGAAGCAAAGCGGTTTGGCGAAACATTGTGTTGGATATACTCGGAGGAGTATAAATTACCCATCACTATTGCAAGACCGTTTAACAACTATGGGCCAGGCATGAAGTTGTCGGATAGAAGATTACCCGCTGATTTCGCAAAAGCGATCCTCAATCAAGAGAATATTGATATTTTATCTGATGGGACTCCAACACGTACGTTCTGTTATGTAGCAGATGCGGTGGTAGGATATTTTTTGTGTCTGTTACATGGAAAATATGATTTTTTTAATATCGGCATAGAGACTCCTGAAATATGTGTTAGGGACGTTGCTGACATATACATCAACGTTGCGAAAGAAGTCTTGGGGTATGATTTGAAAATGACTTATATGACTAGTGATGATGAGGATTACTTGACTGACAATCCAAATCGCCGTAGTCCATCGATAGATAAAGCTAGATCTTTATTAGGATACAATCCTACAGTAGGCGTTGAGGAGGGCGTCAGGCGCTTTATTTCATTTTTAAAACAGGATCAAAATTCATGAGAGTAGCTGTTATTGGGACAGGATATGTAGGTCTTATTTCTGGAGTATGTTTGGCAGACAAAGGGCACAAAGTAATTTGTGTTGATAGAGACCTTACTATTGTACAGCGATTGAATGCTGGTATTCCGACCATTCATGAAAAAGGGTTACCTGCGATGTTAAGCCGTGTCGTATTGGACAATATGTTTTCTGCAACGAATAGCATTGACGCCGCGTTGTCAGATGCTGAGATAGTACTTGTCGCCGTGGGTACACCATCTGTTAATGGATCTATTGACTTATCTGCAATAGCTAATGTTTGCGATTCGATAGGGGAATTCATTAAAAATTCTTCACGCTATATTTGTGTAGTAATTAAAAGCACAGTTATACCATCTACAACAGATACATTTATTCGGGATCAACTTGAAAAAAGTTCAGAAAAAAAATTGGGTCAATTTGGATTAGGTATGAATCCGGAATTCTTGAGGGAAGGTAAAGCTATTGAGGATTTCAATTCACCAGACCGTATAGTTTTTGGTTATGAGGATTTGGAAACGTTAACCAGACTTGAATTACTCTATCAGCCTTGGGACGCAGACAAGCTAGCGATGAGCACTCGATCTGCAGAGTTAGTCAAGTATGCTAATAATATGCTGTTGGCTACTCAAATATCTGCGATAAATGAGATTGCTAATTTATCTGCGATGCTAGGAGGTATTGATTTTGAGGATATTATCAAGGGGATCCACTTAGACAAAAGATGGAGCCCTATTCTAGACAGTGGAGATAGAGTAAAGCCGCAAATTCTAAGCTATTTAGAGCCCGGTTGTGGCTTTGGTGGTTCTTGTTTCCCTAAAGATGTTGAGGCTTTTAGGTCGCAGGGAGAATCCTTAGGGTTGAAAATGCAACTCTCTAATGCGGTTCTTAATATTAATTACGACCAACCTTTTCAAGTAGCAACTATATTGCAGAAAACCCTTGGCAGTATAGAAGGAAAAGAAATACTAGTGCTTGGCTTGGCATTTAAACCGGATACTGATGACGTGAGAGAGTCTCCTGCATTAAAAATTATTACGGATCTTATAAATAGAGGTGTCCACGTCACAGCGCACGATCCAATAGCAATATCTAATTTCAAAACATGTTTGAATAATAGTGAAGCAGTAATATTTATTGATGATTGGCGCCAAGAATTAGATCGCTTTGACACTATTGTCGTTATAACGTCTTGGGCTGAGTATATTGAAATCGGAAATTACCAATTAGAGTCGAAAACTATATTCGATGCAAGAGGTATGTACGGCAAAGGGGAATTGGATTGCGCTAATTACTTAACCTTTGGAAGTTCTTAGATATTCTTTAGCTCCATCCGTTCACACAGTCAGCCTTGGTAATTTTGAAATTAGTAATCTAAATTTCAAATATTTTTACAAATTACGCCAATATAGAGTGCAGGTCACTCTAAATTTGACGGATATCCATTGTCGGCAGATTATGAAGTGCAACAGTTCTAGATGTATTAACTTAAATTTAAGGATTTAGTATGAAAGTAGTTATCTTAGCGGGCGGCTTTGGGACTCGATTATCTGAGTTAACAGGAGATACGCCTAAACCAATGGTACATGTTGGTGGTAAGCCTATCTTGTGGCATATCATGAATCACTATGCTAGCTACGGGTATAACGATTTTGTTATAGCACTTGGCTATAAGGCTGAGGTGGTTAAAAAGTTTTTCTTAGATTATGCGTCTTCGCAGTCAGATTTTACTATTGACATGTCAACTGGCGATATTAAGTGGCATAACAAGGTCGAGCAGGATTGGAAAATCACGTTGGTTGATACTGGTCTCAATACTATGACTGGAGGGCGAGTGGGTAGGCTATCAAAGTTCATTGGAAATGAAACATTTATGCTCACATATGGCGATGGACTTAGTGACGTAAACATAAGTGATCTGGTGTCAGAGCATAAAGCCGGAAATAAATTAGTTACGGTAACTGCAGTTCATCCAGGTGCCCGTTTTGGTGAGCTTGATCTGGATGGAGTATCTGTTAAGTCATTTAAGGAGAAACCGCAAATGAACAAAGGGTGGGTTAATGGAGGATTCTTTGTTATTGAACCTGCATTCTTAAAGCTTATAACCTCTGATGAAATTGTTTTGGAGAGAGAGCCACTAGAGAGTGTTGCTTCGAGCAATCAGCTTAACGCGTTTCTGCACGAAGGTTTTTGGCAATGCATGGATACAGTTCGCGATCGCCAATATTTGGAGTCGTTGTGGGCAGAGGGAAACGCGCCGTGGATAGTGTAGGAAAAAAAACGCTCAGACTTTCGAAATCATGTATTGGTGTTGCTGAAAAAAAAGCTGTTATGGATGTTTTAGATGGTGGCTTTTTAGGTATGGGGAGTAAAGTGCAGGCATTTGAAATAGCGCTGTCAAAATTTTTTGGTAGGCCTGCGATCTGCGTGGTTAATGGCACCGCGGCACTGCATTTGGCGTTGCAGGCGTCTGGTATTGGTCGAAATGATGAAGTTCTTGTCCAATCTTTAACATACGTTGCGAGTTTTCAAGCAATTTCTGCAACGGGCGCGATACCCATAGCTTGTGATATTGATCCGATAACCTGTGGAATTGATTTAGAGGATGCGTCTAAAAGAATTACTAAACAGACTAGGGCCATCATGCCGGTGCATTATGCGGGAGGTGTAGGCGATCTAGATGAAATATACACATTTGCTGAGAAACATGGTCTCAGAGTGATCGAGGATGGAGCACATGCTTTTGGAACGCAGTATAAAGGGCAGATAGTAGGCGGCTTTGGAGATATTTCCTGTTTTAGTTTTGATGGTATTAAAAACATAACGTCGGGCGAAGGAGGGTGCATAGTCAGTGATGATAAAGACGTGATCGAAAAAATTAAAAATGCACGTCTTTTAGGTGTTGAAAATGATACTGAAAAACGTTTTTCTGGGTCTCGAAGCTGGAGTCCCGATGTGAATTTTCAGGGCTGGCGCTATCATATGAGTGATATTATGGCGGCTATCGGTATTGTCCAGCTTGAAAATTTTGGATATCACAAAACGCAAAGACAAGAATTAGCTAAGGGTTATGCTAATCTTTTGTCTAAGGAGCCGCTGATTACCTTTTTTGATCATGACTATAACTTTGTTGTTCCCCATATATTTGTTGTTGTACTTGATTCGTCGATTGATAGGGAAGTTGTTATGTCTTTTTTGTCTGAACGAGGTATACCAGCAGGAATTCACTACAAACCTAATCACACGCTATCATTTTTTAAAAACCAATCAAGTCTTCCGCTGCCGACAACAGATGGTTTATATCCAAGATTACTAACGTTGCCTTTACATCCTGAATTAGACTTTGATGATTTGTTGCGCATAGTTTCGGTTCTCTCCGAAGTGGTCAATAAAAATGCAAAATAAGCCACTGGTTAGCATTATAGTCAACTGTTACAATGGTGAAAAATATCTTAACGAAGCTATTACCTCTGTATTCGAACAAACATATCAACATTGGGAATTACTTATTTGGGATAATCGTTCCACAGATAATACAGCCAAGATTTGCGCTAGTTTTACAGACTTGAGATTTAAATATATTTTAGCTCCTAATCACACTAACTTAGGAATGGCTAGAAAAGAAGCTGTAAAAGAAGCATCGGGAACTTGGGTATGTTTTTTAGATTGTGATGATTTATGGCACCCAAAAAAATTAGAACGTCAGTTGAAATACATTGAAGCATTTCCTGACATAAATATTATTTATTGCCAAACTAAGTATCTATTTGAAGGAGCATTGGAATCAACTTGGGCTCAAAATTTACATAAATCAAGTGCCAGAGATGAAACTCTAAAACCAAAAAATATTGGGTTTAATAGTTTGCTATATAAAAATTATATAGCGCTAGTGTCTGCTTTATTCTACAAAGAAGCTTATGACTCAGTCGGAGGAATTGATGCTAGTTTAAGCCAGGCAGAAGATTATGATCTTATTTTAAAACTTGCAAAAATTGGCTCAGTTTATTTAGTGGAAGAGACACTCTGCTATTATCGAATACATGGTCGAAATGTAACTCAGAGTCAATTGCAGCTTGACCATCAAGAGTGTATTAAAATTTTGAATAATTTTTTACCTGATGCGGCTGTCTCCAAAGCGATAGATAGCCGAAATGCAAAATTTGCGCTTAACCTGCTTCGAGTTGGAAAGATGCGGGAGGCGTTTGGTTATTCAAGCATAACTAAAATGGCGTTAGTTTTAAGTTATTACATATCAGGTCTGATAGCTCGATGAATGCTTTTTTCATAATTTTAGCGGCCCTTATGTTTGTAACACTCTCTCCGATGTTGATTGCTTACACATCAGTTGTTTCTGGTTGGTTGTATTTCGTATCACGTAAAATAAATTATTTAGTAGTCACATTCCTTGGATTAGTTATCTACTGGCCTGAAAGTATGGTGGGTCAAGCCAAGTTTTTGAGTTTAACTTTTGTAGTTTATATAGCATGTTTCTTCTATTTAATTACTTTATTGCTAAATGGAGTAAGTAAATCAAGACTCAGAGATGTAGTTGTTAATCATTGGTATTTTGTGATTTCACTCTTCTTACTCTGGCTTTATGTTTATGTGCCGATTCTATCCCACACGTATTTAAATTTAGAGATTTTCACTGGCAGAGATGTTTTATATATTTCTACTGATCGGTCGTCACACATGCTTAGTTTTAGTTTGCCTATGTTTTTAGGAATAATTTGTTTTTTGATTTTATCTCTATCGGCCTACCAACTTAAGAAGGTTGCGCCTTTATTTAGGTTGTTAAAAGTATCAGTAATGATTTACATAGGAATGTCACTCTTTAGATACGCGTTAAATTTTGACTTCATACCCCAAAATTATACAGAGGTAAGATATGATGGTTATAGATTATCAGGTTTTGCTAACCCCGACCCAAATGGTTATGCAAGGAGTTTGCTTGTCATTTTCGCTCTTGTTGGGGCAAATGTTTTAGAAAAACCCTCTAAGCTAATTGGGTTAACAGCTTTTGCTTTAATTGTTGTTGCGATTTTCATGAGCGGTTCAAGAACTACCCTTATGTCATTATCAGTGGCTTCTGTAATATTGCTGTGGTTATGCTTACCAATTAAAAAAGCTACATTAACCATGTTTTTTATAATAGCGAGCTTTGGTATTTTCTTATCCAGTGGTTTATTTGAAGCTATCTTATACAGAAATGGTGTATCGGGAGCTATTTTATCTGGAAGATATGGAATTTATCTTCATGTAATATCAATCTTGATTGACAGTCCGTGGGTTGGTTTACGTCCGGGTGGCTGGATGGAGTACTTGGCGTCTAGTGTAAATATGGTCGATGGAATAGTGAGATCGAGAATAACAACGATTGATGGAACTGCATTAAAAATTCAGTCAACCCATAGTTTTTATTTGGAAGTTGCCATCAACTGGGGTTTGCCTATGTTATTTGTAATATTATTGATGTCGCTCTCAATTCTAAGAAACAGTCTAAGTGCTATAAGAGATTCTATTGATGTTAGTGGTGATATTCGTGACCTTCGTTCTTTGTTAATTGGTTTGGCTGCTTTGATCTGTGCCATACATGTGCATGGTGTTTTTGAAAACATCCCATTAGTAATCTATTTTGGTATTTTAGGAATTAGTGCTGGAGTTTCAAGAAAGTTAAAACATGAGTTAAGAAATAGTAATTTAGATTTAAGCGGAGTGAAGCTTTGTCATGACTAGAAGAAAATTGGTTTTTAGAATATGAAGTAAAAAAAATTACTCTAATACGATTTTGATTATTTTTATACTAAATCTTTTTTCTGAAACTGGGTTTTAGAATGCTGCTGAAAAAATAAAATTGGAACTTAGTGATATTAAAGCTATTGCTGAATTCTCAAATATTATAAAATCAATATTAAAGGTGTAGCTTTATGACAAGATCTTTTTTAAAAGATGCTGCAACAATGGCATCAGCTCCCTTAATTATTCAGGCGATGTCTTTTTTATTAGTTCCGGTCATTGCTAGATTGTATACGCCTATACATTTTGGCGAATTTGGGGTATTTATTGCAGCCTTTTCAACAATACTGACATTAGCGACATTAGACTATGCAAATGCGATCATGGTATGTCGCACTGATCAGGAAAAATCTGTTTTAACGGGCTTATCTTTTTCTATTTGTGCTATTGGCATGGGTATTTTAGTTTTTTTATATTGTATAAATTTAATTGCTAAAATGATGCCTCATAATTTACTTCCCTGGCAGTGGCTCTGTTTTGGTCTTTTTTTATATGGATCTCATGGAGTTTATAATACATTGAGATATAGATGTTTAAACTTGGCCTTGTTTTCTGCGATTGCTGGCTCATCTATCGCTCAGTTTTTAAGTAACAATTTTGTAGTCCTAATTTGGCCTTTGTTTTTTGCTGCCTCTGCTTATGGTCTGATTATCGGCAGTCTTTTTGGTATTTTTGTTCAATGCTGTTTCCTAGCTGGATTCTTGTTGTTTTACGTTAAACCGCCGCTAGTGAGTTTTAATTTAAACCAGATGAAGGATGCAGCAAAAAGACATAGAGATTTCCCTTTTTTTTCTGTGCCATCTAATTTTATATCACGTGTTTCAATTGATGCTCCAATAATAATTTTAGCTATATTTTTTGATCAGGAGCTTGTCGGTTACTACCTTATGACGTTAAGGCTTTTAAATATGCCACTTAGTTTATTAAGTAGTTCTATTGGGGAAGTTTTTTTTAGCAGAGACTCCAAACTTCCTGATGGTGATTTGCCTCTATTGTTTAGAATTTATTTGATACTATGCTTTATTGGAATTTTTCCTTTGTTAACCATTAGCTATTTTGGTGAGGAAATAGTTATATTCCTGCTTGGAAATCAATGGGCGTTGTCAGGATTTCTTATCAAGTATCTTATTTTTCTTACGATATTGAAATTCATATTTACCCCTGTGCACTTTGTCGCTGTGAGACTGAGATTACAGAAATGGACCTTTATCGCTAACCTATTACTCGCTTTATCTCAATTAGGCGGAATGATTTATGGTGGATATTTTGGTAATCTTGAACTTGGCTTAATAGTGGGTACGGTTTTAGGGGGAGCTTTTTGGATCTGCTATAGTCTTTCTATCTTTTCTTTAGCAGGAATTACGGTGCATCAAACCCTGAAAATAATTGGTTTAGAGACGATTCTGTCAGTCTTAATGCTCTTAGGTTTCAGTGTAATTAATTCTTATTTCAATGGTATTATTCTGTTTGCAATGGTGATTGGATTTAGCCTCATTTTTTATATTGCTAGATTTGTTGTTTCAAGAGAATTGAGAAATTTATGTCTCGATGGCTACAGACACCTATTTCCAAATTAAATTTATTATTACTATATATCTTTGTGCATGGTTCTTTTATTTATAAGCAAATGTTAACAGGCTAAAAGGATCTCTCGAATTGGTCAAAAATAAAATTTTATTTGTATTGCACCAATCACCGCCGCTACATGGAGCCGCGCGCGTTGGTGATGTTATTCGTGCAAGTGAAAGTATAGCAAAAGTTTATGAAACGCGGTTTATTAAGATTAAAGGTTCTGAGTCAGTTAGTCAGATAGGGCGCTTTAGTTCAAAAAAAATCTATGCAGGTTTAGTGTTATATTTAAAAGTTTTTTGGTCATTACTCGTTTTCCGTCCACACAAAATCTATTTCACACCTTCTAAAAGTGGTTTTGCACTTTACCGTGATGTGTTGATTTCAACATTGTGGAAAATTTATGGATTATTTTTCTCAGCAGATATTTATTATCATTATCATACTAAAGGAATTGATGAATATGTCTCGCAGTCCGCATTTAGCCTAAAACTCACACAATTTTTTGTTAAAAATGTCACCCTCATATTAATGAGTAGATTGCTACAGAATGATTTCAATAAAGTTGGAAGTTACAAGAATTGTGTATTACTTCCTAACGGCGTACCTGACCGATTAAGTGAGGTTGAGTTTCTGAAAAACCTAAATTTAAAGTACAGAAATGAAGTCCAGCTTCAAGCACTGTATCTGTCACAAATGACCAAAAAGAAAGGTTATGGTGAGGTTTTGAATCTTGCTCGGCAATTAAAAGGTCTAAACATAAGTTTTCATTTTGCCGGTGCATGGGATAGTGAGAGCGATGAAAGATATTTTTTTGAATATGTTAAAAAGTATAAGTTAGAACAAAATCTAACATATCATGGGTTTGTTAGTGGAAAGAAAAAGCAGTCTTTGTTTAATAAAGCACATGTGCTTTTATACCCTAGCAAAGACGATGCGTTTCCCCTTACAATTTTGGAAGCATTATCATTTGGTATACCAGTTTTAGCGACTGCAGAAGGTGCAATTCCTTCTATGTTGAATGAGAAAACTGGCATTATTATACATGATATAAATAAATTTTCTGACTCTATGGAAATTATAGAGAGTAAATTTATTAATAAGACAACAGCTAAGGCATGCCGGAGTCGATATAAAAATTTTTTCTCTCTAGAGGTATTTGATGATAATTTAATAAAGATTTTAAAAGAGTGAATATAATCTAAGCAGTAAATTCAGAAAATATGGTGGGAGCTAATAAATATACTGTGAAATTTTTTTATGAGGGTAAGAATTAATCCAAACGTTTTTATGACACTATGCTATTTTGCATGGTTATTGTTCTCTTTGATTCTTAAAACTTGAGTAAAACGAATTTAAGCTGTCGTAGGTAATATTTAATTGACATATAAGGAGCTCTACTCTGGTATATCATTTTCCAAACTTTGTTTGTTGGCGAGAAATCTTCTATGATTATAATCGCGATCGTGATTTAATTTATATTGATAGCATTCTATGCTTTCTGGTAGGCATACTTGTAGGGAAAGTTGGGAATTATTTTTCTGGCGCTCAAATGGCTCATCGTCTCCTTAATGAGTCTTCTAACCAACTATATTTTCTTTTGGCCAAAAATGTGGAGAAAATTAGTGTAAACAAGAAACTCATATTACCCTTCAAGCCATCTTTTGAGGGCGATCCAGAGTTATTAGGTTTCCTCGAATATTTGCCTCACGGAAGTACTCTAGTAATTGGTATAAGCTCACCAAAACAGAATAAATTAGCCAATTATTTATATAGTATACGACCTGATCTTCAATTTTTTTGCCTAGGAGCTGCAGTGCAAATTACTTGGGGAATGAAGTATGCAAATTCCAAGTTAAGAGGGTCTGGATTTCAATGGATTGAGTTTTTGCTATTGCATCCATTACGGACCATTGAAAAAATCAGTAATTCTGTTTGGGAGGCGTTTTTAATACTTACGTCTCGAAAAAGGATAATGCTGTTTCGAAGGTTTGTTGTAATAAGCCAGCACAGTAAATGATGCCCAAAACCATTAGGATGTCTCATTAGCAAAATTGGACTTATATGTCAGTCTTTCTTAACACTGCATGCAATCTCTAAATTTAATTAGACTAACTTTCTTAAAGGTTAGTGGATTATGTTTATCAAAAGAAAGTGTTGTGGATAGATTTAGTAATGATTTTAGGCAGAGCATTCCAATTAAACACTATATTTAAAGTTTGAGGTAAGTTATGCGAATGTTTGACTGAGACATATAATTGGATTGTTGGCAGCAACGATATTGTATGAAGATAGACAAAATTCCACCAGTTTTGCATACTGGTATGTGTGAAAGTAATTTAAAAAAATTTAGAAATAAGGAAAATTTTACTGGAGATGACTGATGATATATATGAAGTTTTTCAATCAGTCTCATAATGCAGCCTATATAGCTGATAATGGCTATCCTTTTTTTCAATAACTCAATATATCTATGGCTGAAGGGCAGTATCTTTCAAGCTTTGAATTGGTTTGTTTTGAAAAAATCAGCCTAATAGTAGGTATTCATTCTGGGCTCTACTGAAAACTATAAGCTTATCAATTACAGGAGTAACTGTATCGATCGGTTATCGAATCCAATTAGGCAGTGCTAGACTTAAAAAGTAAAAACGAAGCCAAATGCTTTTGTATGTGATAAATATGTATATTAAATTTCTTGACCATCAGTTTAAACTTTTCTTTTTCAATTATAATAGATATTGTTTTATTTTAAATATTGAGGTTGATAATGGGCAAAAACCAGGAAAATATTTTTGACGATGAAATTGATTTAAGGAATTTATTCTCTACACTTTGGGGTGGCAAAATTTATATAATGCTCATCTCGATTTCATCTGTTTTTATTGCGTCTTTTTACCTTCAATCTGCGGAAAGAAAATATTCTGTTGAATATAAATTAAAACCGGTGGGTGAAACAAAAGTTAGCCCATCATTTTCTGGGTTGGGCGGTTTCGCATCACTTGCGGGCATTCAATTGCCAACCAGTTCAAACAATGATTTTAATATATTTAAAGAACTCATAACTGCGCCAGAAGTTTCAGAAATAATCTTTGAAAATAAAAAAATTATTAGAGAGATATTTAGATCTGAATGGGATGAGACACTCAATAATTATTCAAGACCACCGAAAAGTAAAATACAGATTTTTGTTAGTGATGCTAAGAAATTATTAACTGGAAATATAGACGTAAATTATATGCCTCCTAACCCTAGGAGACTTGCTATTTTTATCAATAAAAATATT
>ERZ807291.4935-NODE-4935-length-17235-cov-6.610768_pt1 | contig 17235 bp, 14 predicted proteins | sample MGYA00521257_ERZ807291 | MGnify/ENA primary metagenome ERZ807291 (study PRJEB31413, sample SAMN03169783) | marine metagenome | biome: Marine; feature: Water; material: Subsurface seawater | place: North Sea | collected 2011-04-28 | depth 1 m m ... | reverse complement strand
CTCTATCAAACAAAAAAATGAAGTCCGCGGCAGGAAACCAAACACTATCCAGGAATCTTATATATTGGCTACAAAATGAATCGGAGATGTTAACAGTTACTCCGAGAAAACTTCATACCTATTTCGTTACCATGAATCATAAGGAATTTGAAACGACACTTTACTATTTTACCATTATACCAGCATCAATTTTAATCGTTGGTCTTTTTGTCGGATGGTTACGCAAAGAACTTTAACCATGAAAAATCGTACAATCATTCTAATAATCGCGAACCTGATTTTAGTCGCATACATTTTTTTCAATCTTCAGGAAGAAAAAAAAACGGCACTAAACTTTGAAACTAGTGTTTTTACAACCTTGAGTAATTTAAATGCTTTGGAATTCACTTTTCCATCTCAAAACAAATTCCTAGCATTGCAAAAAAACCAAAGTGGAGACTGGCATCTCTCAACTCCTGTTAGTTGGCCTGCTGAACCACTTGGCTTGTCCAATTTCCTGACAAGTTTATCACATCTTGATGCAAAGTTTTTGGTCTTCACAACCGAACTTGAAAGGAGAGGAGAATTACTGACTGACTACGGCTTTGACGAAAATTCGTCCTTCTTTGTATTAAAGGGAAAAGAAAATAATCTAAAATTCAAACTTGGTAAAATCACCCGCGATGAAAACTTTGTTTATTTACTTACCGGCGATGACAATGAGCACGCAGAAGGCATAATTTGGAAAGCCTCATCCGGGATTATAAAATGGGCACAAAGAGAACTTGCTGATTGGGCCCTTCCGCACTTCATCCATTTTCCTCTATATGCCATGGATGAAATTTCGACCTCCTCATCAGATGAATCTTACAGTAAGCAAACGAAACTGGTAAGAATCAACAACGATTGGACCTTCACCCTTCCCTTTTCTGCAAAAGTAAATACGGAGAAAATCAATTTTCTCCTCAATCAATTAATCTCTGAAAAAATATTGGGCTTCTATTCAGAACCCTTGTCCTCTCCTCTCCCCACTCCGATTATTGAGCTAACCATCCAAGCGTTAGGAAAAGTACAGAAAATTCAATTTTTTGAGCAAAACAGCTCTGCAACTTCCTTACTTTTAGCTAGGAGCGATAGCCATGAATTAACATTCCTAGTCTCTTCCGATATCATCGATACCCTCAGCGACTGGCCCAAAAAACTACGAGAGAGAAGATTATTTTCTTTAGAACCCCACAATTTAAGTAGAATCAAGATAACTTCCATAAATTCTTCCTTGTCGTTAAGACAAAATGATTTGAAATCATGGATGGGTCTCGAGGATAACGGTACAGATAGTTTAAGCTTTGACGCAGAAAATTCTTCCATTGTCGAACTTTTCAATAAGCTCAACGCACTCGAAGTTACCGATTTCATGATATTTAACCCAACCCCTTCGGAATTGACAGCAAACGGTTTCAGTAATCCTGACTATCGTCTTGAGATCGATTACAAGGACAGCACTCGCCAGAATCTTTTGTTCAGTCGGTCAAATGACCAATCTTCATACCTAAAGGCTTTTGTATCGGAACAAGCTCTAATTTGTTTAGTCAACGAGCATTGTGAAGAATTACTCAACACCAAATCGCTACAATATCGAAAAAAATCTCTCTTCCCCCCTGGGTTTAAGCCTGACCGCATTATTTTCAAATCTTTAAAAAAAGCAGTTGACCCATCGATTCTCGCAATAAATTCGGGTGGAGAAAGTTTCGAAAGGCTAATGGATTTCAAAGCTAAAAACTATATCAATTCGCAACCAAATGAAGATGGCACATGGGTGGACGGAAATTGGGTACCATGGTGCTTTTCTCTAAAATTCGAAAAAATGCTTGATGATAGTAAACAATCTATTGAATTTCTGCTCAGCGACCGAATAGGTGGATCCACTTGGTATGCAGGACTAGTTGATGAGCAAATTGTCTGCACACTACCAATTCACCTTATTGACGAATTGACAACAATTCATCCTTCTCCTCGCGAGAAAGATCTTTAACCATTAACCCTCGTGAAGCCCTCCCGTACCTACAAGTCGTTGGCGGCAATTGAAGAAAAAATTAAATTTGCCCTACTGCTTTTTCTTATCGGGCAAATTTTTTATTTAAGCTTCAGTAATATGCGGATTCCTCTTCCTCCAGTAATCTTAGATAAAATTATTGAAAACATTGATGGAATCCCTCCTGGTTTTTCCATACATTCCAAAGGGTCAAGTTTGCACGGCTTTTCAGAACTTCACTTCAATGAAGTGGGAATTTATCGTGACAATGAGATTATTGCTAACTTGCATAACCTGGAAATTCATATCAACCCAGAGCTTTTAGCTGGAGACCATTCGCCTCCCTTCCTTTCATTATTTCTGACAAAAGGTTCAATAATTTTAAAAACAGGAACGAAAGAACTAGCAAATTTCAAAAACATAGCTTTTGAAAAAAACAGAGGCTCCAATTATCAACTTTCCGCAGATGTAGATTTCGCAGGACATGAAATAAGATTCCATGGATGTTTTGATCTTTCCCACAATTCAGTACATAGGAAAAATTCAGACGAAAAAATATTGGAGGTTCTTGACCAAGCCGAGAAATTATTAGTGGAATTAGAGAAACAAAATGAGTTCATCCCTAGAACGAAATTCAATGCATTTGCAAACTGGTCGAACAATTCTCTTTCTCTTAAATTAAACCAAGTCGATGATACGGATGACCACTTCATTAAAGGATTGTCCCTAACATCCACAATAGAGTTGTGCGATCCGCCAAAGGCACAGGTCGTGGCCAAAGCAGATTCAATTAAGCTAAGTAATGGCTCAATCGATTCAGAATTCTTACAACCGAGAATTAATTTATTTTGGAAATTTTCACCAAAAAATAACTCCTCATTACCAAAGCACTGTAGAGCCTCTTTCAAACAGGTTAAACTGAATGGCATAATTGAAGGGACCATGCCCTCGTTTGATATTGAGACCGTTCAAGACTCCAACCAAATAAATGTTCAAGTTTTTTCTCACTCAGATGTGGCACAAACCTGCTTACATTCAATTTGGAAGGATCTTAGGTGGAAACACCAAGGATTTGTCGATATCAGACCCGAGCTTTTTGATTTAAAAGCTAAACTACCTCAGGGAACTTTAAGAATACTAGATGGGAAAAAATTACAAATTCGCATTTCAGAAAACCATTCTCCGATGGTCTCCGGTGGTCTTACCCAGTTTAGTGTTCTCGCCCACGATTTTTCATCACTTGAAACCCCCAGGGGACAATTTCGTCTGCTTGGAGAGTTAAGCAAAGACGGAAGCATTTATGTAAACGATGCTTACGGAAAGTTTGGCCGCTCTGAAGCAAAGGGCTCTTACAAACAAACCTGGAACCCCGCAGAGTTTCGGTTTTTGGTCAAAGGGACCTGCTTTCCACCTGATATTGCAAATTGGCTTGGTACATGGTGGATGCCCATCTGGAAAGAGTTTTCTTTTAAGGAAGAAGCCCCGGTTGGAGATTTTTCCATTACAGGAATTTGGGGGGGGGAACCAGGTACTTCTCGCACAGTCGGATCAGTACAGGCGAACAATATAAGCTACCAAGATTTCTCAATTACCGAATCGGAAATCGTGGTAATGATAGACGAGAAGTCTACCGATTTGTATGCAGACAAAATATCCCACTCAGCAGGACAGATTGAAGGATGTTTATTCTTTCCACATAAAAAATTAAACTCTCCCCTAAATTTCAAATTTAGAGTAAGTGGAGACTTCCCCTTTGACGATGCCAAAAGCATACTTGGACCTACCGCTGAAAAATCCTTAAATAATTTAAAGGCACCACTTTTAAAATGCGAAGGGAGCGGTGCAGTTTATAAAACCTCTCCTGAACCTCTCTCAGATGTAAACCTTACCTCTTTTACGCTTGGTATAAATTCAAGCATCCCGACAACTTACAGCGGGATACCAATTCAATCGCTGAGCGGAACTATTGAACGACAAAAGGGTATACTTAAAGGCTTCTTCCCCAGGATTGAAATGGCTGAAGGAGAAGGTGCCATTTCTTTCGAGGAGATTTCCAGAGAGTCTGACTTGGTAAAAATCCATTTTAACATGGATGGAGCGAACCGAGTAAAATTAATCGACGCGATTGAACATGCAAAACTTATGGAGGCTTCAAAGGATGAAAACCCTTCCCTTGATAAAACTCCTATGGATAGCCGAGAAGAAGAAAATAACCTTGGAGGCAAATTAAATATTTCGTTTACCGCTGAAGGCCCTATTTCTGACCCAATGCAATTTGTGGGATCTGGAATATCTGTTTTGACTGATGTGGAAATCGGTAGTATAAATTTCCTTGGTGGTATCCGATCTAAGCTTGGTGCATTCAACCTCCCATTGCCTTCGGATGCACTGAGCTTCAATCGTCTTGAAGCACCTTTCTTCATTGACCATCAATTCCTACGTTTTGATGAAATAAATCTTTCCGGACCTTTATCGCTATTGGTAGCAAATGGGGACATCAATTTGGAAACTAAGGAAGTGAATCTAATTGCCGACCTGAAACTTGCTGGAAATTTAAAAATCCCTCTTGTCAAACAACTGATAAACTTGGCCGACCCTCTGCCCAAAATGACTTCAATCAAAATTGCTGGACCATGGGCTAACCCAGCATGGCAAATCCACCTTACTCCAGGACCTTAAATTTTAAAATCTCATTAAAACATCTAAGAAAGTAACTAATAAAAAATTCAAACATTGCATGATTTCAGAAATAAGTTTTGATGGACTTATGTTTAATCATCAAATTGGGAGGAACCTAAGTTGGACTTAAGCGAATTAAAAGGAATTATTTCATTAGTTCAGAAATCCGATCTCACCGAGTTGGAAATTGAGTTTAAAGATATCAAACTTCGAATGACTCGACCCGGAGCAATTACTCCTGGCCATGATAGCGTTCGAGAAATTGTCGTGCAGGCACCTCCTCCGACTCCGTCAGGAACCACCCCTCCCCCTTCTGTCTCCAAAGGCCTAGACTCCGCAGACGAGGACCTTGCTGTTTTCAACTCGCCCATGGTTGGCACATTTTACCGCAAACCATCACCAGATGACCCTTCATTTGTGAAAATTGGTGACTCCGTTAAAAAAGGAGATGTTCTTTGTATTATCGAAGCAATGAAGGTGATGAACGAAATTCAATCAGAAATCACCGGAGAGATCGTAGATATTTTAGTGGAGGATGGAAGCAGTGTAGAATTTGGCCAAACCCTCTTCAGAATAAAGCCCTAGCCTTTTGCTTGCATGATTCGAAAGATCCTCATTGCAAATAGGGGCGAAATCGCCTTGAGAATTGTTCGAGCCTGTCGCGAACTTGGTATACAAACACTTGCCGTCTACTCGGAAGCAGACGAACAATCACTCCATGTTCAATTAGCGGACGAGGCTATTTGCATTGGGCCTGCCCAAAGTGCAGAAAGTTACCTGCGTGCAGATCGAATTTTAAGTGCTGCTGAAATTGCTGACGTAGACGCTATTCATCCAGGTTATGGCTTTTTGTCCGAAAATGCTGAATTTGCCGAGCAGTGTGCTTCCTGTAACATAAATTTCATTGGCCCGAAAGCGGAGACTATTCGCAAAATGGGTGATAAAGCGATGGCCCGGGAAACTGTGGACAAAGCAGGCGTCCCAATTATCCCCGGTAGTGATGGCCCAATCGAGAATGAGAATGATGCAATTAAAGTTGCCAAAAAGATCGGTTTCCCCGTAATCATCAAAGCAGTAGCTGGAGGTGGTGGCAGAGGTATGAGAATTGCTCACAATGCGGTTACTTTTGCCCGCGAATTTCAATCTGCCCGTCTAGAAGCAACTAAGGCTTTCGGGAATGGTGCACTCTATGTAGAGAAGTATTTAGAAAATCCACGCCATATAGAATTCCAAGTTTTAGCTGACAACCACGGAAATGTCATACACTTGGGAGAAAGGGATTGTTCTGTTCAAAGAAGGCATCAAAAAGTTATCGAAGAGGCACCCTCTCCCTTTCTGGACAAAAACTTAAGAGCTCGAATGGGAAAAGCTGCAGTAAAAGCCACCCTTGCCGCTGACTATGTTAACGCAGGAACTATTGAATTCCTTGTCGATGAAAAAGGTAATTTTTACTTCATTGAAATGAACACTCGCATACAGGTTGAGCATGCCGTTACTGAAGAAGTAACAGGGATTGATCTGATTAAAGAACAAATTCAAATTGCTTCCGGTAATCGTTTATCCATATCCCAAAAAGAAATCACCTTTGAAAAGCACGCTATTGAGTGCAGAATTTGTGCTGAAAATCCAGCTCGTAATTTTTCCCCTTCTCCTGGTTCAATCTCTTTATATTATGCACCAGGTGGTCATGGCGTTCGTGTCGACTCGCATGCTTATGGAGGTTACACAGTATCTCCTTACTACGATAGTATGATTGCTAAACTAATTACCTATGGAAGCACTCGTAAGATAGCTTTGGATCGAATGTACCGTGCACTTAGTGAATACATTATCAGGGGCATAGATACAAATGTAGAATTTCTTAAAGCCGTCATCCTAGATCCGGGATTCCGACAAGGAGAAGCAACAACCTCTTACATCGAGGAGTTCCTCTCACGAGCCCCTAAAGATGTTTTTCAAAAATCAGAATAGTTCGTAACACCATTCGCCCCATGACTAAAAAAAAGAACAACCCCGACATCGAAGATTCTGTACCCAGTTTGTCTGACGAATCTGCCGGCCTCGGCACGATACGAATCAACCACAGCGTAATTGCCGGAATTGTTCGTTTAGCCACTCAATCAGTAACTGGGGTAATCAATGTGGGTGGTGCTGGAGTCGTTGAAGGATTAACCGACTTTTTTTCCAAGAAAGAATCGGAACGCGGAGTAAATGTTACCGAATGTGAAGACGGGGGCTATGAGATTGAAGTAAGAGTGGTTTTAAAATTTGGTGTAGACCTTGCTAAAACGGGAACTCAAGTTCAAGACGCTATTCGCGAGCAAATTCTTTCCATGACTGGCAACCATGCAAAAATTATCAATGTCGTTATAGACGATATTAAGCAAGAATCATTGGATCCGGATGAAGATCCTGAGGATTCTTGGACCGGTCCCGCTTCTGACTAATTTTTTTACCAAGTATTATGCTTGGCCCTATCAAAAACTATCCTTCTCTAGAAATTGGAGATGCAATGGACTCCATGGTTCTTTGGTACGGTATGTGCCTAATTTTTCTTTTGCTTTTAATTTGGGGGTTAATTCGAAAATTTCGATCGGAGTTAGTCCCTGTTTTTAATGATGACGATGGTACGGTTCAAATAACCCCACAAGCTCTTCGGGAACTGGTCAGAAAATCATGTACTTCCATTGCAGGGGTTCACTCACCCGCAACCAGTATAAAAAAACAAGGCTCCAAACTTCGATTAAAAGTACAAATTCGTGTAGAACAAAATTCAAAAGTTAAAGATACACGATTACTCTTAAAGCAACAACTCGAGTCTGTAATGGTGGATAACTTAAATTTCAGTAATTTTGGAGGAATTGATTTGGTAATTCGGGGATTTCAAGAAGAAAAAAAAGATAAGCAGTCGGATTGATACAAAATATGTAATTACAGACCCCTCTGTGTTTTATCCCTTATTTGCTTAAGTACAGGAGGACCAAATTTAATAGATATCTCCTGATCCCTCAACAAGACTTTCCAGCCTTCCGTTAATCGATTAACCCAAGCCTCTTTTCCTATCCAGGCAGTTCCAATTGGTCTCGAGCAACTAGGAGAATATCCTCCCGAAAGCACTCTTCCAGACTCTGTACCCTCTGAATCAAGAATGATAGCACCTGCACGGGGAATTCTTCTGCCAATCGCTTCGTAATATCCAACATATCCCTCGGAACCATGTTCCTTTTCATAGCATAGCATCTTGTCGCCAAGAAAAGATGGTTTATTCCAACCAACTGCCCAGCCAAGTCTGGCTTGTATGGGAGTGATCTTCTCGCTTATTTCATGACCATGAAGTGGGAATCCTGCTTCTAATCTCAAACTATCTCTTGCCGCCAAACCCGCCCAATTTATTCCTGATGACTGGAAGGATTCAGCTAATCTTTCGACGATGCTATTTGAACAGTATATCTCAAACCCGTCTTCTCCAGTGTAACCGGTCCGAGCAAGTATGGTTTTTTCACCAAATAATAGAGGTTGGGAAAATCGCATTTTGGAGATCCCTGTTGTTTCGATCTCCAAAGAATTTGCTAGCAATGTAGCAGAAGCGGGGCCTTGTATAGCAAGTAAACCAAAAGAATTAGAAAGATCAAGAACCTGACAATTAAGACCCTTTTTTCTTTCCGTTAAGTGATCATAATCCTTTGTTATATTTGACGCATTAACACAAAGAAAATAGCCGTCTTCAGCCAATCGATAAACTATCAAATCATCTATCACGCCACCCTGCTCATTACACATAAAGGTATATTGAGCACACCCTATCTCACATTTAGATAAATCGTTTGTTAGCAAACCATTGAGAAATTTCAATGCATCTGGTCCGGAGACATCGATTTCCCCCATATGACTTACATCAAACGCCCTTGCATGTTGCCTGACTCCCAAGTGTTCCTCCAATGCACTCCCGTATGAAACAGGCATTTCCCAACCTGCAAAAGGAGCAAATTTAGCATTATTAGCGGCGTGAAAATTTCGCAAAGGAAGTTTTTTTAGCTCAGTCATGATCAGAGCTTGCAAACATGGCGGGCAAGGTTTTGTTTGTCACTACTAATGAGCCATTGCTCGGATAAAATACATCAATCTAAACTGGCATGACCTCTGATTTGGTCATTGCCATTGCCCTGACAATCGGAATCTCAGCATTATGCTCGGTCCTCGAGGCTATGATCCTCAGTATTACAACTGCTGAAATTGAAAACTTTAAAAACCAGGCCCCAAAGCGTGGAACTCTCTTAAAGAAATATCGTTTAGAAATAGAAGAGACAAGTTCTGCAATTCTTAGTCTCAATACAATAGCTAATACACTCGGGGCAACTTTGGTTGGAGGTCTAGCAGAAAAATCATTTGGAGGTGGAGAGAATTCCCTCCTACTTTTTGCTTGTGGCATGACTGCAGGTATCCTTTTTTTTGCAGAAATTCTGCCAAAAAACTTTACGGTATCCCACAGGGCGGAAATGCTTTTTTTGTTAGTTCCTCCATTGGCTATCGTTAGATGGTCGATGTCTCCCATATCAAAATTTTGCAAAGTAACTATGAACTTAGTAGTTCCTGAAAAAGAAAAGAAAGCGGAAGAGGATGAAGAAGAAATTATTTTACTCGCACAAAAGGGTGCAAAGGATGGAACACTGACCAACCAAGAAAGCGATTGGGTTACTAACGCACTTAAGCTAGACGAGATCAGGGTTTCTAAAATCATGACTCCAAGAACCGTGACCTTTGCGCTGGAAGAATGTACAAGTATCAAAGAAACCTTTAAAATTCACCCAAATGTGCCCTTTGCCAGGATTCCGGTTTTTGCGGATAATATTGATCAAATAACAGGGATTGTGCGCCGAAGGGACTTGTACAATGCCATGATCGAAGAGAATGGAAATCAAACTCTTTCGAAAATATCCAAGGAACCGTTATTCATTCCAGAAAACACCTCTGCAGACAAAGCACTTCGACTTCTTTTGGCAGAACATTGTCAGTTATCAATTGTAGTTGATGAATTTGGGTCCGTATCTGGAGTGCTAGCTCTTGAGGACATCGTTGAAAGCATCCTTGGTCAGGAAATTTTTGAACTCGACGATCTTGCGGTAGACATGCGTGAATTGGCCAGACGCAGGCACCTTGCTCAAGCAAAGTCTTCTAATTCCCTAAACACGAAATGATAACATTTCTTAAAAGTACCTATGCCCATTGGGTACATGATCTTAGTCCCTTTCTTTGGGAATTCCCAGGTTCATGGGCGGGATGGGGTCCTGGAGGCATAAGATGGTATGGCGTCTCATACTTAGCAGGGTTCCTTGTTGCTTACCTTTTGCTTATTCAGGCAAACAAGTCCGGAAAAAGTCCATACGACAAAGAGCAGTCCTTAAATCTTATGACTTTTCAGGTGCTTGGAGTTTTATTTGGAGGCAGGATAGGTTATGCTATATTATATCAAACCGAAAGGGTTCTCGAAGATCCATTATTTATCCTTCGCGTCTGGGAAGGTGGCATGGCAAGCCATGGGGGTTTCATTGGAGTCATCATCGCCACAATTTGGTATGTGAGGCAATCGAAACAAGGTTTTTGGCCGGTTGCTGATTTAATCGCTACTATAGTTCCCCCAGGGTTTTTCTTCGGACGAATTGCAAACTTTATTAATGGAGAGCTATGGGGGAAAACAACCGAGGTGAGTTGGGGGGTTCTGTTTCCAGGTGCTCCTGGGTTTGCTGAAGGCATAGCTAGGCATCCCTCCCAGCTTTATGCAGCTTGCCTCGAAGGCCTTGCTGTTTTTGCCTTTGTACAATGGCGATTTTGGAAAACCAATGTTTATGTACGAACGCCCGGTCGACTCGGCGGCGAGTTTCTTGTCGCTTATTCCGTTGCTCGAATTATTGGAGAGTTCTTTCGGGAACCGGATGCATCCCTAATTTTAGGTATGTCCCGTGGCCAATTTTATTCCATCCTGCTCGCAATCGCGGGCATTTTTGTTATTCTACTATCCGAACTTAGACGCTCAAAAAAAGCGACTCTTTGATTATGTTCGTTTTAAAAATCCATTCATGACAAAAAGAGGATTTTATTAATGTGAATGGTTTCTCTTTGACAGTATTCGAAAAACGCAGACAAACTCTTAGAAGACATTTAGAACATCCATGATAAGTAATTTGTTTGGCTTCCTTTCCAATGATATCGGTATCGACCTTGGTACCGCAAACACCTTGGTTTTTGTTAAGGACAGGGGAATTGTACTTCGAGAGCCTAGCGTTGTAGCGAGGTACAAAACAAGCAAGAAGGTATGTGCAGTAGGTTCTGAAGCCAAACGCATGCTCGGCAGAACCCCAGGAACCATTGAAGCTCTGCGACCTATGAAAGATGGAGTGATTGCGGATTTTGAAATTTCTGAAGCCATGCTTCGTTACTTCATCGAAAAAGTCGATAAAAGGAAATTAGTTCCTCCTCGTGTAGTTATTGCTGTTCCATCTGGCATCACAGCGGTAGAAAAAAGAGCGGTCAAAGATTCGGCCATTCGAGCCGGTGCCAGAGAGGTGCTTTTGCTTGGAGAACCAATGGCAGCATCTATTGGAGCCGGCCTTCCCATTCACGATGAATATGCCAACATGATTGTAGACATTGGCGGAGGAACCACTGAAGTTGCCATTATTTCTATCTCTGGAGTATCTTTTCAAAGAAGTATTCGAGTTGGCGGAGATGAATTGGATGAAGCAATCGTGGCTTACATGAAACGGGCTTACGGCTTACTCATTGGCGAACGAACTGCAGAGGAAATTAAATTTACCGTCGGCTCAGCAGCACCCTTGGACGCCGGTGAGCTTAGCCTAGATGTTCGTGGGAGAGATTCAACTGCTGGTTTACCCAAGACCATTCACATCACTTCTCAAGAGATTCGAGAGGAGGCTCTAAAAGAGGTGGTTCAGCAAATTACCGATCTAGTTAAAAATGCATTGGATCGGTGCCAACCTGAGCACTCAGCTGATTTAATTGACCGAGGGATCGTACTTGCAGGTGGCGGAGCTTTAATCCGTGGACTTGACCAAGTCATAAGTGATGCCACTGGACTTACCGTGATCCAGGCAGAAGACCCACTAAGTTGCGTGGCTAATGGAACCGGGGAGTTCCTTAATCTTCTAGACAGCCTCAGTCGCGAACAAATCGACCGCTTGGTCACCCAGTAATTTTCAACAATTGGCCGCTCCCAAGGACAGGCCCCAAATTGGACCTTTTGCACTGCTCGGTCTGTTCATTTTTGCCTGGACCCTAATTCCATCTGCGTGGAAAGCTATCTCAAAAACTGCCTTTGATGAGTTCCAAGCTCCTTTATGGGAAATCTCATCGCGAATTTCTGACCTCTCCAATTATTGGGGGCATCAAACAGATTCCAAGAAAACCTTAATCGCGAAAAATCGTGACCTTGCCAGGATTCGTGCAGACTGGAACCTGCAAGAATCCAGGAAGAACAATTGGGAAAATGAGTTGGCCAAAATGAATGGATTAAGGGCCCACCTTCAGGCCCTACAGTCCCAAATTGGTCTTGATGAACCCAAGCCTTTCACTCCAGTTCTTGCACGAGTTACAAATCGTTCATTATCTGGTTGGTGGCAGTCTATTTCTTTAAGAAAAGGGGCGAGAGATGGATTGCGAGTTAAACAGGGTGCAATTTTTTACGATGGGATTGCCGGAAGACTATCGACCGTTTATTCGAGTTCTTCTGAGCTTGAACTCGCAAGTAGCCCAAACTTTAGAATTGTGGCATCGTTCAGAGGTGATGACCGCCCGGTAACATTCCAGGGGGGAGGAATTCTCCCTGGTGGAAGGCCCTGGGGAATGGTCTTTGACATCCCGCATGATTTACAAGCTGATGAAAAAGCTCCTCTTTTCTTAGTTACATCAGCACTTGGTGGTACCTTTCCCAGTGGATTACCAATTGGACACGTTTTAGAACTCGAAGAAAGTGGAGACGGCTTATTTAAAACGGGCCGAGTACTCCTTCCTCAGTCACTCGCTAAGATATCTGAAGTAACTCTTCTGCTATCAGATTCATAAACTGTAAAGATAGAACAGGATGGAAAAGCCAAACCTAATTTTGCTTGTTCTTCTTGTCTCCAATTTAATTCTTTTATTTTGTTTGGACCTGATTAATTCAACGGTTGGTTCTTGGGGCTTCTTCCTCTACGTGCCCGCACTATTTTTTCTGCCCGCCACCCTATTTCTCGACCGCTTGCGTGCACTAATCCTTCTTTTTTTAACAGGTTTACTTTATGATCTCAGCATTCACTCAACCCTCGGATTCCATGGGTTTTGCCTTTGCACTGCTTACTTGATCTGGCAGGAAATCTTCAAACTTGGAAGAAAGGGGTTAGCCCATCAGCCAGTTAGTCTGCAACTAGGAATAAATTTACTTTTCGGAGTAATGTGGGCAAGCTACGCATACTTCTTTTCTTCCTTTACTGGTGTATGGGAATGGAGTCGGATGGCTATGGATTTAATCTTTTCTTCCTTATTGATCATACCAATCGGTATTTGGTTTCCTCGTTTTTGCACATCATTTACAGAACTCTTTCAAGGAAGCCCATATCCCAAGCATTCAAAATAAGAAATGAAGTTTTTCGAAAAGTATTTTCCGGAAAAGCGTAGGTTACGAATTTTCGCATGGATTTACCTTTCTTTATTCCTTGTTCTATTTAGTTATTTATTCTTCCGACAAGTTTTAGAAAGAGACGATTACCTCGAGAAAGAAAGACTTCAGGGACAAAGAAGAATCGTTCGGCCAGGTGCTAGGGGTGATGTATTAGATCGAGAAAACCGATTATTGATTGGCAATAAAGCTCATTACTCAGCAACTGTGCACTTGGAAATGCTAAGTCGGGAAATTTGGGAAAGAAAAGTAGAACTACGTAGGTTGTCACTCCAAATACGAGAAGATTTATCCCTACATTCGACTCTCAGCTTCAAGGACTTGGTTGTTCATTCTAGATCTTTTGACCATGTACAGAAAAGGGGCATCAATCTAGAAGGAAAAATAAATAAGGGGCATCCCAAACCCACCATTTGGCTCAACGGTGAGCGCTTGGGTGTCGAATTAAACAAAGGTACGGATTGGAAATCTCATCTTGATGAAAATTTGATTAAAAACTTCAAGACTTTAAGCGTTCTTAACGCAGACAGGAAAATCGAAGTGTCTGTGGCCGGTCTTTTTTCTTTATCTTTTGATCTTGATGATAAAGGAAAAATTCTAAGCAAAGCCGAACCACTACAAGAGTATAATAGTTGGTACGATGCTTGGTTTTCACCAGAGAAAACATCCTTCCTTAACTTTTCCACCCGCGGATTTTCTTACACTTGGGAAGCACGCCATTCCGTAGTTTCTAGTTACATGGAAAAAATCAATTTATTAACAGGCAGGAATTCTACTTTGACAATGGCTGACCTTAAAAAGCATTGGCAACGTAAATTAGTGCTACCACTAGAGCTATGCGGTAATTTAACAAATCAAGAATACGCTCTTCTTATTGAAAGACTTCCGCCAAATTCCCCCATCCAAGTTCAGGCTCAAGCGGTCAGGCATTATCCTGAACGGTTCCTCGCTTCCCATGTCCTTGGATATGTCGGTAGTGGATACGAATCTAACCCAGACACCTTATCCGGTTCTGATCTTGCTACTTTTGAACTACAAGGCAGGACAGGTAAAGCTGGTGTTGAGAAAACCTTTGACCCGCATCTTCGGGGAAAGGACGGGGGAGACATTTGGATTGTCAACCCCATGGGTTCACGGTTTGAACGCGTGGAGAGACAGCCATCAGAAAAGGGTGAAGCGCTTACACTTTCCCTTGACTTAGATTTGCAAAAGATTGCTGAAAGTTCGATTGATCGCATGGTAAAGCAGGTTTCAAGTCAGCGAAGGCTCCCGAATCAAGATTGGGAGCGAACGCTCGAAAGAAGAACGAATCGTGCACTTGCAGGAACCAATGAAACAGAAGTTCGTGCGGAATTATTACTCTCGGCTTTTAAAGACGCACCCTTTCCTCTTACGGGCAAACAAGCTTCAACAGTTGCCGGTTTCAAGGGAACTCATTCTGATGCACAAAGACTTCTCCGTCATTTATATGCTCAGGGTGTTTTAAAAAGGGGAGCGAACAACCCGGATTCTTTTGCACTTTCGCCCCCTCCCCCACCTCCTGGTGCGGCCGTGCTGCTAGACTTAAAAACTTTTGAGGTACTAGCCTTAGCCAGTAAGCCGAATTACGACCTCAGCAGCTTGACTCCTTATATTTCGCAAGCTGCGTACAATGAAATACAAAGACGGGAAGCTTGGCTTCCGCGAGCATGGCATCCAGGATATGCTCCTGCATCTCCCTTCAAAATTGTCACCGCCCTTGCCGGTCTGCAATCGTCGATAATTCGCCCGAACGAACCCTTGTTGTGTGAAGGAATATATCGTGGCATGAAATGCCATGTTCATCCTGGACAACATGGAGAAATGGACCTCCAACAGGCCATCTCTCAAAGTTGCAATGTTTATTTCTTCAGATGTGCTGAAAAAATGGGGCACCATGCATTGATCAATGAAGCTCGTCGAGTGGGCATGGATCAAAAACCTCCTCTTGACTTACCCTCACTTCGCGATTCTCCTATAGTACCTGACCCAAAGTGGAAAAAAGAAAGAATTGGAGTTAAATGGACGATGGAAGATACCTTTAACATTTCAATTGGACAGGGCGGATTACGCCAAAGTCCCCTGCAAATGGCTTGCTTCATCGCCAAGCTCGCGGTGAACAAGCTGGATTTCAACCCTCTTGTCGTGAAAAGCAATGGTACATCAAAATTATCGGGTGAGCCCCTCATTGATTCCCTGAGCCGCCAGGAAATCATTGAAGGTATGATTCGAGCAACAACTGAAGGTACGGCTCGAAGATGCCGAATTGATGGAATCACGATCGCCGGGAAAACAGGAACTGGCCAATGGCGCAACCACAACATGAAACTTAATCTCGCATGGTTTCTAGGATTTGCACCCGCAGAAAACCCACTCGTTGCAATATCTGTACTCGTAGAGGGAGTCATTCCCCAAGATCAAGTTCAAGGAGGCTTAACAGCCGCTCCCATTGCAAGGGATATCTTGGCCGCTTACTTTTCTAAATACCACCAAGGTTTCACTTCCACCAAGTCACTCCCATAAACTCTCCAAATTCTAATGGTAGCCACATCATCCACCATGTTGCCAATTGGCACTACTGCTCCAAACTTCCACCTGCCGGATGTAAGAAATAATCAAATAACCTCCATTGCCGAATCTACCGGGGAGGAGGCGCTTTTGATCGCTTTCGTTTGCAACCACTGCCCTTATGTTCTTCTTCTCCTTGAATCTCTTACAGCCAACTGTCACAGATGGATAAAGTGCGGGGTAAAAGTTCTTTTCATTTCATCAAATGATTCAGTCGAATATCCTGCTGACTCACCTCAAAAGATGAGGGAGTTGGCTGTAAAGCATAGGTTGCAATTTCCTTATCTTTTTGACGATGATCAATCCGTTGCCAAATCCTATCGGGCTGCATGCACTCCGGATTTCTTCCTTTTCGACAAGCAGTACAGACTTTTCTACCGAGGACAATATGACGAAGCCAGACCAGGTAACGAAGTTTCTCCAAACGGTCGTGATCTCACACTAGCAGTTGAATTGCTCCTTGCAGGCAAACCGTCTCCTAAAGAACAAAAACCTAGTATTGGGTGTAACGTAAAGTGGAAAAGGGGCAACGAGCCTGAATACTTCCAATCTCCTGGATAAGCAAATTACTCACTAAGAAACAGTCAGTGCATTGCATTACTTTGTGGTCATCACATAAACACCATCCCAGTCATCCCCCGGTGGGTTTTCTTTCATTATTTTACAGCGATCAATCAAGATCATGGACGGATTGTCCTTAACTCCAGGCGTAACACCGGGCTTATTCGGTTCCATTTCTTTCGCTTTCTCAAATAGGTTAAGGGCACCATCCCAATCCTGTAATAAATACTTATCAATTCCCTGCTTAAAGCAATCCAAGCAGTCTTGTGTTTCTTGAGTTAATTCGGACATAAAACCAGTTGGTTCATACATCGCGACTGGCTGGGATCTTCCCTTCACTACAATTTTGTCCAAATAGCGGAAGGCAATGTCATCCTTAGTGGTTTCAGAGGCAAGCATGGTTTCTTCAGTAACCATAATATATGCGCCATATGCTTTCGCACCACTTTCGCAACGGGCGGCTAAATTCACCATGTCTCCCATCATGGTATAGTTGAACCGATCCAATGCCCCCATGTTACCTACGGTGGCGGTTCCAGTGTTACATCCAATACGGGTTTGCATTTGAGTGACAAGTCCATGACACTTTCCCCACTTTTCAACCTCGGGCACCCACTTTTCTCGAAGTGAAATTTGTCTTTGCTGCATAAGTATGGAAGTTTTTACTGCTTGATAAGCATGATCTTCCATAGGGATAGGTGCACCATACATGGCCACAATTGCATCTCCT
>ERZ807291.4934-NODE-4934-length-17236-cov-8.007916_pt1 | contig 17236 bp, 11 predicted proteins | sample MGYA00521257_ERZ807291 | MGnify/ENA primary metagenome ERZ807291 (study PRJEB31413, sample SAMN03169783) | marine metagenome | biome: Marine; feature: Water; material: Subsurface seawater | place: North Sea | collected 2011-04-28 | depth 1 m m ... | reverse complement strand
ACTAGCGGCTTGAAACGTGCTTGTTAAAGCAGTGCCGTTTAGCTCTGCGCCTGTTGCAAGATTGACGACACCACTACCTGCTCCATCAAGATTTAGGTCTGTGTCCGATGTCGATGCGACAATGCTGTCTACCTCAAGAGTGCTCATATTATCACCAAGACCCCTTCAACTGTTAGTGTGACGCCACTAGCTACGCCTACAGGGCCGGTTGCCGATGCGTTCTCTGCCGATGTGATCGTCACGTTTGTGTTTAATTCAGCTTCGTTAATTCGGAAGATGTCGCCGGGGCTTGATCCAACCGTGCCATTGTCACCTTTGAAGTAACCAGCACCGCCACCAATCTGCCCCCAAGCTGACCCATCATAGCCTTCGAACTGAGTTTCAGTTGAGTTGTATCGGAAGTAACCCGTAGCTGGTGAGCCATCACGTTGTGCGGTGGTGCCGACGGGGATGCCAGCGGAGCCAGTCGTTGATGTTTTAGCAACAAGAGTTGCTGGAGACACAGACGCTGCTGAAGCAGCTGCCTCTGACGCGCTCGTTGATGCTGAAGATGCAGAAGATGACGCCGTAGTTGCGCTACCAGATGCAGCGGATGCGCTGCTAGATGCAGAGGACGCGCTGTCAGCTGCGGTAACTGCTGAAGCGGCTACCGCGTCCGTAATTGCGTCAGTATACGCCTTGGTCACAGCGTCTTGAGCAGATGTTGGAGTTGCGAGGTTAGTAATCCGAAGATTTTCACTTGTCCACTGTGCGGTAGCGTTATCTATTTGTATCGTTGCGTCAGTAACATCGATGGCTTCTTGCGCCATGTAGAATGCTTGTAGACTGTCTGTATCCAGCACGTCTTCTGATAGAATGCCACCGGTCTGATAGTCCACGAGCCGTGACGTCTGAGAAGTCGCTCGCTTGACAATGAGAGTTGAGCCACTCGCTGGCATTGAATTCATCTGGATGCGTGAAGTCGTAAGGAAACTGAAAGCTGTTGTGGCACTTCCGTTGAGGAAAACCTTTACGTCACTCGCTGAGATGTACGGAAAGGTTACGTCAAACTGATCTGTCGCCCCGTCCAGCGACGAGTACGTCAGAGTTGCAAATGCCATTTAGGTAGCTCCTAATCTATGATGTGTTTGAATATTTGTTGAAATGATTGCCACGGTGCTAACTTCAGCGCGTGTTTACCAGCAGCATCGGTGTCGCCGTACATGGCGTTTGTTCCAGCGCCCATGATGTCAGCCATTGTGCCGCCGGTTGGTCCAAATAGAAACGAAAGTTGATTGCTGTTCTGGGAGTACCTCGAAGGTCTTTCCTTTGAGCCAGCGGCCCATGCACCCCAGTTGTAAACAGCCGCACTTGGCACTGTGGTGTACATAAGAAAACCACTTCGATCTAGAATGTCGTATGCCCATGCGGACGCACTGCGATCTTTGATTTCACCGTGTCTCAGTAGGTCTTTCGTTGCGATGACCCCGGTTCCCAGTGCCGCTGTAAACGCAAGGGACAGGATTGACTCCATGTCGCCATACGTTGCTCCCCGTTGAATTGCGGGAAGCACATGGCGGTTCACGGAGACAAATCCGTACGTCTGAAACTGCATGAGTGTCTTGTAGAATGGCTTGGACATGAAGAGAGGCGTATCGCCGATACCTGGAGTCATGACAGCTCGTTTTGCTGTGCGACGTAGGCCGGTCAGAACGTCCTCGTAAGCTGCGTGACCATTAGTTCCTTCATCGAGCCAACGATGGATTTGCAACTCGTACATACCATCTGTCTTTTGAGGCTGATGTTTAGCCATTATTTTTTGTATTCTACGGGCTTGTTCTTGGCCTATGCCAATGCTCGCAAGCTTACCTATTTCGAGCCTTGCGGATTTTTTTCCGGCAGAAGCAGCCACCAAAAGGTCGTCATAGCGCATCATTAGGGAAGCAAAATTGTGCTCCATCTCAACCATAGCAAGGGCTTTAAGCTGTGTGTTCCATAGCGTCATTGCTGAGAGCGTCGTTGTCCCAGATGCCATGCTCTGGAATACGCGATCAATTGGGGAAGTTATGTTATGCTTGATGCCCCCTTTGTCTCCGATGCCAGCCATTGATTTAATGTCAGCAACATCAGCAATCTTAAGAAGACGTTGGTTCTGAAGCATACGTTCACTGGCGACTGCAAGACGACGAATTTCCTCATATGAAGCACCCTTCATCGTCCGACGCATTGCCTTCATTGTGTCCATTGACAGTGCGTGAAATCCACTTGTAAGCGCGACCGTTGAGAGGTCAGTCATCGATGGGATAATAAAGCCAGTACCGTACTTGATGAAGTTTAACGAGCGAAGTTTCTCCATGCCCCAAATGATAAAACTATCTGGGTCTTCAGGCAGAGCGTGGACACCAAGATGGCGATCCCATAAGCCTTCCGTTTTCTCGATCATCCTTGTTTTCTCATTGTCGAGGCTTTTGATATGTTTTTCAGTTCGTCCTTTGCGTCGAGCTTCAACAATCATTTGATCAAAGTCGTCTTCAATTCTTCTGACGATGTCAGACACTTGCTCAGTATCAAATATTTCACGCATCGCAAGCCGCGTACTTAAGTCTTTGTGGGCACTGTGCATGACACTGAATATGTCGTTTCTGAGTAGCCCCAAGCGCACAGCTTCACGACGCTCTTTATTGGTATAGTTAATCTGTCGATCTTTAGTACGACCACTTGCAAACACTTCAGTCTCGAGGACACCACGAGGTATCTTCGTCTGCTTACCGAGCTTATCGACAAGCTCTCGGACATACTCGTGAACTGGAAGCTGAGCCTCTGTCTTCTTGAGAGACTTCTTTGCCTTCTTCACGTCCTTACGCGCAGCTTTTGCAATCTTAGCCTTTTCTTTTTGCATTTTTCGAAGCAACGGCCCAGCGTCACGAGCTGCTTTCTTTTTGACTGTCGCTGATTCGACCGCCTCTGCAAGCGCATCAACCTTTGGCTCTAACTTTTCGAGCTCTTTGTTTAACTTGTTGAGACGTTTAGTTACTACCTCCTTGCGGCCTCGAAGCTTTGCAAGAACGGTGTTGTAGATTGGTTGGTGAGACGCTTGGATGACAGCTGCATTCAAAGCGTCCTCCCCTACGTTTTCAAGCGCGATGTCGGCTTCAGTCAGCATTGTGCGAGCATCACGAATGTCTTTTGTTGGAGCGCCTTCTTTCTCAAGAGTAGACAAAAGGTCTTCTGTTTGCTCAACCTCTGATGCGCGTTCCTTAGTGTACTTGCGGCGAAACTTTCCGGTGTCGTGGAATTGATTCATTCGAGCATCGAGCTCGGCTTCAAGCCGCCGCATTTCGTTGTCGGTCTGTTGTGCTTCTAACTGTAAAGCTTCACGTTCCAGCTTTCTCTTTTCGACTACAGCGGACTTTTCCTTCAAGATAGCACGAGCTTCTTCTACAGTTGCCTTTGTTATCTTTGTGGTGTTGCTGCGAAACTCAGCTGCAAGCTGAACAGCTTCACGCCGAGCTGTATGCTCAGCTGCAACGGCCATGTCGAGGTCTTGTTCGGCTTGTCGTACTAATCGTTGCTGCGTGTCTCCTGACCATTCTTCGAGTACCTCGAGACGTTGATCCACGCCGCGCTCAATAGAGAACACTTCTTCGCCAATTTTGACTTCCTCTTTGCCGAGCTTTTGGAACTGCTCGACTGTAAGATCAAAAGTTTCTTCGAGCCACTCTGGATTCAGCGATGGGTCATCTAAAAACTTCTCAGTGAAAAACTTGATGGCAGCTGTTCGGTTAGCTGAACCACGGAAAGCCCGTGGGTTGTAAAGCTGTGCTAGTCCGTAATCTCGACCCATTCGTTGGTCTTCGCGGATCATACCCTTTTCGACCATCAGGTCTTCCATCCTCTGGTTGATGGAGTGGAGCTCTTCCGCGTTTTCTTTAAGGACCCGTTGAATTTCAGTTACGCCATCGTCTCCGAAACGCCCTCTGAGATTTTCAAGTTCCTCTTCACCGATGTCATCGAACAGCTGCTTGTATGTCAAATCGTTAAACTCAAAGTCCTCAAAGAGACTTCCGTCGTTTGTAGTACCTTTCTCACGACTTCCCGGCATCACAACGTCCTGTGCAAATCGCTTAGCCTGACGAGCCTTTGCGTTTACAGTTCGACCTACTTTCTCTACAGCGCTGTCTCCCTGTTTTCCTTGAAGTTCTGCAAGGTTTATGAGCAGCGACTGAAAGCGAACTAAAGCGTTTTCGTGGTGTAATTCAAATGTATACATCAAGCGCTCAGCGAGATCTTCAACAGACATTTGCGCTTGGCCGCGTTCCATTGCTTCAGTCAGAACGCCACCTGTATCAACAAGCTTTTGCACAAGGTCTTGTACATATTTAGATCGCGACATTGCCATGTCGATTGCAGGTATAGCGCGACCTAGAGTTCTAACGATTGGGTTGTTCATCGACTTGCCGACAACCTTTTGACCTTTCTTGACAGCTGCCGCACCTACTGATCCAAGCGGTGACTCTTTGACGATCTCAAATGTCTTCTTACCGGCCTTCACGACAGGCTTCACGACAACACTTTCTGACATCTTTTTGCCAGCTTTATTGAAACCGATCATCATTGGTTTATCAGGATGAAAAGGACTTTCAGGGTGACCCGGATGGAGACGGCTCGAAGGGTCTCGCGCTGACTTATAGACACCGATGCCACCGCCAATCACTGAGCCAAACCCGATGTTCATGATGGACTCTGTGGTCGTTCGGAGGTCTTGTTGCATATGCAGAAGCGCTTCTTGGGCACCTGTGTAGACACCACCAGCGAGAGCCATCTTGCTTACTTTCGCCAGCGTCTTGCCTTTTTGAAACCAGCCGCCAATCGGTACAAGAGTTCCTATATCGATAATCGAGAGGCCAGCACCAGCCAACATACCAAAGCCGCTTCCATTTGCTATTCGTGTTCTGTCTTCGATCTCAGACCGAAGGCGTTTAGCGCGGTCTCGAAACTGATCTTCATTTACGACGTCGTGGAACTTTTGAACTCTCAAATAAGACTCTACGTCAGCGAATTCTTCTTTGTTGCTGTCCCAGAAAGCATAGGGATTAAAATTACGGTCAAACGTATACTGGTTTGAATCACGATCTCGTGAGAAGCCATATGCGAGGGTGCTGCCAATGACAGCTTCTTGCTGATAAACGAGACCAGCTGTCTCAAAGAAACCAGCAGAGCTCTCCATTTGGATTGTCTCCAGCGGAGCTTCAGCGGCGTTGATGAAGTCTGTTGTTTGCGTAGCGTTGACAAGCTGGTCGTACTCAATCTCGGTGATGCTCATACCTCAAGATTTCCTATTTTACCAATGTTGATCTCAAACTTCATACCTTCGCCGTCTTTCGATCCGTACAGAGCGGCCATACGTCTAATCATTCCGTAAACCCCAGCCTGTCCGCTAGTGGAGAAGGCATAGAGGTTTTTCAGTTTACTGAGATCATCAGGGTTAGCTTGTTGTAACTTTTCAGCATCATTAAAATTAAATTGATCTGTCAGGATGACGTCTCCATTCTTCTCTACTCTGTATGAGAACTGTCCGAGTGTGGTTTTAACACCGTATTCTGGATTGAATATGTTACCTAAGAAGCCAGCGGAGTAGATGCCTGAGTTTCCCGATTCGTAGTCTTTGTACTCAATGACGCCACTTTTCTTGTTGCCCGTTTTCTTTATCTTCTCAGTGACTATGGATTGCATCGAGGCAATCTGGTCGTCGTTAAAGAAATCCTCGCGAGCGATATTATCTAAATCCATGCCAAGAAGATCATTCGCAAGCGCCCGAATGTTTGAGGGGACGGCAGTAGTTTTTACCTTTTGAGCTACGTTAGAAACTTGCTGAAGCACTTCTGAAACCATACCGTCTTGAGGCTGTTGCGAGGCCTGTGCGGCATTAGGTGCAAACATTTTTGCAAACATGCTGCTGCCACTATCATTACCGTATCCCAAAAACATGTCTGCTTCTAAGTTGCGACGGTTAGCAATCCCAGCAATTTTATACTTGTTAGACCTATTGCGAATTTCATGCTCAGCAGCTTTAAGATCACCGCTACGAATAGCCTTCGTAAGGTTTGGCCCAATCAGGTTTGGGTGATTGTACGCAAGAGACACAAGAGCTGTGCGCTGGTAGCCTTTGAGAGGAATGTCGCCAAACTTTTGAGTAATCAATCGCTCCGCTTGTCCCGCACTTGCTTCAAACAGAATTCGACTATCAGCTGCACTCAGACTTGCTGTACCATTTAGTGCTGCGTCGAACTCAGCGTCTGTTTTTGCGAGTACCTTTTTAAACAGCCCCCGGTTCGTAGGCTCGTCGAGGTTAAAGCCATACCCAATGGTGCGTTTTCCAAGACTGTCTTTGTATACTTTCTCTCGGTAGTCTTCATGCCCAACGATGAAATCAAAGCGTCCTTGCATGTAGTTGCCGACGGCCTTTTTGTTTGACGAGTCGTAGACTTCGGGAGACATGCCAAAAATTGTTTCTCCCATTTCTTCGAGAAAACTTGGCGTGTCTTGAGAGCTGTCCGTCTGAAAGTTCGTTATATTTTTTGTAGGCCCGACTAAGCCGCCGTTTTGAAGTTGACCTTGAATTGCTTGGTGCATGACACGGTCGTATAAAGATGGATCAGTGACGTTATCGAGACCCGACAAGTCCAACGGAAAGTTTTGCTGTGTTTGCTCCAAAGTCATTGCTGTCATTAGTCATCTTCTCCGTCTAAGCCTAAGGGCATGTTCCGTTGATTTTGAACACTGAACCTAGAAGCACCAATTTTACTTCTTAAGTCCTGTCGTCTTGGCATTGCAAACTTACCTGCAATTGCTTCTCTTAAACGAGCTTCAGTCATAAAGTCAGCGGGGGGGTCCTTGAAGAACGCCTTGATGCCGATATCGTAGTACCTAACGTCGCCGTCTTTTGATGATCCTTCACGAATGGGAATTAAGGTAACTGCCGGGTGGAGGTAACGCTGCATCAACTGAGAGTCTCTTTGTAAGTCTCCTGTGAGCTTGACAGTCTCGTCTTCAAAGCCGTCAACAAATGGAACCCAGTTGCGCCAGCCGCCCATCCGCTCTTGGTTGGAATTAAATAGACCTTGCGCGGTGATGTTCTGATTGAGGCTTAAACTAAGTGGTAACCCAGTTTCGATGTTCCTAACGCCATAGACATTTTTACCTCTCAACGCTGCATAAGGACGCATTTCTAATTTACTTACATCTACATTTTCGGAGATACCAACCAACGACTCAAAGATGTCTTCTTTTGCTTCCTTTATGTTTTCGACAGTATTCTGGTCTTCACCCCAAGGAGTACGAACACTAAGTCCATAAGATGCGTTCTCACTGGTGACTTCACTTGTATTTACAGGGTCATCTGTGTTGGCCCCACCGACCTCTTTTTGAAAGTCCAGCAAGTTTCCAAATGGTACAACTTTACCTTTAAACGTCGCCGCAAGACGTTTTCTGAGTTCTTGCGTTCCAATGTTCATCCCCGTGTTTGCTTTATGAATTCCTGCAATGACCCGTGCTTGTTCTCTAACTGCCTTTTCAAGAGTAGGGGAGTATTTCCAATCAGGGTCTATAAAGCGACTATCGCCAGTGATGAGTTCACCAAGATCGTCACCTAAAAATCCGCTGTCTACGTCACCAAACAGAACATCCTCTATCCGTTCCTCAATCTCCTTTTTAGCTTTAGTTCCCGTTGGTTGCTTCTCATCGCCATAAACAGCGCTCGCAACTGTCGTCTCAGCTATGGCGACAGTAAGAGACTCTTGGTCGATTGCTAGAATTTGATCTAGGTTGCCGTTAGCAGCAGCGGTCAGATACATTGTGGCGAATGGATTATCTTTGAACTTAGCCGCTAATATTGCACCAGAGGGGTCTATTACTTCTGCGGCTTTCACAGCATTCTTAATGATCGTTGGGTTCTTTGAGTTAAACGCTGAGACTAACTTTTCGACAGCTATAGGGCTAATATAGCCGTTATGTCTGTCCATAAGATTTTTGGTAGTTTGTCCAAACTTAAAGGCTCCTTCTGACGTATCTACATTTAGATCAGCGTACATAACCTGCGTTGTGTTTTTTAGTTCTTCATTAGTAAGAATATGGTTACCTGAACCGTCGGCGTTTTGATTTGTCTTGTTGATTAAAATTGTTTGATCTTTGATTTTAACCATCTCTGCCGCGAGCTGTGTTGTGATCTTAGCTCTGCCGTTACCACCCACTCCTGCTATTTGATCTAATTTCATAGCTTGTCTATATGTATCAATTAATGTTTGTCTTTTTGCTTTAATTTCAGCGGCAGTTCCAGTCGGCATAGCGACAGCAGCAGTGACGACTGCCGACATTTCTTTCAAAGCTTCTTGCCCTTCCAAAGTCACAAACTTACTGTGTGCATCGTACAGAGCTGCTTTGTGCTGTGCGATCTCAGCTGGAAATCTTTCAGCTAGTGAAGGCAGTTCGGTCAGGTCTTCACCATCAAGGGTTTCCTTGCGGTCAAAGAAGGACATTAATTGCTGAGCGCCATTCTTTGTTTTCTTTGCGCCTTCAATCCAAATGCCCAATGTTTTAGCTTTAACCTGTCCGTCTGTAAGCTGCGGGTTTGCTTCACGGATAGCCGCAGACGAAGCGTAATAATTTTCTGTAGTCATTCCGTTATGTGTCTGCGTGTAGCTATAGACTTCCCGCGCCGCAGCGGTCATTCGCTTTGCTTGTAGTCGCTTGACGACTTCCAGTTCGTTAGTCAGTCGAGCTTGCTGAGTGTTCTCTCGCCATGCAGATTGCATTTCGACGTCGTGATATGGGTCACCAGTTCCGTCCGTGTAGTTGTCTTCAAAATACTTACTAGTGAACGCTTCGAAACCTTCAGGCGTGACTTGCTGTCGAGCTGCCTCCTCGATCATGTTGGCGTACATCTTGTTACCGTTCAGTCGTCCCAGCGATTTGTTGTACGACTTTCCGTATGCTTTCCACTCGTCTGTGTTTATCATTTGGTCACCGACCTGCACTTGCTCTGGGATGGACCGGTTAATACTTTCAGCAGTCGATAAGTTATCTTTATTCTTTTCGTAACTCTTTAAGGCGTCAATTTGCGCTTGCAGTTGTACCTCTTCTCGAGTGCGTTTCAGATCGTCAATCTCAACAGCTCTGTTGGTCTCCAGCACGTCTCCAAGGGACTTATTGATTGACCCGAAGAAGTTACTGAAAGCGGCAGACATGTCGCCAGCGAAGGGATCGACACCTTGCATCGACGAGACAAACTGAGGAACAGCTTGTGACGTTACGCCCGGTGCAGATACTCGCTGCGACGTGTTGACATCAAGGTTGATTGAGGAGCGGTTTGATCTAGCCATTTTATTTGTTCTTTATCGCATCTAGAGTTTGATTGTGCCGGTATGCACCAGCTCCAATCGAAATACCGGACGAGATGAAGCTCATCGTAGCGGAGTTGGACGCGGCGTTTGCTCTGTTGATAGAATTCATTGCGTTGTTATTTGCTATCCTCACTGTGTTTGTGTAGCCCTGCGCTGACGCTGCTTTGGAAGCACGGCCAGATTCAATCATAGCATCTGTAGCTTCACCCACTCTGATGAGGTCAACGCTGTGCGCGTAGTCGTTTTCGAAGAACAGATTGCCAAGAGAGCCCTGCGTCAGGCTCGTCTCAGCTGCTCGCATAACTCCAAGCTCTTCATTAGCCTCGCGGATCAGGTCGCTTTTATCTTTAACCTCTTTCTGTTGAGCCTCACCGATTTGACGGTTTGCTTCAGCATACTCAGCTTCTGCTTGAGCCTTTGCAGCCTTCGCAGCTTCTTCAGCTTGTCGTCGAGCGGTAGCAGCAGCAGCGCTTGCTTGGCTTTGCTGCATCATCATGGACATGCCGGATGCAGCTACAGTTGTGGCAATGATTGCGGCAGTTCCGGCATCACACATGATTTACTCCTGCGCCGATACTTCGTTGTAGTAGCCGGTGAAATCTATTCCGGTAATGATCATTGGGAGCTCCGTTGAGTTTTTAATTTTAATGACACAAGTTGTCGCCTCAGTCTGAACTGGAATGGAATACTGTCCGCTGTGTATCGCAGGACTTCCGATCAAGTTGTCGCCTGATCCGATAACTCGTCCGTTGAAGGTAAACACTTGCTCTGCTCTAAACGCTGGCGTGATGGACACATTGAAGTAGCCAGTCTCTTGGTAGTTGACTTGAAAGCGCTTCAGCTGAAAGCGGCCTGTCGTCATCGTTTTGTTTGGGCTAGTGGGGTCCCGCATGTACAACTTTGAAAGCTGGACTTCTTGATCGAACGGAACACCAATGATCGCAGCGCCAGCGCTATAGTCACCTAATGCAGACAAGTTGTTTCCACCGCCGTCGTATGTGAGCGTTGGAACTTCTCCTTGAGTGCCAACTGCAAAGTCTGTGGACAGTACGGCCTTTGTGATATCGACGTGTGGCAACGTGGAGGTCCATAAGGTCGTATTGGTTCCAGCTGTGTAGCTGCCGGTTAAGTTTTGCTGTCTGTCGAGACACACTTGATATGGATGCTTACTGTCTACGAGCTGGTAACGCAGTGGAATCTTTTCGAGGAACACTTCGGTGTCGCGTTGGATAATGAGATACAGATCGCCTTCGACCACAGACATGTGGTGAATGTAGTTAGACGAAACCCCAGGTATCGCAAAGTCCCAGTCGTGCCATGCGCTCTGTGCTTTCTGATCACCATCGATGTACATGCGATAGATATACATTTTAGAACGATCAGCTGACGAGCTGTCGCTCAAAACGAACAGCGTGTCGTTCACAGGATCAGCTGTCATTCTGACGATAGGTGCTGGAAGATAACCTAGTGCATGAAGTGTGATGTCGGCTGCTCGGTTCGACAGCGTGTTGTCGTCGTATTCATACTCATAGACAACAGCGTCCTTGCCGCTTTTTGCAGCGAAGAACAGACGAGACCCCATCGATACAGGCGCACAGCCAGTTTCTGTTAGGTAGGCAGTTGTCATATCGACAGTTGCTTTTGAGGGCGTCAGAACGTCAGCGCCAGAGACTTCAAATTGGTTCTTATCGCTCGTCATGAAGAGAGCTTTGCGGAATGGGTGTGCGTGTTTCAGCAAGTTAACCTCTGAGCCACTCGCTGTCAGCCCAAAGGCGTCAGAGTCCAGCGATTGCGTTGAGAAGTCAGGCCAGAAGGTGAAGTACTTTCCGCTTTGCGAGAAGTAGACCGTCTCGCCAGCAATTAGTCCTAAACGATTTCTGTGGAAGACGACGCTTTGAACTTGAGACCCTACGAAGTCAGGATTAGGTGATGTGTCCACATCGCCAGCTAGTCGGCTGTCATATGTTCCTTGCTTAAATATAAAAGTGCCGTCTGCTTGTCTAACGAGCCAGTGCGGCATAGTCGCAGGGTCAAACGCATTGTCAGCTGTTGGGTCAGGCGACTCGATCCAGCCGCCGTCAGTCGCTGAGAACTTCGCCCAGTAGCCCAGCTCGTTGCCGTCTAAAGTAGCACCGACACGGATGTAGTAGTTGTCTGGTGCAAGCTGTGGAAGGTGAGCGCGTTTGGAGACACTCTGTCTCATCGTGATGGGACCGTAAGTATCATCTGTTCCAGTGTGCTCGATTGTAAAATCAGACGCATTGCTAATGGTCAGCGTCAGGTCGTTTCTTGTAATCGAAAAGCCAGACGGCAACGTGATGTTACTTACTATGTCGTCAGCTACTTCAGTTGCACTGAGTGCTGGGTCGAGCGCGTAGGTCCACACGTCTGAGCCGTTAATCTTAATGGCATAGTCAGTCTTTGTGTTCGTCGTCTTGCAATTAATAAGCGCTAAGAATGGGCTTTCAGCATACGTTGACGAGGACATCGCGACCGTCTTTCCGTTGTTCGCAATGATCGTGGTGTCCGCAATCGTAACAGCTGAGAAATTATCTGAGGGAGTTTCTTGTTGCAGATACGCTGTGCCGTCAGGAAACGTAACGGTCTTCTGGTTACCTGCAAAGTCGTAGACAAGAAGTGAGCTTGAAGATGTAGCAGCGTCGTGGACAATTGAGATGAGATACTTCTCGGCTGCGTCACGGGCGTAGCTGTAGAAAAAAGGGGAGTATGTGCTTTGGAGAGCTGCTTGCACACCAGCAGTACTATCGGTCAGTTGCGCGATGTGGCGCGTACCGGGACGACTTTCGAAGCCACCGGTAACCACAGACATCATCACGTTTGTGGAGGACTGTACTTGACCGGGCAGACGTACAGTATCTGGTTGTCTGCTGACGCCTTGATATAGCGTTTTGACGGACTGTTCTAAAAGTGTCCCCACGTTTTAATAGCCAAACAGACGGTGAGCGCGTGATGTCGCATAGTAACAATGCGCTGAATCCGTCAAAATGTTTGAGTCTTCGTTCTCAGTCTCTGCGTCCATGAGCGCAGCATACGCTTCCATCTCAGCTCGCATCGTAAAGTTATCGAGAGCGACAGAAGCCATTTGTGCTTCTTGGAAACGACGCGCTGCGCGGTAGGCGATGTATGTGGAGAGTTCGACCGAGAGGTCTGAAAAGTCTAGGTGATGCACGATGTCGCACCAGACGAAAGATGTGAATGTAAACTTCTGGTCCTTGACGTTGTACAGCATGTTGTTAGAGCCGTTACGTCGGACGGAGACGTTAATGTTCCGACTTGTATCAGTCGTGTCTATTCGAAGATAACTGTCGGGAACGAGAATATTCCCGTTGATATCAGGGGTCATCTTCATTTTGAAGTCGGAGTTTTGATGCCAACCTTTTGCCTGAACCGATTTTGAAAGCTCATCGATTTTAGCTTCCGCTGCTTCAGCGTCAGGCAGTCCCGACGTTAGCGAGGAGACAGGCGTCTCACCGATTGCATCGAGGACGATGTTCACTGCTTGGAGCTTAGAAAGTCCCATTTCTTGTCCTCTTTAAAAAATGAAAAAACAGAGGGCAACTCCGAAGAGCGACCCTCTGCTTTGAGTAACAGACTTAGGCTGATTTCAGCACGTAAGCCATTTCTGGTCGAAGAATACCATGTCCAACAAACATCTTGCTGACCATGAAATCTTCAAGTCTGCGAACGTCACGCTCAGTTTCGAGGCTGATGTCCATAAGCTTGACCGTAGCGATTGCTTGTGGGCACCACATGACGACCGCTGTGTTCGTGAAGTCGGCACGATACTTCGTGTAGACTGCCGCGTTTGCGGAATCGTCCGCAGTTGGAATGTTGCGTGACTTTAAGATTGTCACACCATCGATCTGCATGGACTCAGCACGGTTGTCGATACCACCAGCACCACTGTGACCAAAGTCACGGTTCAGTACGAGGTAGTTGTTCGTTGCGTCTTTTGCATACTTAATTGCATCAAACACTTCGACCGACACGGCTGCGTAGCGAGGCATTTCGTCTGGCACATCCTTGTTGAACAGCGCAATGTTTGCTGTTCGGATTGCTTCGATGTAATCGACACCTGAGTAGACACCGCCTGAAGCCGCAAGGCCTGTATCGGTGACGACAGAGCCGCCGGGGAACGGAGAAGCAGCTGCTTGGTTTGCAGCAAGGATCAATTGACGGAAGACGTTCTGATCGAACACTTTTGCCAAAGCGCGGCCCATCTCTGCTGAGATGACGGAGCGCATGTCAAAGTGTGACAAGATGCGATCCAAGTCGGCGATTGCGTAATGTGAGACAAGAATGTCATCGACCGTGATGATCTGTTCACTGGTCGATAGGTCGTTTCCAAGAAGCTCGGTTCCCGGCGTATGAAATTCTGCCGAGGCTTTCCAAGTCTTTGGAAATCTAAAGGACTTCGCGCCACCGCTGAGCGGTTTTACAAAGTGTTTGTCGAGGGTAACCGTTGCGGAATCAAATGCCGTGAGGACTTCGCCACCAAAAATCGAGAGATATAGGTCTCGGTTATCGACGGGGGAAGAGGCACCTTTACCAAAACGGACTGGACTGGAAGCGTCACCAGTAGCCATAAAAGTTCTCCTAGAAAAGGTTTTGAAAAGGGTTAGTGCCTACTTTACGCACACGGATTGTCCGACGTATCGGGGTCACAGTTTGTTTTTTTGGGCAGAAGCCGTTCCGAAAAAAAAGGCGACCGACCGGAAAGGAGTAAAACGGTCAGTCGCCTTTAGGTGTGCCGCGAGGGAGGGCGCGGCGGGGGAAACTTATTGAGCGTCGAGGTCCCAAGTTGCGGTCTGCATCTTCTGCATCACCCGCTGTCTAAACGCTGGATCACTGCGGTATTCCGCTGTCGCCATGTCTTTTTTCATTTCGGATTTTGAGCGGTAGCCAGACTGTGATCCGGTCACAACGTCACCGTTGAGACGAGTAGGCTCTTTAGACTGGACAGGTTGAGGACCCATCCGGGCTTTCAGAGCATCTACACCGAGACGCCAGTCTGCGCTATCGAGTAGCTTGTTGATCCCTGCGATCTCAGCATCATTCATGTTGGACACAGCCCACTCAGACATCTGTTGGAATGTCTCTTCGCCACCAGCATAGTCGAATGCTGAAGCGCGTTCTGTATCGAGCCGAAACTTTACGTTCTCCACGTAGTCTTTGACGATTCCTTCAGGTAGGCCAACCTTTTTAAGGGCCGTGTAGTCTTCCTCTGTGAGATCACCAGTGTCGCGGATTTTCATAAGCAAGTCGTCGCTTGAGAGTCCAGCTTGATCGATGACAGACATAGCTGCTTCATCTTCTTCTGTTGTCTCAGGTTGTTCGATTTGTAACTTCTTGATCTCCTCGTCTTCAGCCTTACTTTTAGGCCGTCCCGAGAAGTTAAACTCAGCTTCCTTTGCGTGAGCTTCCCAGTTGTATACGCCAGTTTCAGCGTCAAAAAATTTCTCTTTCCCGCCCTCTGGCATTTCTGCGACTAGGGGTAACTCTTCAGTTTCACTTGCATCATCTGATTGAAACTTATCAACCATCGCTTGGTTATACTCATCGCTCCCCGGTACAGGTTCAGCTTGCTTTTCGTCTACTTCAGACATTTGGGTCTCCTTGTTGTTGTTGCTGCATCACTTGCTGTGCGGCTGCTCGCGCCATCTCTTCACCACCAGCGGCCATCGCTTGACCGCCAGCTTGTTGTTGCATTTGTTGCTGCTGCATCTCCTGCATCTCTTGTTCCGACCGGACTGCATCTGGAAGGTTTAGGCCGTAGAAGGCTTTTCCAAGCAGCGCGTCGAACTTCACGTAACCCAAGACTTCGGGAGGCATCCCTTGTAGGAACTGGAGTGCAGCTTGAACTCTTGTGACATCCGCTTCCCGGCCAAGTGCTTCGAGACCTGTGAGAACGACAGGCTCAATGATGCCATCTGGCCAATTCGGCAGCTGTTCTTTTTGTTTCATCTGCATGATCAGACGCTTCAATCTGTATTGCTGCATCGACATGTTCAGCTGGGAGAAGACGCCGCCAAGTGTGCCTTCGAGCTCTTCCTGCTGCATTTTTATTTCGGATGCGGTGGTGCGCTCGCTGTCGCGGACGGCAGCTGAGTTTAACAGAAATGCTTGTCCAATCTCGCGTGACTGTCGGTCGATTTCAGCAGCAACGAGCTGTAATCCGTTCATATTCTGAAACTGGAGCATTCCAACGTCTTCAGGATTTCCAACGACAATCTCACCGTTATTAGCTTTCGCTAAGCGGCGTCTGAGGTTCAAACCACCAGCTGCGTTTGGTCTAATCATTGTGACATTTCGTGATGCCATCGCAGCGCCGTCCAACATGGACTTCGAGAGTGCATCGACTGCGCGTAGGTCAGGTAGAATTTCTTCTACTTTCCCACGCCCGTAGGACTCTCCGATCACTGTGGTGTACGTGTGAGCAGCGTACGGCATGATGTCGTAGGTGCCCTCACTGTTTGGCACCATCTCTTTGTTGACTTCTTGGTAGCTGTAAAAAGTATTGTCTTTTTGTCGAATGGTGTGCGTCAAGATTTGCACCTTGTCACCACTGTAATCTTCAGGTGTCACCATTCCCGCAATCTCTTCGGGTAGACTTTCTGGCGACATGTATTCTTCGGTGATCAACTCACGCACTTGGCCCTGCATATCTCGAGACACGCAGAACTGATCGAGACGGAAGATACGGATCGTGTTATCCGGCAGCATTAATTCTAAGGCGTTACCGGTTACGATGAGATACTGAAGCGCCAAGTTTGTAACTGACCGCCATTCTTTACGCTCAACCTCAGACTGAATGAGGGCTTCTGATAAAACGAGGCCTTGCTCGACGTCCTTGTTTACGGACAATTCGCCACTCTTAATTCGTGCTTCAGCTGGAATGTCTAAACGAAAAGACGGTTTACCGGGAGGATACATTGCGACCATCAGCCGCGAGGCGAGAGACACGACGGCCTTTGCACCAAGCGCTTGATAGGGTTCTGGTAGAAGAGTGTGTTCTGTGTGGCCTTCAGGCGGGAGCAGCGCAGGGATTGTCAATTCAGCACATTCGCGAGCGCGACGAAGGAACGGATCACGGCTTCGTTTCATGGCTTCGTATCGAGCTGAGCAGCTCTCGTAGTTTGGCATTAGTAATTCACACCGCTGTTGTTATTAGAGGACAAAGGAATCTGAAGGGTCGGTCGAACTGACTTCGCCTTTTTCTGTTTTGACTTTGCGGAGTCGTATGCCTTTGTCTCGGGTAGGCTCGCCGCTGAGCTCGCTGGAGGTGTTGGCTCCGGCGGTGGCGCTGGTGGCGGGGGCGGGGGAGGCGGTGGCTTTGGACTCGACATGCACATTTAAAAGTTCCTTCGGTTTGTAGAGTAGATGGAAAGGCTCATCGTTGAGCCCATAGGGATGAGGGGTTTTGCTTACAGTAAATCCGCAGTGTCTAAGCCAGTTGATAGACACTGTGTTTCGTTGGTCTACATAGTTGTAGATAAAATCGTGAGGTGCATGGAGCACATCGATCCAGTGCTTGGCTTGACGAATAAATTCTTTTTTGTATCGCTCGTACAGAAGGTCACTTGAGAGCATCCACACAGCGCCAAACTCGTTGACACCAAAGATACCAACGACTTCGTTATGATCCCCAACTATTGAATACGTTTGAGCATTTTGATCTGTGAAAGGCGCTACGAGTGCAAAGAGTGGATCGTCAGTCCGTAGAGCCGAAAGCTCATCGAGGTCAGCTTGTCTCAAGTTCGGGGCAAGCTCGATGGCGTCTGCAAGAACAGACTGACGGACATAAACCACTACTCAGTTTCCTCGTTGTCTTGTTCTTC
>ERZ807291.4931-NODE-4931-length-17246-cov-5.495201_pt1 | contig 17246 bp, 11 predicted proteins | sample MGYA00521257_ERZ807291 | MGnify/ENA primary metagenome ERZ807291 (study PRJEB31413, sample SAMN03169783) | marine metagenome | biome: Marine; feature: Water; material: Subsurface seawater | place: North Sea | collected 2011-04-28 | depth 1 m m ... | reverse complement strand
ATAAATCACATTGATGGAAGAATTGGCACCGTGATTGATTCCAGAAACCATTAAATCAGGTCGGCGAGGTAACAACTGATCGATCGCTAGTTTTACGCAATCTACCGGAGTACCGGTGCATTGGTATGCGGTAACGCCTTCGTGCATATCAACTTTGGTGATGCGTATGGGATGGTTGATGGTTATGGCGTGTCCCATGGCGCTTTGTGGTTTATCAGGGGCAACAACTATTACATCTCCAAGTTCTTTCATCACGGCTATCAAAGCGGTAATACCTGGGGCTGTAATGCCGTCGTCGTTACTAATTAAAATAAGGGGTTTTGAATCCGACATGATACAAATTTACATAGTAGCTTTGGGATTCGGGCAGCGTTTTACCCGTCAAATGAAATTAGGGTACATTTAATGAGATGAATTAAAGTAAGGTTTTAATTGAGGGTGATCGATTAGGGAAATATCGATTCGTTTACTCATAGCAGCAATTCACGCATTAGATTATTTTCACACAAGGCCAACTTGCTAGTTTGCTTCTGTAGTGATAGCAAGCCTAAAAACAAAAAGGCCAGCTCAATGAGCTGGCCCTTTTGTTTAAGTTGTTGTGTTATTAGAATAAATAACGAACACCGATTTGAGCACCCCAAGTTGTAGAAGTACTTGTAATATCGGTAAATGTACTAGTTGGCAATGCGCCACCTGCCGCGTTGAACTGGTAAGTTCCATCGGTATTGGCTCTTAATACAGCACCGTTATTAACGGTTAAACGCTGTGCAATACCCCAACTAGAGTTGATCAAGTTACCAACGTTAAGGATATTAGCACTCAACTGTAATTTTTGGTTGGTACCACCAATATTCTTAATGAAATCTTGGTAGATAGCCAAGTTAAAGCGGTGCAACCATGGGAATAAAGCAGCATAGCGATCTGCAAAATTTCCTACGTTTTTGCTTAAGTATGCATCTTGGTCAACATACGCATCCCAAGCTGCAGCTTGCTCTTCAGCAGTGAAAGTAGTGCTACCAGACTTGTATTCTTTGAATGTGATGTCTGAAGACTTATGGATGAAAATAAGGTCGTTATTACCAATTCCATCGTTATTGATATCGCCTAAGTACACATAGTTGAATCTACCCGCATTGAAACCTTCGTAACTCAATGTAACGGTAGTTGCGAAATTCTTCGCATACTCTTTTGTGTAAGAAAGAGCACCCACTACACGATGAGGCGTAGCATATTGTGAATAAGACATGTAAGGAGTGTTTTGGTTTTGACCCAAAGCAGAACCTATAATAGCGTTTCCAGACCAAGCAGAAGCAGCTTGTGAACCTGGGTTCGCAGTAATATCCATAGTGTTATTGTAAGAATAACTCACAAACACATCCAAACCGTTGTGGAAGTCTTTCTTCAACGTGAAAGAAGCACTAATTCCTTGACCTTGGTTGGTGTTGCTCATAACGATCGCGTTACGAACCTTAGAGTTGTTGAAACGAGCTGAAGAAGAAGAATAACCAGCGCGCTCCCATGCAGTTCCTGCAAATAACATAGTGTCAGAAGGAGCCATATTAGCATCAAACTGATAAATATCGTTCATTGATTTGGTGTAGATCACGTCAGCAGTGAAATCGATATCAAATGGCAACTTGTAGTCAAAACCGATGCTAGTTCTCCAAACTTGTGGGAACTTGAAATTAGGATCAACTAAAGCATATGATCCACCGCTGCTTGGCAATGCCGCAGGCTCGGTAGGGAATTTGCTGTAGTTACCATTCCAAGTTGGGTCAAACTGTGTAATACCATATTGGTCTAATTCAGCTTTTGAATCTAAAGTGATTGTAGATTGTAAACCGTATGCGTTGGTAACCTGGTTTGTGTACCAAACGAAAGGCAAGCGGCCGGTGAATATACCGGTTCCACCACGTACAATCATTGTTTTATCGCCTTTAACATCATAATTGAATCCTACACGAGGAGAAACCAATAATGAAGAACCTGGCCATTTAGATGGGTCGTAAGCAAATGCTTCCGTTCCTTCAGCATTTTTGAACGGAGTTGTATTTGGGTCTGCAAATGCAGAGAATCCTGGGTTTGCAGAAGCTTCTGTCAAATAGATAGGAACGTCAACACGCAAACCTGCGATTAATTTCAATTGACGGTTCATGCGGTATTCATCTTGAACATAAGCTGCCGCTTGTCCAAAGCCCATTTCTGCAATTGGATTGTTGTTTCCGTTGTAGCCATAAGTTGCAGCGAAAACCGATGGTTGCTCGTCATTTAAGAACTGAGACAATGAATCGTAGCGGTAATAGCTTGTACCGTAACGCATGAAGTTATTACCTACATACATTTGATCGTAAGCAATACCTGCAGTTAATGTGTGCTGCTTGGTATTGTAAGTGAAGTTATCGATGAACGAGTAGGTGTTGTTAACTACTTTGTTATTCCAGCTGAATAATTCGTAACCGAAGGCAATGTATTGGTCGCCATCTTTCTTGATATCAACGAATGGGAAAGGCTCACTTCCAGATCCACGTGCATCCACAACATTTGTTGCTGTAACCAATAATTGGTTACTCATGCGGCTGTTTAAGTTACTCTTCAATTCTAAAGACAATGAACCCACTGTGTTTTCGAAAGAATAAAGTGAATTCTCAAAACTCATGGCATTGTTACTCCAACGACTAGAAGAAGAACGTGGGTTAGGAGCTGAAGTACCATTGGTTGTTTGATCGTTATTGTTTTTAACGTAGTTATAACGCGCACTCAATTTGTGCATGTCGTTAATGTTCCAGTCGATACGACCTAAGATCTTGTAGTTGCGGGTTCCGTAGTTGCCAAGATTTTCGTAATCTCCGGTTTCGTAACCGTATTTGCTTTTCAGGTGGTTGCGAACCGCATCAAGGTCAGATTTTAAAACACGTGAAGTATTGGGGTCGTTAGGATCAACACCATCTTGTGTAGATTTCCATAAAAGACCAGGACGAGAAATATTTTCGTATTCCGCATTTACGAAGTAGAAAACTTTATCCTTAACCAAGGCACCGCCTAAACGGAAACCATAGATATTGGAAGAAGTAGCAGGCAAGTTTTCAAGGGTAACATCACCAATTTTTGTACCGTTTAAACTTTCGTTTCTTAAGAAAGTGTAAACCGAACCTTCGGTTTTGTTAGAACCACTTCTGGTGATTGCATTCACACCAGCACCTGTAAAGTTACTCTGACGAACGTCGTAAGGAGAAACGTTTACCTGTACCGCTTCAATTGCATCTAGAGAAATAGGCTGAGCATCACCACCAGGAAGGTTGTTAGAACTCAAACCAAAGTTGTTGTTAAAGTTGGCACCATCAATGGTAATGTTGTTGAAACGACCGTCACGACCGTTGAAACTGTTGTTACCACCTGCTTGAGGCGTGAACTTGGTGAAGTCATCAATAGAACGTGAAATGGTTGGTAAGGTGTTCAATTGTTCTTTCGATAAGTTCAAATTAACACCGGTTTTTGTTCCTGAGTTACGACTGCTAACAATGGAAACTTCTGAAAGCTTTTCACTTGTAGCACTCAAATCTAAATCTAACTTGTAGTTTTCACCTAGGATTAGGTAAATGTTGTCTACAGTAACGTTTTTTGATGCTGAAATGGTCAATGAATAAGGACCTCCAGCTTGAACGTTAAAGATGTCAAAACCACCACCAACGCGGGTAGAGGTTTTATACTTAGCGTTGGTCGTCGTTAGAACCAAACTAATTTGGGCGTCTTCAACCGGTACACCATTATTGGTAATGGTACCTCCGATTGAAGAGGTTGTTACCTGTGCAAAGTTTAAACTTGTAACACATGCAACGAGTAAAAAAAGGATTAGTTTTTTCATGATTATGTAATGGTTTTTTTAGTAATACAAATTAAAACACGTTAATCCTTAACTATGTTATGGAATTATGAACTAAACATTGTGTTGTTTGATTTTTACAAGAAATCCATTGAACAAAGCGTTACCTAAAGTTTGGGGGTTAAAAAATCAACTAGGAATTTGAGCAAGCGAAGTAATGAACATGTTATTAACTTGAAAACAGCAGCATTATTCGTTCTCGTTTTCAATAAATAATTCCCATATTTGTCTCCTCTAAATGCAGAACTTGAGATTATTTGTTAGTTTGTTCGTTGTATTTGTGCATTCGGTATTATTAAAAGCTGATTTTTCTCCTGAAGAAACCGTACAATTACTTAGAAAGGCTAATGGTGATTTAGCCGCGGAATATGGTTTTTTAGATATAAATGAGTCTTGCTACTTAGTAGTAGGCGATTCATTTATTGTTGTCCCTCAAGGTCGTCATTACATGTTTTCATTCACCAAGGAAAGAGGATCTTTTATTCGAATAGATCGTTCCCTTTTTCATGGTCACAATTTCGGACGACATCTTTTCCTATATGAAGATGATATTTATGCTTTCGGAGGATATGGTTTTTGGCAAACACACGGCAAATTGATGCGATTTAGCCGAAATACACGAGAGTGGGAGTTGGTCATTTTAAAGGGCACACCACCGACGGGATTACCCGCGGTTTCAGTTGTTCGTGGTGATACTTTATATGCCTTTTATACGGTAGAAAAGCATCCTGAGTTGAACACAGATTCGGTCGCCAAAAGAGCTTACCTTATAGACCTTAGAACGAAAACATCAAGTGAGTTTGATATAAGAAACCACAAGAGTTTTGATTTTTATCGTCCATCTTGGAACAATCAAAATACGCAATTTGCGATTTTTGGGAATCACGGGTCTATTTGGCACATTTTAGACAAAGAAAATCTAAAATTATACACGGCGCACACAACGCCATTACTATTTAAGACGAGTCCCTCGGCAACAGGTCATGCACTTGATTCGCATTTTATTGTTGTGCAGGGTGATGATTTATTCGTTTACATGAAAAATTCAGAAGTTATGCAATATTCAATTAACGAAATATTAGAATTGTATTGTACTTCTGAGGATATATTACCGTTAATGCAACCTTTAGATAGGTCAGTTAAAAGGAGCGATTTTTCAATTATTTGGGTTATTCTAATGTTTACTCTTTGCCTGACGGTGCTCGCGTGGTTGATAGGTCTGGGAATCAAATATTTGCGACGAACGGGAGAAAACAGATGGACAGAGACTTACGAAATGATGAAAAATGAGCCTTATTATGCAGAAGTAAGAACCCTTCAACCAGGTGATTATTCTGAATCAGAAATAGATATTGCCCTACGAATTCGACACCTAAATCGTGCAGTTCGTAAACTCAAACGAAGTACTTATTTGTTTGAATTGAATAGAATGCAACCAGGTTTTATTACCGTTAATATTGCAGGTGGTATGTTTAAATCAAGCACCTACACCATTAATAAATTAAGCTGAATTGTTGGTATACATCCAAGCCAAATTCCGCTTTTCAATGATAATAATTGCGGAGTAAAAAGAATTACCTGTGGTTTTAATGTTAAAGTCTGCTTTATAATCAAAGTTATATCTTTCATTAAGCAGTGAAATTCGGTCTTTAACTAAGGAAATTCCCAAATTGGTACCTCTGTTTTTATGTGATACATTACTAATTGGATTTGTAACACAAATTTGTAATTGGAATTTTTGTAAATATTGAATTTCTAATTGAATATGGGTTTCAGAAGCATTGTTTTTATAATAGCCATGTTTAAGTGCATTCTCTAATAGGGGTTGTAAAATCAAAGGGGGTAGGTACCATTCGTTGGTATTAATTTCAGAATCAATGATCATTTCGAAATTAATCGTCGTATCCTCTTCAAAGCGCATTTTCTCGAGGTCGATATATTTTTTTGCATATTCCAATTCCTCGGTAATCGTTATTAAATCTTTATTGGAAGTTTCCAAAAACAAACGATTCAACATGGCAAGATCACTTGTAGCCTTCAGTGCTTTACTTTTTTCTGATTTAATAATTAAAGACTGAATTAAGTTCATGATGTTGAATATAAAATGCGGGTTTAAGTTAGCTTTCAAAGTACTTAATTGCAGGCTGATTATTTTTTGATTCAATGACAGTTTTTCTCTTTGATATTGGAAAATGATGTAACCAATGAGCAATATCACCAGGATAAAAATGATCCAGAAACCAACATTATAAAAAATGGATTGATTGATTCTAAGGAGTATGTTTTGAGATTGAGCATTGTTGTTTCCAATATGGATATTATATACGCCATGCGGGAAGAGTTCGAGTATGTATGGAGTGTTAACCGGAATGAATTTTTTTTCTAAACATTTGCGAAAATCCCATATTTCAAAAGGCAATTTCCCATATTTCTCAAACAAAAAATGATTGGTTAGACCTTTGAAAATTAAGGATTGTCCCTCCCAAGACCTTGTTATTAAGGTATTGAAATTCATTTTGGTTCCAATCAGTTGAGCTTTTAATCTCAAATGGAAGTCCATAGAGTTATTGGGTGAGGTTGGAATAACAATGATTTCACCTTTTCCCTTTTTATAAATGAAATCAATATCGGTTTGGGTCGTTTCAAAATTCAGAGGCGAAGCGCCTAAGTAAAATTGACGATTATAAATCAAATCAAAATTTACAGGGTTAATTTCAAAAAGAAAAGCAGTTGTGCTATTTCCCATAAGAAGGCTTTTATCCGCAGCCGTTATCCATTCAATATTGATATTTTTAAAAAGTTCAGAAATATTGATTTTATTCCTTGTTTTAATTTCTTTTTTTATACTATTTAAGGTCGAAATTTGAATTTCCTTACCCGTTTGTGTAATTAGGTATTGACCGCAAAAGAAAAATTTATTTTTGGTGATGTCAGACGGTAAATTTGTCTTTAGATGTATAGCGTTATGGTTTTCTACAAGAATGTATCCTTGATTTTCAATCTGTAAGAGTAATTTATTATGGTTGGCCGCGAAACGAATAACATTCTTGAGTTCGGGGTTTTGATTTTTAATTAATCGTTGCCTTTTCAAATCGAAATAATCAACCATTCCTACGAGTCGGAATAAATACAATTTGTTCTCATGCCGAATAATATTATGGTAGTTCTCTTTAGCAATTATTTCGAACTCCTCTGATTTGTTAGGATTTATTTTTAACAATTCATAATTGTTAACGATATATAAACTTTTCTCGACTTCTACTAAATCTAAAATGGAACTATTGATAGGAATAATGCGCCATTGGAAATTACCTTTATTACGAATAAAAACAAAAAATGAATTCCAAGCAACGATATAATTCTGAGTGATTTTGAAATCATGATACCCCTGTGGAATATCAATCCATTTTTCACGATTAGGTTGAAAATAAACACCATTAGTTACCGTTGAGTACCATACGCCATTATAGAATGGGTCAACATATACACTCCAAGAATATTGACGTTTATCTAAAAGATTTAGGCGTATTTCCTTTGACTCATTCGGTTTGTGTTTCCAAAAATAGCCATCTCTTAAATCCAAATTATTACCTAAAGCAAAGTAGATATTATCTTTTTCTCCGTCGATATCCCATATCGCGAGTGCTTTTCTTCTATCTGATTTAAATGTATAAATCTCACTTTTGCCATTATGGTAGATTGCATATTTATTGGGGAAGACTCCCAAATACGTAATGCCATTTATTTCTTTGGCACAAAGTACGGTTCGCTTATTCAGGGAATCATTTGTTTCAGGGAATAGTTTCACCGGATGCCAAATTTCATCCGAAAATTTCTTGAAAATTAGATGTGAAATATAATAGGAAACATGCAACTCCCCATTTATTGTGAAAATATCCATAGGGAAGTCATTCTTTGCCATTCCTGTTAATGGAAATGGGATGATATTTTGATTGATAATCTGGGAATTAATGCGATTAATACCTTTTGCGTGTACCACATATAATTCCTCATTTATCTTTCGAATTCTGCGAATTCTGGGCATTTCTTCATATGACCAATGATGTGTCATTTGACCTTGAAGAAGGTCAAATTGATATAGACCGGAGTCGTAAGTAGCTACATACAAATATTTGGATAACTGTGATATGCTCCATACTTGCGAACTCGAAACCTTATTGCAAATATTTTGATAAACTGAATTTGTTTTTGGAAATACGTTTAATCCAGCATCTGTGCCAACCCAAACAGATCCAGATTCATCTACAAAGGTATTTCTAGATACATTCGATGTGAGACCGTTGAACTCATTTATTTCTCGGCCATATTCAATTTCTTGTCCGTATGCAGCTGGAAATATCCCCCAAAAGAGAACAATCAAATAAAGGATTGAAGTAGTTTTTTTCCTGTTTTTGATAAGGCTAATTGATTTCCATTTTTCAAACATACTGTACTGCTTGAATAGCTCGCAATTTGATTCAAAGGAACAATATATGAACGATGAATGCGAATAAAAGATTTTGGCAAGCTTGATTCTATACTTTTTAACGTTTTAGATGCAATGAAATTCTTGGAATCTGTAACGATTTTGGAATAGGCCCCGGCTGCTTCAATATAGAGAATATCACCAAAAGCAATCATCGTATTTTCCCCTGAGTCTTTAATAATTAACTGGTCATCAAAACCTATGGATCCGTTTTGACTATCCTTGGAAATTTTCTTTAATAACCTTGACTTAAATCGAAGAACTTCATCCTCACTTAGAGGCTTAAGTAGATAATCAAATACATTCGTTTGTATGGCCTCAAGGGCATATTGAGAGTGCGCACTAACTACAACTACCGGAATATCTTCGTGAATGTAATCTTTAACGGAAAGACCGGATTCATTTCTTAGTTCATAATCTGTAAAAATGATATCTGGTTTGAAGGAATCAAATTGTTGTACGGCTTCTTTGAGTGATGAAACCGAGACGATTTTACCCAATATATCGCTCGCAAATTCCTTTAAGTAATACTCTATCATTGTTCTTCCCGAAATTTCATCATCAATAATGAGGGCATTGAATTGTGTTTTTAATTCGGTAGACATAATGGGTACTTTGTGCTTTACTCAAAAGTAATGTTACTTTGTTGCAAAGTATATGTTTACACTCGAAAATCACCAATCTTTGGTAAAAATTTCTACAAAAGGTGCTCAAATTTTAAGATGGTTCGATGTTCAAACCCAAAAAGATATTTTATGGAAATTGGATGAGAAATATTGGAATAGGGTAGCTCCTATATTATTCCCGATTGTAGGTAGATTGAAAAACGATGCGTATCGATTTCAAGGAAGTTCATATAGCCTAGGTCAACACGGATTTGCTCGAGAATGTGAGTTTGATGTAATCGAATCAACCAAGTCTTCACTGGTTTTGCGTTTGGTCTCTAACGCACAAACCAAAGCTGTTTATCCGTTCGATTTTGAACTTGTGGTTGTATATGAATTAGAAGGGTCTAGCTTAAAGGCCAAGAATCGACTAAAAAATACAGGGGAACATACTTTATTTGCTAGTTTTGGTGCCCATCCTGGTTTTCATTTGATAGATGATATAAACGAATATAGCATTCATATTCCGGGTGCAACCAAAATGGAAAGACACCTTATAGATAACGGTTTGTATACAGGAGAAACGATGTGGTTACACTTTGATCATGAGGGGTTCTTAAAATTGGATGATTCTTACTTTGAGAAGGATGCCATAGTTTTCAAGCACGAGCAAATCAGAAAAATCGATTTGTATCATAAAAGCAACCGAATACTGGGTATGGAAATTCCAGGTGAAGAGGCACCATATTGGGGTATTTGGAAAAAACAAGGTGCTCCATTTATTTGCTTGGAACCATGGTGGGGATTGGCTGATCATGTTAATTTTGATGGTGATATTACCTCGAAAGAGGGAATAAATGCGGTAATTCCAAACGAATCTCGTTCCTTTGAGTATTCAATATCTATCTGATGAAAGAAGTTGCACTTTTTGGCGGGATGGCCCTGCTTATAATCTCTACCATTTACAATCGTCATCAACAAGAGAAAGCTTTGGCTTTCTTGAGTAACGAGGAACGAGGAAGTTTTATAGCCCAATTCTCAAAATTGCGGATTCTGAATTTGTACACGCTTGTTGCAATGTTTGTCCTGTATTTTTTATTGACAACGTTGATGCAGGAAACACTAAACCCAGCAATTACGTATTTCTCTCTGATTTTCCTGTATATGTCAACCACTCATTTTTTGGCGCAACGAAAAATGAACCAAATTGATTTGCCCATTGCATATCTAAATATTCACCGTAAAACCTCTATTATAAGATGGGTTGCTATGATTATTATGTTTGCAGGGTTAATTTACTATTTATATGGTTAGAGAAATTGTTCAATACATTCCTCTGATTATTGCACTCGTTACTTTTTTCTTTGGTTTAGTATTCTTTTTAAGAGGTTTTAGAAACTATCAAACTCAAATTTATCTGGGAATCATTTTAATGGGACTTTCGATTCGCTTGTTGAATCAAACGGTTTATTGGATTGGGCTTGATTTTGAGTACCGTCCTTACATGCTGATATTCGGATTTATACAATTTGGTATTTTACCATCCGTATACATGCACCTTAAGAGTATACTTGATGACGAGGTTCAAAATGATTTGAGTAAATTATTGCATTTTACGCCGTTGATTGTCGTGTTTTTATCTTTAACAATTCCATTGGTTTTTTTAGGTGAAAAACCAGATCGGTTTGTTGATTATATTTCAAGTTTACAGCATATGCCTACAATACTTCCATTATCCATGTTACATGCGGGTTTTATGTTGATGTCTCTTGTATATCTCTATAAAAACTTTCAATTGCTTTTAACTGCTTTTTCGGATGGTAAATTATTAGGTACACATGGTAAATTAATTGGACAATGGTCTTTGTTTGTATTGTTTCCACTGAGCATGTTATTCACCCTGTTTTTGGAAAGTTTCATTGCCATTGCTGTCGGTTATGAGATTCAAATGTCCTTAGAACCATCCTTGTTCATTCGATCGGGCTTTATTGTAATTATTCTTATTTTTATTTTGAGAAATGATGCCATTCTTTACGGTATTCCTCAATTGATCATTGACGGTCATAATCCGATAATCAAAGAATCTGAATTCCAAAAATCTCAACATACAGGTATTTGGATTGAACCCTTAGAACATGAGAATGTTCAATTAACTCAGAGATTATTTCAAAGTCAAGAAAATATAAATCGAATGATAGTAAGGGTTGACGAATTTGTATTAAAAAATCAACCCTTTCGTGACTCCAAATTTGGCATTGATGAATTATCTAGATTGGTGAAAATACCTACGCATCATTTGAGATATATTTTCAAGTATCACAGCAAGATGGGCTTTGTTAATTACCGAAATTTTTGCCGTATGGAAGATTTAATTGATCGTATGATAGGTGAAAAAGCACAAAATTTAACGTTAGAAGCTTTAGCCTTGGAACACGGTTTTGGTTCGCATAGTGTTTTACTACGTACCTTTAAACTGCATTATAACTCCACACCATCTGAGGTAATACAGTCGAAAATTCGATTCGGCTCAACCGCTTAATAATGAATCACGCCACAAGCACCATGGTTATGAATATTCAAAAGTTTGGATGCTGGGACTGGGGCTTTTAGCAATTCTCGAATGATATTAGATTTTTTAGTGTTTTTCTCAGTGTTTTCAGAATTTAGGCCTATTGATAAGACAAGTAAAATCCCCAACGCCAAGATGTTTTTTCTTGAAATATTGAAGAATTGAGTTTGATTTTTTTCAATCATGAAACAAGTATAAATAGAAACTCATCCCAATTGAAATGGATTAAAAAATTGACGAAAGGTTACAGAAAAAGACGGCTCTTTGAAAAATGACGAGCCTATTTGACGACATTTTGCGCGCTTTCAGCCCTTAAGATTTTACCGCTAGTCGAATAAACAAAGGATTCTTTGATATGCACATGTTTTGGTTGGAAATACTTCGATGAAAAATGAAGTGCAGGAACTGGCCCCAGATTAGACCTTATAAATAGAACCAGTTTTTGACCTAAAACGGCATCATTTTCATACCAACAAAAGAAATCACTAAGCGGCCAATTGGTTTGTAGGTGTATTTCTCGTTCAACGGTTTCTAGTTGGATTTTAATGCCGCCTGAATTGATAGTAAAGTCGGTTCTGCCTATCCATGTAAATCGATTTTCGGGCAAAACAGATATCCGATCAAAAGTTTGGACCCATTGATCATGGGTGCACGGGTTTTTTATACGCATACCCAATGGAGAATCGTCAATCCGAGTATCATCAATCAAACGGTATTCGTTTTCTCCTAAAGTGCGTCCCGCAAAATGCGAGTATGTTTCTGTCATGCCAAAAGTATGTACCCAGTAAATATTGGGATATTCTTTTAAGAGTTGTGCTTCCATTTTGACAGAAATGGGTGCCCCTCCGATCAAGATACTTTTGAATTCTTTTAATTTTTCTTTGGATATCGGATTACTCAGAATACCTTCTAACTGCATGGGGGTGAAAGAAGAAACTTTTGCCTTTCCTGAATATTCCAATAAGGGATTTGCACTTGGTGCGCAGAGATCGAATTCTGAATTCCATGTTTTTGCCCTTGCCCATTGCATAAACCCACCCGCCTTATCAATGGGCAATGCAATCAACTGGTGTAAATTGTCAGATTTAATAAAATGTTTACGGGTTTGTTCGGCACTCCATTTAAGTAATTGGGGCCATAATTGATGCGGTTTTGGGGTGCCGGTACTGCCGGATGTGTATATCTCAAAAGGAAGATTCGTATTCCATTTGTGATTCCAATCAGCGTTTATTTCCGGATTTCCAAGCATACTGTTGTAGGAGGTCAATTAAAAGATCAATTTGAGATTTGTAGTTGTAATAGTGCGTTGAAACACGGATACAATCAACTTTGTTTTCTCCAACGTAACGCAAAATTACTCCATTTTTTCGGGCGAAATTTACAAAACCTTGTTGGGGGTTTATTTCTGTTGTATGAGTTGGATTGATACGAAAGCCGAGTTGTCCTCCTTGGGATTGGATGTCATTCGCATTTAGAATTTCGATTTTATCGGCTTCATTTTCTAAGGATTTTCGTAAATACGAATTGAGTTCTTTTACGCGCTTTTCAATTCGATCCGGGCCTACATGCTGGTACCAGTCTATTGCAGCCAGGCATCCTTGAATATGCGGGCCGGAAAAGGTACCATATGCATAACGACTCACTTTTGAAATGGGGAGATCCATTTGAGGCGGTTCGGCACTCATGTCAAATGCATTTACCGAATATGCAGCAACGTGAGTGATGCGTGTTTTCTCTATAAGTTCTTTCCTAATATACATCCAACCAGTTCCTATTGGACCCAACATCCACTTATGAAAACAACCTGCATAATAGTCACAACCAATTTCTTTCAAATTAAATTGCAACATACCCAATGGGTGTGCACCATCCAGAACAGAAATGATTCCTTTTTCTCGGGCTAACGTACAAATTTCCCTCACGGGTAAAACTTGGCCCGTTGTACATGGAATATGAGGTACAGCGATAACTTTTGTTTTGGAGGATATAGCACGCTTTATTATGTCTAAACACGCTTCGGCACTGTTTCCAATTGGGATGGTTTTAATTTTCACTCCATCTAGTTGTGACCTTCTCATCCAAGCGGCGCACCCACCAATGTGTTCGTGTTGGGTAATAATTACTTCGTCGCCTTTTTTAAGAGGAATTCCCCATGCAATATGATTAATGCCTTCACTGACGTTTTTTGTGATTCCGACTTCGTCAGCGGAGCAGCCTAAAAGGGTCGCAAGTTTGGTTTCCAAATCATTATTGTGATGGGGATATCTGGCGTTTTCGGCAATTTGGGTGAAGGATTCATTTATGGCATTTAAAACGGGGTATGGTGTAATTCCCATTGTTCCGTTATTAAGAAAGTTGATATTCGATTTTATTGGAAATGCCTTTCTAATTTTCCCCCAATCGGAAATATCATAGTCTGAAATGGGCGTGTTTTGATGCTTAGACTTCCCCCAAACAGGAGATATTGAGCTTGCTAAAGCAGCTCCAAGGCCGGTTTTAAGGAATATTTTACGATCCATGGTGCATGCAGTTTAGCAAATATTGATGGAATAATAAAATTTGGTGCTAAAATCATCGATTTAGGTGAATCAAATATCACTAAGCTGCCCTAAAATCGGGTTTCTAATATAAATCCTTATTTTTGCGATAGGTCAACTTTTGTAAATTATGAATGTATTAGGGATAATGAGTGGGACGAGCATGGACGGTATTGATTTAGCGTTGTGTTCTGTGGACCAAAATGGTGAAAATTGGAATGTAAATATTTTAAAGGCAATTACATTGCCCTACAATGAAACATGGAGGGTGCGCTTATCGCAGCTGAAATATCAAAATCCGGAATTGTATGCCCGTACGGATGTATTTTACGGTAGATATTTAGGCGAATTGGCCTTGGCTTTTCAAAAAGAATCCGGTTTAGAGATTGATTTGATTGCATCCCATGGACATACCATATTCCACCAACCTCAAAAATGGATTACCGCACAGGTTGGGGACGGAGCCACACTTTACGGCACATCAGGAATTCCTACAGTTAGTAATTTTAGAAGAGCGGATGTTGCCGCTGGCGGTCAAGGAGCCCCTTTGGTAACATTGGGCGATGAATTATTATTTTCAGAATACGATGCTTGTTTGAATTTAGGTGGATTTTGCAATGTGTCACTTAAAACCGATTCGGGTCGTTTATCGTTTGATATTGCACCTTGTAATATTGTTTTGAATCGTTTGGCTCGCGAAAGAAAATTGAAGTTTGATGAGGGGGGTAAAATCGCTGAGCCGGGTAATATTATCTATCCATTATTAGAACAATTGAATAGCATTGGCTATTACAAGAAATCTGCTCCAAAGAGTTTAGGTAGAGAGTGGATCAATAAGGAGTTTTGGCACTTGGTGCGCGATTTTGACGATCATTCTCTAGAAGATAGAATGAAAACCTTAGTAATGCATATTGCTACGCAAATTGCGGTGGCATTGGAAAGTAATTCGAGCAAGCCTTTGGAGGAGATGAAAATCTTAGTAACCGGTGGTGGTGCCTTCAACGATACGTTGATGGATTATTTAAAATCCGAAACGGATTCCAATATTGTAGTGCCAGACAGTCAAATGGTTCAATATAAAGAAGCCATGATTTTTGCCTTATTAGGCGCTATGCGTGTTAAGAACTTAACCAATATTTCGGGCGCTACTACAGGAGCATCACGTTCTGTAATTGGGGGTTCTTTAGACGGAGATTTTTCGAAGCTATTATAACGTGAAATTAGATACTTTAATTAACAAGTTCGAGAACAAACAAGCTCATATTGTTTTCTCGTGGAAAGACAGTGAAACCGATGCCGAAGGCTGGGTTGTGATTAATTCTTTGAGAAACGGTGCTGCCGGTGGTGGAACACGCATGAGAAAAGGATTGAACCAGCGCGAAGTTGAGAGTTTAGCCAAAACAATGGAAGTTAAATTTACCATTGCAGGCCCTCCAATTGGAGGTGCTAAATCTGGTATAAATTTTGATCCTTCAGATCCTAGAAAAAAAGGAGTTTTAGAACGGTGGTACAAAGCAGTTAAGCCGATTTTGAAGCATTACTACGGTACAGGGGGAGATTTGAACGTAGATGAGATTCACGAGGTAATTCCTATGACCGCCGACTTGGACATTCTTCATCCTCAAGAGGGTGTGGTAAATGGCTATCATACGGCATACTCAGGTGAAGAGCGTTTAAAAGCAATTTCTCGTTTGCAACAGGGGGTGCTTTTACCCATTGTAGACGAAAGATTGACACCTTCTTTGGAAAAAGGATACACCATTGCAGATATGATTACAGGATGGGGCGTTGCCGAAGCAGTGCGTCATTACTACGAAATTTATGGGGGTTTTCTCAATAACAAATTAGCCATTATCCAAGGTTGGGGTAATGTTGCTGCTGCAGCTGCATTTTATCTTACCAAATATGGTGTTCGAATTGGAGGGATTATTGACCGTAACGGCGGAATTATAGAACCTAAAGGTTTAGGACATGATGAAATTGTTGAATTGTTCTTATCTAGAGATGGAAACGCTTTGAATGCTCCCAATATGCTTTCATTTGAAGAGGTGAATGAAAAAATTTGGGATTTACCGGCAGAGATTTTTATTCCAGGAGCTGCCAGTCGTTTGATAACAGAAGATCAAGTGAAACGCATGGTTAATTCAGGAATTGAAGTCGTTTCCTGCGGTGCCAATGTTCCATTTGCAGATGAAGCTATCTTTATGGGACCTATTTCAAAAATGGCAGATTCACAGATGGCGGTAATTCCAGATTTTATCGCGAATTGTGGAATGGCAAGGGTTTTTGCTTACTTAATGAGTCAAAATGCAGAATTAACGGATACGGCTATTTTCAAAGACGTAAGTCAAATTATTGCCGGTGCAATTGCGCGGGTTCATCAGTTCAATCCAAAGTCTACAGGAATTTCTGCAAAGGCCTTGGAGATGTCATTAACGGATTTAGTAAAACAATATGAATAAAAACATTGCCGATCGCTTTTGCGATTATGCGAAAATAGATACGCAAAGCGATCCCGATAGTACTACATTTCCAAGCACGGAAAAGCAAAAAGACTTAAGCCGGGTTTTGGTCAAAGAATTACTAGAAATGGGATTGGAAGATGCCCATTTAGATGAATTTGGATATGTTTATGCCACATTAAAGTCCAATGTAGCCAAAGAGGTTCCTACCATCTGCTTTTGTGCCCATGTTGACACATCTCCAGATTGCAACGGTGCTAATGTTAAACCTATCATTCATAAGAATTATCAAGGTCAGGATTTGGTATTGCCCGATGACAATTCTCAGGTAATTAAAAGTTCTGAACACCCATATCTTAAAGAACGTATCGGAGATGATATTATAACCGCTTCTGGTACTACCTTATTAGGCGCAGACGACAAAGCAGGTGTTGCTGTAATTATGGACTTTGTTCAATACATGGTTAATAATCCACAGTTGCCCCATGGCGATATCCGTATTTTATTTACGCCTGATGAAGAAATAGGTAGGGGTGTGGATTACGTTAATATTGAGAAATTAGCGGCTGACTATGGCTATACACTTGATGCCGGTAAGCGTGGTAGTTACGAAGATGAAACTTTCAGCGCAGACGGTGCAACATTGAATTTTTATGGCGTGTCAGCACACCCGGGTTACGCTAAAGGAAAATTGGTAAATGCATTGA
>ERZ807291.4930-NODE-4930-length-17248-cov-23.990752_pt1 | contig 17248 bp, 11 predicted proteins | sample MGYA00521257_ERZ807291 | MGnify/ENA primary metagenome ERZ807291 (study PRJEB31413, sample SAMN03169783) | marine metagenome | biome: Marine; feature: Water; material: Subsurface seawater | place: North Sea | collected 2011-04-28 | depth 1 m m ... | reverse complement strand
GTAACATCGGGCAGGTGGGAACCACCAAAGGCTGGATGATTGCTCACCACAATATCGCCCGGCTGGAGCGTGGGCATGGTTTCGATAATTTTCCGGGCACATACGCCCATGGCTCCCAAGTGCACGGGAACATGGGGGGCATTCGCCACTAGGTATCCCTTGCCATCGAGTAAGGCACAGGAAAAGTCCAAGCGTTCCCGAACATTTACGGATAGTGCGGTGCGTTCCAATTGGGCACCCATTTCCTCCGCCAAACAAAAGAAACGGTTGGCAAACAATTCCCGCCTGGCAACCTCGGGAAATTCTTTTCTTTTCTCACCTCCAGTTTCCACAGATTGGAGAAGCAGACTGCCCCGATCACCTTTAACCGCCCGCCAACCATCCGCGATCCAGAGAGTGCCAAAATCATCGGCCACCAGGCAGGGACCAAATACTTCTGCCCCCACCGGAATCTCCTCACGGGACAGAAATTTTCCATTACCTGATAGTTTTGTCTCATTTCCCGAGTCCTCGAAAGATTCGGACGAATCCTCAGAAGAAGGACCGACCGCACGGACACGCAGGGAATGAAGCTCGAGCGATCGACCAGTGGGAAAATACCCGAATATTTTGCGGAATTTTTCCTCATACAAGCGGGGGACATCAGACAAGTCCTCATAAGTGACCTCCAACGGAGTATCCTGCCCGACCAAGCGAACGAAGGCATATTTGCGATCCACTTGGGCATTGGCATGCGGGACTCTTTCTACAGCATCTTTAACGAGATCCTGCTCGATGGAAGAAAGTTTTGGATCATCCAAGGGCAAAAGGACAGATTGTTCGCTAATTCGTTCCAACCGTGCCTGCGAGAGTCCATAAGCACTGAGCAGGCCGGAATCTCCGGGGGATAAAATCTTTTTCATCCCTAACCTCTCCGCAACCCCACAGGCATGCTGACCACCGGCACCCCCAAAAGACACGAGAGCATGGTCGGACGGATCATATCCTTCCGCCACAGATACCTTGCGGATGGCATTGGCCATGGCATCGTCCGCCACTGCCAGAAAACCATGCAAAAGATCTTCCGCAGTTCGCCCGCTCTCTTCAACCAATTCCTCGAGACGGGCACGAGCGGCATTTTCCACCACAGGAGTGGAAAAGCGGGATGGATCGAGCCGTCCGAGAAGTAAATTCACATCGGTCAAACAAAAGGGGCCGCCAAACCCATAGCAGGCAGGCCCGGGGTATGCTCCTGCACTTTCCGGACCGACCCGAAGCAGACCATTTTCGATCCGGCATATGGAACCACCACCGGCCGCCACGGTTTCGATACGCAGAGCAATATTGGCCACCCGTGCATCTCCCACACTATGGCTGGATTGATAAGCAAAGGATCCGGAATAGCGGGAAACATCCGAACTGGTACCTCCCATATCGAGGTTGATAAATTTGTCTAACCCAGCGGAACGGGCAACTGCGGCCGCCCCGACCACCCCACCGGCCGGGCCGCTCAATAAACTATCGATCGCCCGGTACTCTGACCGTTTAGACAAACCACCGGAACTGGAGGAAACCAGCAATTCCGCCCCCTCCCCCAGCCCGCTCTCCACCGCATCCAAATAAATGTTTAAGACATCGGATAAATAGGCCTCCACCACCGCGGATTCGCACCGGGGCAACCATTTGCGAAACCGGCGGACCTCGCTGGAAAGAATAACCCGTTCAAAGCCCCATCCGAGCAGTTTTTCACCCACTGCTTTCTCGTGCTGATCATTCAAATAGGAGTGAAGAAAGGAAACCACCGCGATCCTGTGACCGTCGGCCAACAACTCGCGGGCATCTGGTTCCAAAGCCGAAAGATCGGGGGCTTGCAGCACTTCTCCATCGCGATCCAACCGTTCCGCAACCTCCACCACTGGACCATGCAAGACCGGGCGTTTTTTGGGAACCAGATCAAAGAGGCCCGTCCTTCGCTGATCCCCAATTTCGAGGAGATTGGGAAAACCTTGGGTTACAAACAAGACAGGAGCAGTTCCCTTGCCCTCGAGCAAGGCATTGGTACAGCGGGTGGTGGCAAGCCGCATGGTTGCAGAAATTTCTTTGGGGTACAGTCCTGCCCGGGCAAGAATCAGGCGTTGACCCAAGACCGGTGCCTCCTCGCCCGATAATAGCTCGATCGCATCGCCCACCTGTAACCCGCTAGGCAAACCATCCTTGAAATGAAGCAAGGATTCACTCTTATTCCATCCTGAAACCCGACACTCGCGATCCTCTCGAATCAAACGAAACCCAACCAGAAAATCGTCGGGCCAGTCGGGAGAGGCTTCTATTTTTATGCAGGTCTCGGATTCAATGGACGCGATCCGGGTGGACAAACTACCACGGGAAAGTACCTTGGCCCGGTGAATCTTCGCATTGGGGTCAAGGGCGAGGCAATCGGTAAAGGTGCCCCCGGTATCAACGAAGAAGGACCAGCTAGGCAAAGAGTCGCTCATCATTCAGGACATCCGTTTGCCCAGCTTTCAAGCACGGGCACATAATCGCTAGGAAGCTTAACCTGCCGGGCACCATCGACCACGGCCTGTTGGTAACGGGGCGTAGGAACACCATACTGATAATTGCAGGATAAATAGACCCAGCAGAGAACGGATGCGGCGTCTGCCACCTGCTCTACCTCCAGCTCGACCCGTTCGTAATAGCCACCCGCCACCCCTTCGTAATGATCGAGGGCACGCCAGTGTTTCTCCTGCAAGGCCCACAAGCAGCCCAGCACCTCAGCATTTTCGGCTTGCTCAATCCCGGCATAACCATCCCCATTGATAAAATATTTCCATCCGTGTAGACGGGCGACCGGGCCAAGCTCGGCTCCGGGGCAACGCATGGCCATTTGATCGAGGTTCATGTTGGAACCATAGGCGAAATAGAGAATGGAAGACATGGAAATGGGAAAGATGTTGGGACGGACGGGCAAGGAGGCAAGCGCGGAACGGCTTTCGTGCTTGTAAATTGGAGAAAAAAAGGCAGAATTCTTTCCTCATCGTTAGGAGCCACTCCTTGGAGTTGTTCCCTCGACCATGCTGGCAATCCGATTTTAAACAATTGGAAAGCGAGACGAAAACGGCGTTGCGGCTTACCCTGTGGCGCGGATTGGCACCCGTCAATCCATCGGGTCGTGTAATTAAAATCAGAAAATGTCAGAACAAGTAAATAAACAAAACATCATTGAAGATAATCGTTCCCACGATAAGGACACCGGGTCCAGCGAGGTGCAAATTGCCCTGCTTACCGCCCGGATCTCCCACCTTACGGAACATTTAAAAACCCACCGCAAGGACTTTCACTCCCGCCGAGGCCTGCTGATGATGGCAGCCCGCAGGAGAAAATTACTGGATTACTTGAAAAAGAACGAACTGAAGCGCTATCAGACAATTGTCGAGAAACTCGGCTTGCGCCGCTAAGTTGGTTCCCTTTTCCCATCCTTGTATACAATTTATCAAACTCGCAGCCACGCGTGGCCCGAGTCTTTTTCCCATGATCATGGAATTGGTATGGCTTTGCCGTGCATCAATAAAATGAGCCTTGGGGCATTTCCCGGACAATCCGGTCCGGTTAATGGATGAAGCAGAAGATCAAAATACTACAACCAATCGTACGAAAATGAAACAGAAGCATAATGTAACCGCCGAGAAGCTCGGCATTCAAATCTCTTCCGGCACGCTTGCCGGACTGGCCGGCGGAGCCGTAACTATCAGCCAGGGAGAAACCAGCGTATTTGTATCCGCAACCGCTGCCGCCACCCTGCGACCTGGACAGGACTTTTTTCCCCTGACCGTGGACTACCGCGAAAAATTCACCGCTGCCGGACGTTTTCCCGGTGGCTACTTCAAGCGTGAAGGAAAACCAACCGAGAAGGAAGTTCTTACCTCCCGCTTGTGCGACCGTCCCTTACGCCCACTCTTTCCCAAGGGATTCCTTAATGAGGTACAGGTCATTGGATACTTACTTTCCACCGACCTGGAAAATGAGGGAGATATCCTCATGGTAAATGGTGCATCCGCTGCCCTGATGATTTCTGATGTTCCCTGGAATGGACCCATTGGATGTGTGCGCCTTGGCCAGATTGACGGCGAGTTCGTGGTCAATCCAACCAATGAACAGATGTACGACTCCACCCTCGATCTGATCTATGTTGGAAACGAGAAGGAAATGATGATGATCGAAGGATCTGCGGACCAAATCCCCGAGGATCGTTTTGTGGAAGCTCTGGAATATGCCCATGAAGCGATTCAGGAGATCATCGCTGCCCAGCGTGAACTCGCTGCTCTTTGTGGAAAGCAAAAGAAGGAATTTGAATTGGTAAAAGTGCCTGACGATGTGCTCGCCCTTTGCCGTGAAATCACTGGCAACCGGATGGAAGATGCCATTTTTGCCGATTCCAAACAGGAGCGCCAGGTGGCCGTAGATGCGGTCAAGGTAGAAGCAGACAAAGCATGTGAGGAAAAATTCGGAGACGATTATGACCCCGACCATGTAAAGATGGCTTTCGAAGTGATCCAGGAAGAAGTCTACCGCGACAATATCCTGGGCAAAGGAAAGCGTGCCGATGGCCGTGGACCCGATGATTTGCGTGAAATTACCTGTGAAACCGGCGTGCTTCCCCGGGTGCATGGATCCGCGATCTTTACCCGTGGTGAGACCCAGTCTCTCGTGCTTTCCACCCTAGGAACCAGCCGGGATGTGCAGGACCTCGACGGATTGACCGGTGGGCCTACCTCCAAGTCCTTCATCCTTCACTACAACTTCCCTCCGTTCTCCGTTGGGGAAGCTGGCCGTTTTGGATTTACCGGACGCCGCGAAATTGGACATGGTGCCCTCGCCGAGCGTTCCGTGCTTCCAGTACTCCCACCCGAAGACGAATTCCCCTACGCCATTCGCGTGGTTTCGGAAATCATGTCCTCCAATGGATCGACCTCCATGGCCAGTGTCTGTGGCGGATCGCTCGCATTGATGGATGCCGGTGTGCCCCTCAGCGGACATGTTGCCGGTATTTCCACCGGATTGGTTTCGGAGCATGATGAAAACGGCAATATTTCCAAGCATGTGGTCCTAACCGATATCATCGGTGCGGAAGACCATTTTGGAGATATGGACTTCAAGGTATGCGGCACCCGCCAGGGCGTGACCGGATTCCAGTTGGATCTTAAAATCCAGGGCCTTCCTTTTGATATCGCCAAGGAAGCAGTGAAGCAGGTAACCGCAGCAAGAATGAAGATTCTTGATGTGATGGAAGCTTCCCTGCCTTCCCACCGTAAGGAATTGCGCGAGCATGCCCCACGGATCGAGACCGTAAAGATTGACCCCGAGAAAATCGGTGCCTTGATCGGTCCAGGAGGAAAAAATATCCGCCGGATCACCGAAGTAACCGGAGCCAATATCGATATCGACGAGGACAACAGCGGAAAAGTACGCATTTATGCAACCAATTCGGAAGCGATGCAACGTGCCCTCGATGAGATCGAACTGATGACCGGAGAGATCGAGGCAGGCAAGATCTACCGTGGTATTGTTCGCGGAGTGAAGGAATTCGGCGCATTCGTGGAATGTTTGCCAGGCAAGGAAGGACTTTGCCACATTTCTGAGCTCGCAGACTTCCGGGTGAACAAGACCGAAGATATTTGCAAACTTGGAGATGAAATCATCGTCAAGTGTATCGGTATCGACGACAAGGGACGGGTAAAACTGAGCCGTCGTGCCGCCATGGAAGAAAGCAAACCAGCTGAAGATGCAGAATCTCCCGCACCCTCCACCGAGGGATCCGAGGAAGAAACTGAGAAAGCAGCTGAGCCTGTTGCTTCCTAAGCCAAAGCTTTACACTCCAAAGCTTCTAAACTTCCCCCAAGCGGGCATCCTTGATTGGGTGCCCGCTTTTTTTATGGGAAAAATTAAAGCATTTGCCCAATCTTCCAGTTGCCCGATCCAGGTGAATTCGCTAAGGAGGTAGAGATATTCATGACTGAAAAAAGTAAACCACTTATTCTTGCGACCAATGATGACGGGATAAACTCCAACTTTCTGATTCGTCTGGTTGAGGCATTAAGCAAAGAATGTGAGGTTTTTACCTGTGCACCAGACGGCGAACGCAGCTGGATTGGGCATGCCATTACCAGGCATCAGACTTTAACTCCCAAGAAGGTAAAAAAGTATCCCGGGAAAGTGGCATACTCTCTGAACGGAACCCCGGCGGACTGTGTAAACCTGGCAGTGGGCAACTTGCTGGACCGCGAGCCCGATTTGGTTATCAGCGGAATTAATCTGGGGTACAATGTTACCATGCCCATGATCCTTTCATCCGGCACGGTGGGCGGGGCGATGGAGGGTGCCTTGCTCGGTCTCCGGGCAATGGCCGTAAGCCTGGCTCTGCCCAACGAGGAATTTGACCAAATCCGGGAAAGCGGTGGAAAAGTGAATGGGGAAATGGCCAAAGTACTTGATGCGGCCGCAGAATCGGCGGCAAAATATGCCCAAACTTTAGCCACGCTTCCCGTTCCGGATGGACTGACCGTGCACAACCTCAATTACCCCCCAAGTTACGACGGAAAGGACGACCCAATCCTAACTTTTGCCAATTCATTAAAGCTCAACAGTTTATTTAACCTGACTGAAGATGGAAAAAGTTACCAACTTACCTACCAAACGGAGTGGTTGGACAATGCCAAAATTCAGGTTGGATCGGATCTTTGGGCTCTGAGAGAAAATATGGCCACCATTTCGAGGCTCGATTTCTCCGAAGCCAGCGGAAAAAGATACCTCGAGCCCTGAGCCCAGATGTTACACCGATTATTCCGTCTGCTTTACTGGCGAAAACGAAGAAATTTCGGAAGAACTTATCGAAAAATTCCCGGGCGATCAATGGATCGTGATATCTTTCATTATTTTCATGATTTTGGGGATGACGGGGCAAATTCTCACCAATCTTACTGGCTTAGAAAATTAATCTTCAAATTCATCCTTTGGGCCGTATTTTTGTTCTTTGCCTGTTGGTTTGCCTACGAAAGTTATCTCGGCCTTCTAATTTACGACGGATAGACACTCATTTCGCTTGATCGTGCGGTGTTAAATCGCTATTAATCTTCCTTTTCCCAAAATTTTCATCATGAGAAAGACGCACAAAGGAATCGCCAAACGATTTAAGGTCACCGGAACTGGCAAAGTTACCCACCGTAAACCCGGACAACGTCACTTGCGCCGTAAAAAGTCCAACAAACAAGGACAAGCCGGTCGTCAGGACCATGCCCTTGCTGACGGAATGGCCAAGCGTGTGATCAATGCTCTTTCCAGCTAGTTTTTAACCAGAATAACCGTACAGGAGACCATCAGTCATGCCACGCGCACGCAACGTTCCCGCCACTCGCAAACGCCGTAAAAAAGTTTTAAAGAAAGCCCGCGGGTATTTCGGTAATAAATCCCGTCTTTTTCGCTACGCCAAAGACGCGGTTGACCGTGGTGAAGCCTATGCTTATGCCCACCGCCGCAAACGCCGTACTGAATTTCGCCAGCTTTGGATTGTTCGTATCAATGCTGCTTGCCGGGAAGAAGGTCTTCGTTATGGAGAATTTATGCACGGTTTGACCAAAGCAAACATTGATTTGAACCGTAAAATACTCTCCGAACTGGCAATCCACGAACCGGCTTCGTTTAAGGAGCTGGTGGATAAGGCTAAAACCGCACTTGCGGCCTAAGGGCTCGCTCGTTTTCCGGATCTGGCGTGGAGAACGATCTCCAAGCCATTGTCGCCCAAGCGGAGGCAAGTCAGGCTTCTATTTCCAGCCGTTCAGACTGGGATCAGGCTAAGGCTGCCATTCTCGGTCCCAAGGGTTCCCTGACCCAGGCCTCCAAATTAATTGGTCAGTTACCCAGGGAAGAAAAACCGGCTTTCGGACAGGCCCTCAACCAGGCAAAGAAGCAAATCGAATCCCTCTTTGCCGGTTCTCTCTCCAAAATCGAGCAACAGGCAGACCTTGCCGCCCTCGGAGAACCTTACGATCCTACCCTGCCCGCCGTCCCCAACCGCACCGGATCATTACATCCCCTCTCCGCCACCCGCCGGAAAGTGGTCTCCATCTTCCGCAAACTGGGATTTACCGTGACCGAGGCAACCGAGGTGGAAACCGAATGGTTTTGCTTCGATGCCCTCAATACCCCTGAGGATCATCCTGCCCGGGATGCCCAGGACACCTTGTTTTTCTCTCCTGAATCCAAGTGGGCAAATGTTTCCAAGAAAGCAAAAGAGGCACACCTTTTGCGCACCCATACCTCATCGGTACAGATTCGTACGATGTTGCGGGAAAAACCACCCCTGCGGGTGATTGCTCCCGGGCGTTGTTTCCGTCGCGATACAGTGGACGCCACCCATTCGGCAAATTTTCACCAGATCGAGGGTCTGTGTATCGACCGAAAGGTCACCCTGCTCGATTTGAAGGGCGTGCTCGATCATTTCCTCCGGGAAACTTTTGGCAACAAGGTACAGACGCGCCTGCGCCCCAGTTTCTTCCCTTTTACCGAACCCAGTTTTGAGGTGGACCTGAAAGCCCCCAACTTAGGCAAACTCAGTGACAAATGGATTGAGATCATGGGGTGCGGACTGGTCGATCCGGAAGTTTTGAAATTAGTGAACCTGGATCCCAAGGAATGGGGAGGGTTTGCTTTTGGGGTGGGAATCGAGCGGATCACCATGATTCTGCACGGGATTGATGATATCCGTCATTTCTACCAAAACGATCAGCGTTTTCTCTCCCAGTTTACCGGACCGGTATGAAGATAAGTCTGGAATGGTTAAAGGAATATGTCGATTTGCCGGCGGATGCGGGTGAATTGGTAGATGTCTTGCCCATGCTTGGACTGGAAGTGGAAGAAGCCGAGGGCTCGGACGCCCCATCGCTCGACCATGTGGTGGTGGGCGAGGTGCTGGATAAGCAACCCCATCCCGAAGCCGACCGCTTGAGCGTATGCCAGGTAAATGTGGGTACGGAAGAGCCAGCGAACATTGTTTGTGGTGCGACCAATTTCCAGGTGGGCGACCGGGTGCCGGTTGCCCTGCCCGGGGCCAAACTGCCCGGGGGATTTAAAATCAAAAAGTCCAAACTGCGTGGTGTGCCCTCCGAGGGAATGATGTGCAGTGCCAAGGAATTACAACTGGGGGATGATGACCGGGGATTAATGATTCTTTCCAATTCCCCCGCTATTGGTACCCCGATTGAAGAAGCAGTTTCTGCCGACCGGATACTGGAGCTGGAAATCACTGCCAACCGGGGAGATTGTCTCAGTCATATCGGAGTGGCCCGGGAAATTGCCGGCCGCTACCAAAAGAATTTAAACATTCCCGCAACCCAGGCAAAAGCCCAGATGGTGGATCAGGCGGATGATAACTGTCTGATCAATGAAGTCAGGCTGGATGACGATGCCTGCCCCTACTATACCCTGTGGACCATCCGCGGAGTAAAGATCGGACCGAGCCCGGAGTGGATGCAAAAGCGTCTGCAGGCAGTGGGACTGCGCCCGATCAACAATGTGGTCGATGTGACCAATTATGTATTGCTCGAAACCGGACAACCCCTGCATGCCTTTGATGCCAAAAAGATTAAAGGACCATCCATTATCGTGCGGAATGCTACGGAGAATGAATCTATCACCACCCTGGATGAGGTGAAGAGAACCTTGCAACCCGACATGCTGGTAATCGCCGATGCGGAACGCCCGCTGGTGGTTGCCGGAGTGATGGGCAGTGTGGATGCGGAAGTGGATGACTCCACCACCGATCTGGTGCTGGAGTCTGCCTGGTTCCGCCCAGGGTCCGTACGCTCAACCGCCCGTAGGCTTGGCCTGCACAGCGACAGTTCCCAACGGTTTTCCCGCGATGTGGATCCGGCGGGGGTGGAATATGCCGCCCGCCGGGCAATTGATCTGATTATCCAGACTGCCGGTGGTGAATTGGCTCCTACTTATGTATCCATTGGTTCTACTCCCCGGGGAGACAGAACCATTTCCATCGAACATTCCTTTGTCGAGCAAACCTGTGGATTTTCCGTGCCTCAGGATGAATTGGTGGAGATCTGGAAACGGCTGGGATTTTCCGTAACCGGTCACGGCCCCTGGGAAGTGACCGTGCCTTCCTTCCGCTCTGAAGTGGAGCGTCCGATTGATCTGGTGGAGGAATATTTGCGATTGCGTGGAACCGATGATCTGACCGGTAGCCAGCTTCTTTTTCCAGCCAATGACCGGGAAAATGATTTATCTTATGATTTCTGCCAGTCGGCGGTGGACCATTTGCTGGGTCAGGGATACCAGGAGTGCTGTCACTACAGCCTGCGTTCCGCTGGGGAGGTGGAATCGTGGTTTGCTCATCTCAATACCGATGAACTGGCCCTGGCCAATCCCTTGACCGCGGATCATACCCACATCCGACCATCCCTGCTCCCCGGACTGACGGATGCTCTCGCCCATAACCAGAAAAATTTGAATGACCTGACCCGGGTGTGCGAGACTGGCCGGATATTCCGTCCAGGACCACGGGGCAATGTGGAGTGGATCAGTGTGGCCCTGGCCGCATTCCCCCAGTCCAATGACCGTACCTGGCAGGATGAACCTGCCCTTGATTTCTTTGCCCTGAAAAATCAGGTGAATGCGTTGATTGAGGCAACCGGACTTTCCCTACCCAAAGGGTTGTGGACCACCATTGCCGAAGATGCTACCTGGCAGGAAGGATATTCCGCCCGTCTGGGAGATGCCCATAAAAACAAACTGGAAATCAATGCGGGGATTATTTCCCTCTCCCTGAGCAAAGCCAAGGAAGCCAAAGGGCCCATCCTTGCCGCCGAAATCCTTATCGACCCCATCCTGCTCAGTAAGAGAAAGAAACCGGCAACTTTTTCGCCCTTTTCCTCCTTCCCTCCTGCCATCAAGGATCTTGCCCTGGTGGTGGATTCCTCTGAACCTGCCGAAAATGTCCGGACAAAGGTGGAGGAGATCGCCATCGGCGTGGGCAAGGATAAATTTGCGGTCGATCCCGTGCAAATCTTCGACCTGTTCTCCGGCAAGGGATTGCCAGAAGGAAAAAAGAGCCTCGCCCTGACCCTGCGTTTCCGGGCACCCGACCGTACCCTCGGCGAGAAGGAATTGAATGAGGCATTTGAAGGGGTCATTTCCGTGATTCAGGAGCAAACCGGGTACGAATTACGAAGTTAAACCCTTTTTCAGCATGAGCGAAGAAACACCCATGGATATTGATTATGTGGCCAACCTGGCCCGGATCGAACTGAGCGATGAGGAAAAATCGACCTATCAAAAACAATTGGGTGATGTGCTCAAATATTTTGATAAGCTACAGGAACTGGATGTGGAAAATGTTGAGCCCACCGCTCATGCTTTTCCCCGCCACAATGTATGGGACAAAGATGAAGCACGGGCAGGATTGTCCGTCGAAGAGGCTCTAAAAAATGCCCCCCAGTCCAGGCAGGATCAGGTGGTGGTGCCCAAAGTGATTGAGGAATAAGGAAATTTTCTGATGTCGAGCAATTCTCTCATTTTTAAATCTGCCACCGAGCTTTCCCAGGATCTGCAAGCCGGTACGGTTTCCTCGGTGGAGATTACCCAGGCAATGATCGACCGGATCAATGCGGTGGATGAACAGGTGCATGCATTCCTTCATATGGATGTGCAGGATGCCCTCGATCAGGCAAAAGCATCGGATGAACGCCGGGCAAAAGGGGAATGCGTAAGCCCGTTGGATGGAGTGCCCGTGGGCATGAAGGATGTGATTGCGGTGAAGGACCAGCCCCTGACCGCGGCCAGTAAGATTTTGGAAAACTACCGCTCCCCTTACGATGCCACGGTGGTTCGTAAATTAAAAGAAGCGGGAGCCGTGGTTGCCGGCCGGTTGAACCTCGATGAATTTGCCATGGGGTCCTCCACCGAAAATTCCGCCTATGGGCCAACCCGCAACCCCTGGAATCTGGATTGTGTGCCCGGGGGAAGCAGTGGGGGGAGTTCTGCTGCAGTGGCCGCCCGTGAAGTGCCCCTGTCTTTGGGCTCGGACACCGGTGGATCCATCCGCCAGCCCGCCTCCCTTTGTGGAGTTGTGGGAATGAAACCAACCTACGGGATGGTATCGCGCTATGGACTGGCCGCGTTTGCTTCTTCCCTCGATCAGATCGGGCCCTTTTCCACCACGGTGGAAGATGCCGCCCTGCTCCTGGAAATCATTTCCGGGCACGACTCTCTGGACTCCACCAGCTACCCGACTGAAGTGCCCAGCTACTCCGCAGAATTGAAAAACTCTTGCGAACCAAAAGTGCTGGGATTGCCCAAGGAATTTTTTGGCCCCGGTATGGATGATGAGGTACGGGCAAGCATCGAGCAGGTAATTGAATACTACCGATCCATTGGGTATCAGACCAAGGAAGTCAGCCTGCCCACCACTGATCTTTCCATCCCGGTGTACTATGTGATCGCCACCGCGGAAGCATCCTCCAACCTCGCCCGCTACGATGGGATCCGTTATACCTCGCGCAGTGAGCGTGCGGAAAATGCAATCGATGTCTATGCCAAGAGCCGGGGAGAGGGATTCGGATCCGAAGTCAAGCGTCGTTGCATCCTCGGTGCCTACGCCCTAAGCAGCGGGTATTACGATGCCTATTATTTACGAGCCCAGAAGGCCCGTACCTTGATCCGTCAGGATTTTGAAAAAGCATTTGCGGAGGTCGATGCGATCCTCACGCCCACCTCTCCCACACCCGCTTTTAAATTTGGGGAGAAAAGTGATGACCCTATCTCCATGTACCTCAGCGATGTGTATACCATTTCCACCAACCTTGCCGGACTGCCCGGCATTTCCGTACCCTGCGGATTTTCCGGCTCCGGACTGCCCATTGGTGTGCAATTGATCGGTAAAGCCTTTGAGGAATCCAGCCTCTTACAAATCGCCCATGCCTACGACCGGGCACATCTCCACGGCCGCCAAGCCCCCAACCTTTGATTTTGCAGATGGAATACGAAGCAGTCATCGGTCTTGAGGTTCATGTACAACTGGACACCCGTTCGAAAATGTTCACCCGAGTGGGCACGGGGTTTGGACAACCGCCCAACTCCCTGACTGATCCGGTGGTACTGGGACTGCCTGGTGCCCTGCCGGTGATGAACCAGGAAGCGATTGAAAAATCAATCAAGGTCGGTCTGTTGCTTGGTTGTAAAATTGCTGAGGTTTGTAAATGGGACCGGAAAAATTATTTCTATCCGGACATGCCCAAGAATTATCAGATCTCCCAATATGACCAGCCCATTTGTGAAGGCGGTCAGGTGGAGATTGAAATGCCAGGAGATAATCCTTCCAAAATGGGCCCGCACCGCATGGTGGAACTGACCCGCATTCACCTGGAAGAGGATGTGGGCAAACTCACCCACTATGAGCAGGACAGCCTGGTGGATTACAACCGGGCGGGATGTCCCCTGCTGGAAATTGTCAGCGAGCCGGACATGCACAACCCCGATGAAGTATTCGCTTATCTTACTTCCCTGCGCAACTCCCTGGTAGCCGCCGGAATTTCCGCCTGTGACATGGAAAAGGGACAACTTCGTTGCGATGCCAATATCAGTGTGCGTCCAAAAGGAGAGACCACATTGGGAACCAAGGTGGAGCTAAAGAATTTAAACACCATATCCGGGGTACGCAACGGGGTGGAATATGAAATCCGTCGCCAGATCCGGGCAAAGGAGGAAGGCACCCCGATTATCCAGGAGACCAGGCGCTGGAATCCGGAACAAAAGTACACCACTCCGATGCGGACCAAGGAAATGGCCCATGATTACCGCTATTTCCCTGACCCCGACCTGATGCCGGTCAAAATTGACCAGCCATGGATCGAGCGTGTCCGGGCGGGGCTTCCGGAAAAACCCTTTGATAAGCAACGTCGCTATCAGCAGGAAATGAACCTGCCCTACTCCATCACTTCCGCCCTCTGCGGGGATCATTTGCTCTGTGCCTATTTCGAGGAGGCGGCCGCTCTTTGTAAATCTGCGGGGAAAGTGGCCAACTGGGTGGTCAATGATTTGCTGCGCGAATTATCCCAGGCCAATAAAGTGGACGAATTCGCCGAAGAGGAGGCAGAAAAGATCACTCCCCAGAGCTGTGCGGTTTCCCCACAGATGCTCGCAGATCTGGTCAACCTGATCGAGGACGGTAAACTGACCAACAATGTAGCGAAGGAATTATTTCCCGAAATGTTCACCAGCGGAAAATCGGCCACAGAACTGGCCAAGGAAAAGGGACTGGATCAACAATCGGACGACTCGGAAATTGAAGGAATCTGTGCGGAGGCCATTGCCAACGATCCGGATGCCGCGGAAAAATTCCGGGGCGGAAAGGAAGGGGCGATCAATGCCCTGAAGGGTGCGGTAATGAAAGCAACCCGCGGACAGGCTAACCCCAAGGTGGTTGACGAGACCCTGCGCCGTTTATTGTCGTAAAGTTCAGGGGGGAGGTTTGCCCAACCTCTGCAAGGATTGAGCTTTGAAACCAAGGTTTATCTTTGCAGAAGGTCGCAGTTTTTGGGTAACTACAAGATTCTCATGAAAGTAAATCTTCTTATTATCTCCATTCTTCTGTTCGCCTCTTTGGGCATTGCGGTACCCAAGCCAAATATCGTTCATATCATGGTGGATGATCTGGGCTGGCAGGATATTGCCTCCCATAAGATTGATGGGGATGCGGTGTACGAGACCCCCAACCTCGACCGCCTGACCCGCATGGGCAGACGGTTTACCGAGGCCTATTCCCCCTCCCCGGTGTGTGCCCCCTCCCGGGTGTCCTTTTTGCGCGGACAGTATCCGGCAAACACAGGAGTGTACAGTGTGACCGGCGGACAGCTACCCCGTCCGCACCAAAGCAAAATCCCTCTGATTCCTCCTCACTACCTCTATGGATTGCCAGTGGAGGAACCGATGATTCCGGAGGTGCTCAAACGGGCGGGATATTTCAGTGGTCATGTGGGAAAATGGCATGCCGGGGGAAAGCACCGCGGATATCCCTTCCCCACCGATCAGGGATTTGATTTTGGATTTCTGGAAAAGAACGGTGGGCCCTTGATTTATAACGACTCCGAATTATGGAATCCTCAGGATGGAAGAAAAAATTCCTTCGGGGGGGCCTGGCAACCGATCGTTCCTCACCGCCTGGCCGGGTTTGCCACCGACAGTCCGGATGACCCCTTTCAACTGGATACCGACGGGCGCCCCTTTGATAAACCGACCGAACTGGCGGTCGGATTTATCCGCAAGCACAAAGACAAGCCATTCTTTCTGAACTTCTGCCCGTTCTGGGTGCATGGACCGATTGCCACGCGGGACAAAAAACGGCTGGAGTACTACTGTAAAAAAATGGGGGTTCCCTTCCCCTCCGATCCGGGCTCCCTCAATGCCGGCGTGCCTGGGCATTCCAACCCGTATTATGCCAGCATGGTGGACAGCCTGGACTGGAGCATCGGGAAGGTCGTCACTTATTTGGAACAAACCAATGATCCGCGCAACCCTGGACATAAACTGATTGATAATACTTATGTGATCATTGATTCCGATAACGGTGGATGGAAAGGAAGCCAGCATGAACCGGTGACGGACAACCGTCCGCTAAGAGGCGGGAAAATGAACAATTATGAGGGCGGGTTGCGTATTCCCTTTATTATTCGGGGACCAAAAGTTCCTGCAGGTAGCACCTGTGATACCCCCATTAATTTGATCGATCTCTATCCCACCTTTATGGAAATGACAGGACTGCCTGCGGATCCGACCCTCAAACTGGATGGTTGCAATATTCTTCCCCTGATTGAGGGGAAATCAGACCGGGTGATCCGAGCGGATGGCAAGGTGCGTGATACCCTGTTCTGGTTCTACCCCATGGAAAGTCACATGGCTGTGGTGATGCGCCAGGGTGGCTGGAAACTGGTCAACAACCTGGGCGTGGGCTACGGGGGGAAATGGTCGGATGTGGAGAACAAAGAATTGGTCGAGTTATTCAGGATCAAAAAAGATGACCAAGGTTCCGCAGACTTGGCAGAACAAAAAAACCTAGCGGACCAATTCCCGGATATCCGAGATGCCATGCTTAAGGAAATGGATGAATTCCTGAGTAATGCCAAAGTTTCCATGCCTTATCGCAACATCAATGGGCCGAAAGTTACTCAGGCAGAAAAGCAGGCACATCCTCAGATTCTTCATCTGGGAACAGACAAAGATCAGGTATGGGCAACTTTTGAAAGTGGGAAAAACAAGGCTACAATCCGGGAAGCCCATTTGCTCTACACCCTCAACCCCCAGGAATTTGACAAGACCCGGGGGCATCGGGAGGAATGGCTGAAAGCACCTGCGAGAATTTCGGATGGAAAGGTGGAGGCGAGCATGCCACCGGGTGCCACTCATGCGGTGTTCTGTATGAGGGATGAAAATGGATTCCTGATTACTTCCGAACCTTTGCCTGACTTCCAGGAAGCTCCCTATGGATCCTCCAAGGATTCCAGCTTTCTTACCAATGGATATGCCTACAAGCCGGGCATATATGCCCTGATCGAGCTGGGCAAAGCAGCAATTTCAAATGCGAAAAAACAAAAGCTTCGTGTATCGGGACTACAAAATGCCCTGAAGACTGCAGAAAAACAGTACCAAAAGGAAAAGATTGAGGTGATTGAATGCTCCGATGCGATTCGTTCCCTGCGGTCGGAAATCCGCAAGTTAAAGAACCTGCCTCAATCCCGGCACTATACCATCAACCGGTTTCCAGCAGAGCCCTTATTCTGATTGTTTCAGGGAATATAAAACCGTACGGACTGCACGCCCGGGAAGCGGGGAACCAAAAGAAACTGTTTCGCAATTCAATGCTTCATCGGACTGGTATGCACCGTGAACCTGCATGCCCTCGGGCAGATCAAGATCGAGGGAGACCGCATGGGCGGACGGATTGATCAGCACAAGCACCCCGCTTTTCTGTGATTCCTGAAAATAAGCGGATACCCAGAGAGGAGCGGGGGAATTGACCGCTATCCTGCGGAAACCATCGGTGATAAATCCCGAGTATTGTTTGATCATAAAAAACTTCTTGGTTCTTTCCACCAGTTCCTGCCTGCCGGTGGGACCAGGTTGTTCGTTCACCAATACCAGACCCTCGTCGCGATGTTTCTCCCGGACCTTTGGATTCTTCACCCGTTCAGGAGCGAGGGAATAGATCAGG
>ERZ807291.4917-NODE-4917-length-17286-cov-5.610934_pt1 | contig 17286 bp, 15 predicted proteins | sample MGYA00521257_ERZ807291 | MGnify/ENA primary metagenome ERZ807291 (study PRJEB31413, sample SAMN03169783) | marine metagenome | biome: Marine; feature: Water; material: Subsurface seawater | place: North Sea | collected 2011-04-28 | depth 1 m m ... | reverse complement strand
GCGTTTTCCGGGTCTCACCAGGACGCGATCAAAAAAGGAATGGATCTGCGTGAAAAAGAGGGAGATTCGAATGAAACCCTGTGGCAGGTACCCTATCTTTCAATCGATCCGCGTGATATTGGCAGATCTTATGAGGAAATCATTCGGATCAATAGCCAGAGTGGAAAAGGTGGGGTTGCGTATATCCTTTCCCGCGAGTACGGACTCGATCTCCCCAAAGCGATGCATCCGGAGGTTGGCATTCTGGTAAATGAAAAAGCGGATTCGGAATCCCGCGAATTACCAGCAGATGAAATTTATACCACTTTCAAGGCAGAATATTTGGAAAAGAATGATCCATTGAAACTGATTTCTTATGACACCAGTAAACAACCTGAACAGGAAGAAGTTGATTGCATTGCAAAAGTCCAAATCAACGGTAAGCCAAAGGAATTGAATGGAAAAGGAAACGGACCGATTAATGCATTCGTACATGCACTTGAGCAGGAAGGGTTGAAGGATTTTAAGCTCACGGATTACCGGCAGCATTCAATCGGAGAAGGCTCCGCCACCGAATCCGCAGCCTATGTTCAATTGCAGACAAAAGTGGGACGGGTCGCATACGGATGCGGAATTGACTCAAGTATCGAGAAAAGCGGGTTACTTGCCCTTGTAAGTGCGTACAACCGGACTCGATAATTAAGTGTTTTATCGAGGATTCCTTGATTTTCTTCAACGAATCCTACACTTTTTCAGTCTAAGTAAATAATCCAGCCCGAATTTCATGCCTGAACTACCATCGCCCATCCCCCAGCATCGCAATCAACTGCGTTCATCTCTGACCCTTAAACTCGTAATTATCGGGATTCTCACGGGTGGTCTATTAATTCTGACAATCCCTCTTTTTGTGGTGATCAATGACCGAGAAGACCGTAGAGATGAAGTGGTGGAAGAAATTAGTTCCAAATGGGGACGCGATCAGACAATTTATGGCCCAGTCCTTACCGTTCCCTATCATCATACGATTGTAAACCGATCGAGTAACGGCCGATCATCGACCACGAAAAAGACCCAGTTTTTACATTTTCTACCCGATAATCTGGAAATTAATGCCACTGTAGTACCAGAAATGAAATACCGTGGAATCTTTGAAACCGTGGTCTATAAATCGGTGCTCAAGATAAGGGGATCGTTTGGGAATCTAGATTGGGGTCTTGCCCAGGTGGAAGAGACTGAGATTCTGAAAGAAAGAGCCTCATTGTGTATCGGCATTCCAGATGTTCGTGGAATCAGGGAGGCCACGTCGATTACTTTTCTTGGCCAAAAGCTTGAAGCCAAGCCGGGATTACCCACGCAAGAGGTATTGAGCTCAGGAATAAGCGGTCTGATAAATCTCAAAGATGACAATGGCTCGATGGTGTTTGATATCGAATTACATTTGGATGGTAGTTCGTCTCTCGCCTTTTCCCCCCTTGGCAAGACAACCAGTATCGAAATGAACTCCCCCTGGACTGCCCCAAGCTTTGATGGTGCATTCCTCCCGTTGGAAAAAAATATTGGAACGGATGGTTTTTCTGCATTTTGGAAAGTCCTTCATTTAAACAGATCCATTCCACATGCATGGACGGGTGCTGCTCCCTCTTCCGGTGGTGGGGCGAACTGGAAAAATGGTCAATTGTTTGCCGGACCCGCGAATATATTGGGGGATTTTGCGTTTGGCGTGAAATTCTACATGCCCAACGATGTTTATCAAAAAACTACCCGCATGGCAAAATACGCCATACTCTTTCTGGTTTTTGGTTTCACTTCTTTCTTTTTCACTGAAATTCTACAGAAAGCACAGGTACACCCCATACAATACCTACTGATTGGTTTTGCTATTCTAGTATTTTATCTACTGCTACTTTCTCTCTCCGAGCATTTTGGATTTGATCGGGCCTATCTTGTGTCAACGGCTGCGGTTGTCTTTCTGATTGGTTCTTATGCCTCGGCAATTTTATCCAGCCAAAAACTGGCAATTTCAGTAAGTGCTGTGTTATCGATCCTTTATGGTTATCTTTATGTGATCCTCCAACTGGAAAGCTATGCCCTGCTCATGGGCAGTCTTGGGTTGTTTGGAGCACTGACCCTTGCCATGTTCTTTACCCGAAAGATTGATTGGTACTCCTTAAGATTGCCAAGCGCGGACTCGAAGTAATAAGTTCACCCCAAGATGGGTGGTAATCAATCAGTAAATACAAAGAGCAGACCTAGTGAAAACCTAGAGGGAGTTTTGGAGCGTATTACTTTCTATAATGAAGAAAATGGTTTTCTTATCGGTAAGTTGAAGGGGGAAACTAAAGCGGCTGAAATAGCTGTTGTCGGGAAAGCTCCAAAAGTGCAATGCGGAGAGACTCTTGCTCTTACAGGCAGTTGGTCAACTCACCCAAAACACGGACGCCAGTTCTCTTTTACTTCATTCGAAAGCAAACTTCCAGCCTCTGCATACGGAATCAGAAAATATCTTGCGAGTGGGCTTATCCATGGTATCGGGAAAACCTATGCCAATAAAATCGTTGATCATTTCGGAGCAGATACTCTCCGTATCATATCCGAAGAATCAGGTCGTTTAAGGGAAATTGAAGGCATTGGAAAGTTAAGAGTAAAAAGCATCAAAGAAGCCTGGGAAGAACAGAAAACTGTAAGAGAAGTTATGATGTTTCTTCAAACTTATGGAGTAACCGATGCCCTTTGCTTAAGATTAGTCAGAAGATATGGTAATGCTGCAAAAACCATTTTGGAAACTGAACCATATCGAATTATTCGTGAAGTTAAAGGAATCGGTTTTAAAACAGCCGATAAAATTGCCTTAAATTTAGGATTAGCAAATAATGGGCCCGCAAGGCTCGAGGCTGGCATTCTTCATACGCTGCAGGAATCAGAGGATCAAGGGCATACCCATCTTGAAAGAAGGGAACTAGCCCTTAATTCAGCAACCTTGCTTGATGCTGACACTAAAGATGTAGAAGCTCGTCTTGATGCACTGATGAAGGATGAAGAAATCGTCACATCTAAGCCAGACTGGGTACAAAATCCAATTTCTTCACGGGCAGAGGAAACAATTGTCCGCTGCTTAAACAACCAAGCCAAGGCAGATTCCTCACTCCCTTCCATTCAGATAGAGAAAGCAATAATATGGGCACAGGAAAAAGCAGGTTTTACTTTTGCTGAACAACAATCCGAGGCTGTAAGGCAAGCCCTTCAATCTAAAATCTCAATCCTTACCGGTGGACCTGGTACCGGAAAAACAACTATTCTGAGAGCACTTGTATCAATCCTGAGGGCCAAGAAAACAAAGATTTTATTGGCTGCACCCACAGGACGGGCAGCAAGGAGAATGGCAGAAAGCTGCTCTCACTTTGCTCAAACCGTGCATCGTCTCCTTAAATTTGATCCGAGTAAAGGTGGCTTTACCATGAACGAACAGAATCCATTGGTATGTGATTTTGTAATCATGGATGAAGCTAGCATGCTTGACTTGCGCCTCGCAGCGGCACTTATTCGTAGTCTTCCCCCCAAAGCTCATCTTCTTTTAGTCGGTGATGCGGATCAGCTACCTTCCGTTGGTTCAGGAAATGTCCTTAAAGACTTAATTGAATGTGAACTTTTCAAAATTACCCGGCTTGCTGTCACCTTTAGACAGGCTGAGAATAGTGGCATTGTCGGGCTCGCACATGGAATCCTTCAGGGCAAAGGTAAACCTCCCTCTCCTGTGGATTCCCTTGCTGAAATTAACCCGCAACAAGATGTTCATTTTGTTCGAGCAGTTACACCCGAAGAATGCGTTAAAGCTGTAACTATATTAAGTAAAGATATTTTGCCTAAAAAATTCTCAATCGACCCCAAAAATGATCTGCAAATCCTTGCTCCTCTCCATCGTGGAGTCGGTGGAATCGGGAACCTGAATGACCAGTTAAGGGACGTGCTTAATCCAAATGGAGCAACGCAAGTCATGGGACCAATGCTTTTTCGTGAAGGCGACAAAGTCATTCAAACCCGAAATAATTACGACAAGGATGTATTTAACGGTGATATGGGAATTATCGAATCAGTGGATACACTCAACGGAAAAGTAGACATCGACTTTGAAGGAAAAAAAGTGAGTTACCAAAGAATGGAAATCACTGACCTGCAACCCGCATATGCAATCTCCGTCCATAAAAGCCAAGGTAGTGAGTATCCAGTGGTTATCTTCCCACTGCTGAAACAACATTTTATGATGTTACAAAGAAACTTAGTTTACACTGGGCTAACCCGGGCGAAGAAGAAAGTAATTTTCGTAGGTGATCCTGCGGCATATGGCATGGCTATTCGCAACGACAAAACTTTGGTTCGCCAAACAGATCTGGTCAGAAAGCTCCATACAAACTAGTACCTACCCCCCGGCATTCAGTAGGTAATAATTTCTTCTAGTCAATCAACAGGAAAAAACACGAACAAAACATATAATAAGATGGAAGTGCTTTGATTAATTTGTCTTCTCTAATTTTCAAATGCATAAGGACAGCACCAGCCATAATTAAACAAAGGACACCTGCAACTGGTTTAAGTAAAGCGGGGTAAAAGAACCCTAAAATCAATAGAGTTGCAAGTGCGAGTTTAATGCCGCCGATACTGTACATAAACCAGCGAGGTAACCCATACACATAAAATTCCTCAACCATATTTCTAGCATTGCCGGGTCGATACTTACTTTCTCGATTAAAGCCTACCGTCCAGGCGTAAAAAATACCTAATATAATAGAAACATGAAAGATGGGACCAACCAACGCATCCATAAGGTCAGGTCTAAAATCAAAGTTTGCCAGAATGATCAATTATCTAGAGTGCAACGAACACAGTTACTGGGCATGCCCGAACATGGTGGGATGTTCGCTACAGGGAGTTACATGATCAATAGAAGTAGTTGCGAAAACGGAAAGATTTTTATCTAGTTTAGATGGCCCGAAAGAAAGGGACTCAGCATAGCCTTGCCAATTACTTGAGCGTAGCAGAATTTCTGATTCTATACTACATCGAGCACAATGAAATTCGAAAATAGGCATTTAAAAAATCAGTAATTTCCGAGAAGTTCGATAAATCGAAGAATCATGTAGTAGAGAGAATAAAGCGTACCGCCACCGAAAAGACCCACAAAAGCTATACCCACAAACTTCTTTACACCAGCTTCTTCAAGAAATTTTGGCTGCTTCTCCATCGCACCAATCATAACGATTAAATAAACGACAATTGCAAAAATCGGCATTGTTACCATGAACCAGTCAAATTCAGTACTCATAGGGATTATTTATGTCAAAGAATGACAACAAGTCAAGAAGGGGTAGCTAATGTTTCAGCTTATTCAAAAATGAATCTCATATCAGCTTTTTCATGTTGTATATTGATTAGACATATTGAATGTAATTACAGAATGAAGTTTTCATTTGTTTCTAATATCATCAAAACATTACTTTTCTTAATACTATTTTCTCTAATGCCAAAATCTTATTCAAAGCCGACACAAAATCTCATCAGGCATGTTGTTTGTTTTAAATTTAAACAAGGCACTCTTTTAGAGAATATTCAAAATGTAGAAAAAAATTTCTCAGCACTGAAAAATAAAATCAACGGAATAACATCCCTTGAATGGGGAACCAATAACAGCCCTGAAAACTTAAATAAAGAATTCACACATTGCTTTATTGTTACCTTCAAGGATGAGAATTCACGTGAAAAATATTTGCCCCACCCCGAACACCAGGCATTTGTTTCAATACTAAAACCCATCCTTGCCGACGCTTTTGTAATCGACTTTACCCCCTAATCCTCTTTTCCCATGATCAAAATAAAACTAATTAGCCCCCTGCTCTGTAACGCCGTCCTCGCCTTCACATTACTAGCCGAGATCAAGACACCAGCTGTCATTGGCAACAATATGGTTCTGCAGCAAAATCATAAAAATCCGATCTGGGGATGGGGCAATCCTGGTGAAACCGTCAAGCTTACGATTTCAAGTCAATCCCATGAAACCAAGACCGATAAAAAAGGTTATTGGAAGATTACCCTGAACCCAATGAAAGCATCTACTGCCCCTAAGACGATGACCATCCAAGGCAGCTCAACACTCAAATATGGGAATATTCTTATTGGAGAGGTATGGTTGTGCTCCGGGCAATCAAACATGGGATGGAGCGTCGGTCAGTCTGATGACAAGGATCTTGAATCCATGAGTGCCAAGTTTCCCAATCTTCGCTTAATTAGTGTACCACAGGTAGGAACCCAGGAACCGCAAAATGATTTCAATGGCAAGTGGGAAGCAACCACTCCAGAAACCGCGATCCATTTCTCCGCAGTCGGTTATTTTTTTGGAAGGAAGCTACATCAGATTCTTGATGTCCCAGTTGGACTGATAGATAATGCCTGGGGTGGATCCGCCTGTGAAGCCTGGATACCCCGTGACAGGCTCAATAAAATGGCTGTGGCAAAACCTTACATGGATCAATGGAGAAAAACTGAGGAAACCTTTGATTTTGAGAAACTACAAAAGGCTTACCAGGAAAAACTAAAAGTTTGGCAAACCAAGGCCACCGCGGCACGCAAAGCTGGCAAACCCGCCCCCGGAGGTCGTCCCAGGGCTCCAAGAAATCAAATGACCGGCCAGCACCGTCCGGCCAACTTATACAATGGAGTTCTTAACCCCATCATTGGTTACGGTATTAAGGGTGCCATTTGGTATCAGGGGGAAAGTAATTCCAACCGGGCACATGCCTATCGCGATGTCTTCCCACTTATGATTCAATCATGGCGTGATGCGTGGAAACAGGGTGATTTCTCTTTCTACTGGGTACAGTTGGCTGATTTCCAAAATGAACAGGATGAACCCATTAGTGAAAACTGGCCGGAACTGCGCGAAGCCCAAACCTTTACTCTTGATAAGTTAAAAAATGTCGGCGAAGCAGTAATCATCGATGTGGGCGAAGGCCGGGATATTCATCCCCGCAACAAGCAGACCGTGGCCAATCGTTTGCTACGAAATGCTTTGGCAAAGGATTACGGATACGATGTCCCACATCAAAGTCCCCGCTACAAAGACATGCAAATACAAGGAAGTAAAGTAACCGTGAATTTTGATCATGTCGGAGCAGGGCTTTATTGCTTTGATACCCGCGAACCTGTTGGATTTGCAATCTGTGGAAAAGATCAAAAGTTTGTATGGGCCGATGCCAAGTTGATTGGTAAAGATAAAGTAGATGTCTGGTCTGATAAAATAAAGGAGCCTGTCGCCGTACGTTACGCATGGATGAATAATCCGGATTGTAATCTTTTCCGTAAAGATGGTTCAGTCACCCTCCCAGTCACTCCATTCAGAACGGATGACTTTCCCATGATCACAAAGGGCAATTAAGATTGAATCTTTGCCCATAAAATGAATATCTTCGCTCTGCCATTAGCTCTAATAATTCCTCTGGGATTGAATGCTAAACTGCAATTGGAAGAGATCATTAGCCCATCTCGTGGCTTAAACAACCCATTCGGAGTAACTTTCGATAGCATTGGTAATACTTATATAGCCGAGTACGAAGGTGGGAGAATTTTAAAATTAGATAAAAACGGAAAACTTCATGCAGTTTCCGGCAATGGAAAAAAAGGCTTCTCAGGAGATGGCATGCCAGCAAGCCAAGGTGTTTTTAATGGCATGCACAATCTTGCCTGGTCTTCCAATGAAGTTCTTTATATATCAGACACCCACAATCATCTGGTGCGAAAAATCGATCTCAAAACGAACCGATTATCCACTGTCGCTGGTACTCCTAACCAAAAGGGCTTCTCCGGTGACGGAGGACCTGCAAATAAAGCTAAGCTTGATACACCCATCTCAATCAGCCTGACACCTGATGAAAAAACTATGCTTATTGCCGACATCAGCAATAAACGCATACGAGCGGTTGATTTAGAGACAGGCATTATTCGCACAGTCGCTGGAAACGGAAATACAGGAAAACCAATCAGTAATCAGTCTGCTCTGGGACAACCACTCATCGGCCCAAGGGCGGCAATCATGGATGATTCTAATAACCTGTTCATTCTCGAACGAAATGGTAACGCCCTGAGAGTCGTCCGTCCCAACGGTAAAATTTACACCTTGGCAGGAACTGGAAAAAGAGGATCACAGGATGGCCCTGCCTTAAAATCGACCTTTAATGGTCCGAAGCACCTATGCCTAGATAATGACGGAAACATTGTCATTGCCGATGACAAGAACCAATTAATTAGACTCTACAATCCGAAAACCAAATCAGTTTCAACTATCCTTGGAAGCAAAGCATTACCCAAGACAGTTCTTAATCGCCCACATGGTATTGCCCTTGCTCCAGATGGAGGGATATGGGTATGCGACAGTTGGAATAACCGAATTCTAATTTTAAGAAATCAATAATCATGAAAACGATAATCAAATCCCTAATTCTCCTGGCTGTAGGAATATTTAAAATCCACGCGACCGACTTGCCTAATATCTTGTGGCTAACGAGCGAGGACAACGGCCCTCATCTTGGTTGCTATGGTGATAAATATGCAGATACGCCAAATCTTGATGCTCTTGCTAATAAAGGAATGATCTACACAAGAGCCATCTCCAACGCACCTGTATGTGCTCCTGCCAGAACAACCATCATTTCCGGAATGTACCCTACCTCAACCGGTGCCGAGCATATGCGTAGCATGACCAGCCTGCCTGATGATTACAAAATGTATCCGGTCTATCTACGCGAACGGGGATACTATTGCACCAATAATTCGAAGGAGGATTATAATCTGGAAAAAGACGGACAGGTTTGGAATGAAGGCGGGCGAAAAGCTTCATGGACGAACCGTCCTAAAAAAGAACAGCCATTCTTCACGATCCATAACTTTACTGTATCTCACGAGAGCCAGATCCGCAAACGTCCTCACCAGCAAGTCCACGATCCAAAAAAAGTACGCATTCCCGCATACCATCCAGATACCCCTGAGGTGCGACAGGACTGGGCACAATACTATGACAAACTGACCGAAATGGATAAGATGGTTGGCGATAAACTGAAATTACTTGAGGAACAAGACCTCGCCGAGGACACCATTATTTTCTACTACGGAGACCATGGCTCAGGTATGCCTAGAAGTAAACGCTGGCCCTATTTTTCAGGAATTAATGTCCCACTCATCGTTCATGTTCCTGAAAAGTGGAAACATCTCGCATCTTCCGACTACAAAGTTGGAGGGAAGTCAGACCGTAGGGTTGGATTTATCGACCTCGCCCCCACCCTTCTGAGTATCGCAGGTAAAAAGCCCCCAAAGCATCTCCAGGGTTATGCATTCATGGGGAAACATGAAGCCCCTGCCCAGGAATTTGGATACGGCTTCCGCGGACGTATGGATGAAAGGTACGATATGGTTCGCTCGGTTGTAGGAAAGCAATTCATCTACATCCGTAATTACATGCCACACAAACCCTATGGTCAGCACGTTTCATACATGTTTCAAACACCCACCACACAGGTTTGGAAAAAAATGTTCGATGAAGGAAAATTAAATGATGCACAAAGTCACTTTTGGAAAACCAAACCGGCAGAGGAGTTGTATGATTTGGTAAATGACCGGGATGAGGTGAAAAATTTGGTAAAATCAAAGCAACATGCTGACATTCTTAAAAAGATGAGAAAAGCACACCTCGATCACATTAACCAAATTATCGATGTCGGTTTTCTACCCGAGGGTGAAATCCATTCTCGCTCACAGGGCACCACTCCTTATGAGATGGCCAGAACTGACAAGTATCCTTTCAAAAGAATCTTCCTCGCCGCCGATATGGCCGCGGGCCTTTCTCCCTGGGCCACAAAAACCCTCACTACTTACCTAAGAGACAAGGATTCAGGGGTCAGATACTGGGGTGCAATGGGATTACTGATGAGGGGGCAAAAAGGGGTTTCCATGACTGCGAAACATCTTGAAAAAGCATTGAGTGATAGTTCCCCCTATGTGCAAGTTGTGGCAGCCGAGGCACTTGGAAAGTATGGCAATAAGGATCAGATATCCAAAGCGGTTGAAACTCTAAGTCAAATTGCGGATCCCATCAAAAACGGATGCTTCCCTTCCATGTTGGCAATGAACGCAATTGATCATCTTGACCACAAAGCAAAATCTGTCCTCCCATTGCTTGAAACCATGCCACAGATTCCAGAAGGAGTAGATAAACGATTCCAGGGTTATGTTGGGCGCCTCGTCAATACCACCGTGGAGGAACTCAAAGCAAAGTGATTAAAAAAAGGAATTTCTCTTCACTCTTCTGCCTCACGATCGTTCTCCTATTCGAGGCATCGTCTTCGCAGGCGAAACCGAACCTGATTTTTATAATGGCCGATGATCTCGGCTATGGAGACCTAGGATGCTATGGTCAGAAATTAATCAAGACTCCCCGTCTTGATCAGATGGCAAAAGAGGGAATGAAATTTACCCGCTTTTACTCCGGATCCACAGTTTGTGCTCCGTCAAGAAGCGTTCTTATGACAGGCCAGCATATGGGACACACTCATGTTCGAGGAAATGCAGGCGGGGACATGTCACGCCAAAGCCTGAGGAACATTGACCTGACGGTTGCCGAAAAACTAAAGGAAACTGGCTACAAAACAGCACTCATAGGAAAGTGGGGACTTGGCGAAGTCGGCCAAGAAGGCCATCCATTAAAACAGGGCTTTGATTATTTTTATGGATATCTCAATCAGGTACATGCCCACAATTTTTACCCGGAATTCCTATGGCGAAACCAAAAAAAGCATGTATTGAAAAATGTGGTAAAGCCCGTTTCAGATAAGCCAAGAGCCGGGTTTATGGGAGGTGCAGCAACCAAGCGGGTTGAATACAGTCATGACCTTTTTACCGCGGAAGCCCTTACCTGGATTAGAGCAAATAAAGAGAATCCGTTCTTTCTATATCTTCCCCTGACTATTCCGCACGCCAATAACGAAGGTACCCGAATGTTTGGGGATGGTGCAGAGGTGCCAGATCATGGTATCTACGAAAAAGAGAATTGGACCAAGCAGGATAAAGGGCAAGCCGCTATGATAACAAGAATGGATCGTGATGTCGGCAGACTCCTTGATCTTCTCAAAGAATTGAAAATTGAAGAAAACACCTTGGTCATGTTCACCTCTGATAATGGCCCGCACAACGAAGCTGGCCATAATCCTGAACTATTCAAACCCGCAGGTCCGCTTAGAGGAATGAAGAGAACATTAACGGAAGGAGGAATCCGGGTACCTACCCTGGCTTGGTGGCCAAATACGATTGAACCGAATTCTATTTCCGATCAGCCGTTTTATTTTGGAGATTTAATGGCAACCGCCTGTGATATGAGCCAGAGTGATATGCCCCTGCAAACCGACAGCCTCTCATTTCTCCCCACATTGAAGGGAAAAGCCGAGGAACAAAAAAGGCATAAATTTCTCTATTGGGAATTTTACGAAAGAACATTTCGGCAGGCAGTCATTATGGAAGAGTGGAAACTGATTCGATCAGGTATGGATAATCAAAGGCTCGAGCTTTACGATTTGAAAAACGATATCCATGAAGATGTGAATTTAATCAAAGAACAACCTGCGGTCGCTCAACGAATGCTCAGTTACATGGAGTCGGCCCATGTCCCCCACCCCAACTGGACTACTCCTAAAAGGAAATAATCGTCTTTGCCTAAGTATTGATACAAGGCATCAGGCTACCATCTTTCATCCCATGAATAACTTTCTTATCCGCAGGACAGAAACTCGCCAATGTACCTGACCAGTGAGACTGTTTCGAGAAGGTGAAAAAATAAGGTGACAGCCTAACCCGCCCCTTTTCCTCGTTTGATTCTCCTGTTTCTGAATAGACTTGATGGGTAAAACTGCGTGGTTTCATAAATTCCTGTACTACATAAATTGGATCAGGATATGCCTGCATAGTTCTGGTAATCGAAGCATCCCAATCGTCCGATGAAACATCATCTCCGACCACCACACTCCTTGCACCCCAGGCTGTTTCATGAAAACCACTGGCTTTCAGGACAAGACTACGTTCCTTCTTGGAAGCCTTTGATAAATCAGACCAACTTGTTAACCTCCGACCCTTCACCAATGGTCCTTCCAGGGAAGCACCAGGAGGTACTTCACGAGGATCAAGTATCCAGGATTTCGGAATGGTCGCTTTGAGTAGATCAAAATGCTTTTTACTTAAATTCTCCTTCCAGAATGGTTCGAGACGATGATGGTGAAAAAGCGCTAAAGATAATTTTTCTTCCTGCACTGGTTTCATTGGTGGAGTAACCGTAACGCTACCCTCTTCCACCAGTCTAGCCAAAGATGGCATGGTCTTTACATTTTCATAGTCAAACAGTTCCCAAAACCGATAGATTAAATTGACTTTTTCACCCCGGTACAAAACGGAATCGCCCTTAATTTCCAAATCATTTGGGTTGCAGGTCTGGATAGAGAATCCCAACGCAACTAACTGATGGCAAATCCACTCCATCTCCGGCAGGTAAGTCTCGGCTTCTTCACTTACTGATATCACCATATTGGCTGACTTTCCACCAAACTGTGCAGCAGCATCTGCAAGAGAATGTCCAAAGTTGTCTACCATCTTAGGGTTTTCGATCAAATGATAAATGATTTCCAAATGGGCCGTGAGACCAACTCCACCCGGGACAGAATCCAATTCTGTAAGGGCTATACCATCTGCATGCGGGATAAGGTCCGGGCGAAGCACGGCTGGGATTTGCGTACGCACAACATCCGATCTTCCATGCTCAATCAACCAGTCAGGTTTCCCTACGTCATAATAATCCGCCACCCATGGAGCATAGAGACTGTCATTTCGAATGAGTGATTCCCTCTTCCACGACTTTTTGTACAGCAGATCAATCCCGTGATAAAATGCCAATGCGGCTTCACCCAGTTCCTCAATCCATCTGCATATATCCGGCGATAAGGGCCATGGATTGGGTGACCATCGCCAGGACTTATCTGCAAAAAGAGAATGCTCAGAATACTGCTTTGCTTCCTCGGCAGTCAGGGGTTGATTCATGAGATACTAATCGTCGACTTGAATCTCTTTATTCCTTTGACGGGGACAGCCTGCCCGTAACCAGCCATTTACAAATGGATCCAAATCTCCATCCATCACTGCCTGTACTCCCGAGGTTTCTACGCCAGTCCGTAAATCCTTAACCATTTGATAAGGTTGGAAAACATAACTACGAATTTGATTCCCCCATCCCATCTCACCCTTATCTCCGTAAAACTTTTCCATCTCAGCACGTTTCTCATCTTGTTGTTTTTCGTAGATACGGGACTTCAAAACTTTCATGGCTGTCTGCTTATTTTTTAACTGAGAGCGTTGATTCTGACACTGCACAACAATGTTAGTAGGTATGTGCGTCAAGCGTACTGCAGAATCTGTTTTATTTACATGCTGCCCACCTTTTCCACTTGAACGATAAGTATCGATCCGCAAGTCATCATCTGGGATATCCATATCTAAGTCATCATCTTCAACTTCAGCAATGACATCTATAGAACAAAAGGATGTATGCCTTCTTTTATTGGAATCAAATGGGCTAATACGAACCAATCGATGCACTCCACGCTCCGCTTTTGCGTATCCGTAGGCATTTAATCCGTCAATTCGAATGGAGCAGCGACTTATACCTGCTTCTTCTCCAGGCTGTAAATCCTGCATTTCGACTTCAAAACCTCTTCGCTCAGCCCATCTTACATACATTCGCATAAGCATATCGGCCCAATCGCAGGACTCAGTACCACCAGCTCCAGCATGAATACTTAAAAGAGCCGGTCTGGCATCAAAAGGTTCGTTTAGAAAGCTAGCTACCTCCAACTCATCGATTTTACCAAGCAGAGTCTCCAAGTTTGTTGAGAATTCTTTAGACATTTCCTGATCATCTTCATCTTCTTCGCACAATTCACAAAGAGCCTCTAAGTCACCGACCTCAGACCGAAAATCCTCAATTCGGGAAACTGTTTGCTTAAGTCTATTATTTTCTGAACCTACTTTCCGCGCCTTGTCTTGATCATCCCAAAAAGAAGGGGCAGACATTTCATCCTCCAACTGTGCAATTTTGGTTTTCTTTTGATCACACTCCAAAAACTTCCACAAATGCTTCGTTCTCTTGATCAGTTCCAGCATGCTGGTTTTATCATCGGGCAATATCATAAACTAAAATCTATACATTAAAATCTAAGCCTTCCGGAATTTCTGTATGCAATCCGCATTCCCGACCATGGCCACCATGCCGCGCTTCCTCGCGCTCCTCAACTTCTGAAATTTTCTTGGTGCTATGCCAATCACCCAATGAATCATACCCCATCCCTTCTAACGGATGATAAGGTAAATTGTTTTTTGGGAGATATTGATATGTCGCCCGATCATCCCAATCCAGTATTGGATAAAGTTTTAATACACCATTCTGCTTCTCAATAAATGGAAGCTGCTCACGTGATTTTGCCTGGCTTCTGCGTAAACCTGCTAGCCAAACCTTAGTGTCCAACTCTTTTAGAGCACGATCCATAGGTTCCCGCTTATTGAGAGAATTGTACTTTGCCATACCCTCCTTGCCGCCCTCCCAAAGCTTACCATAAGAAGCCTCCTGAAAAGCTGGTGACTTCTTAGCCGAGTAAACATGTGCCGTAAAAGACAACTTCGTCTCTAAAGTCTTTGCATAGTCATAGGTTGCAGGAAATAAATATCCAGTATCAATAAATATAATAGGAATACTGGCCGAAGTACGGGTGACTAAGTCAATCATCACCGCACTCTGTAAGCCAAAGCTTGTGGACGCCACTATTTGATTGGGAAATTTCCCGCAGGCCCAATTAATCCGAGAGACCGCGTCCATGGACGCAAGTTCATGGTTCCATCTATCTATTTCTTTAAATTGGGCTTTCATAAGGCAAAGATTTTATAATGTCAGAATTCTTTCTATGAGTAAAGAGTTTGCCTGTTCTATGACTCACTATGAGAAATTGGATTGGATTATCATGTCTCATTGACTACAAGATATATATGGACGCAATTGAGGACTTAATTAGTGACTTTAAAAATCTGCGAAGCCTTGAAGGTGAAATCAGAAACTCAGCTATTTCGTTGGTGAATTGCTTCAGATCAGGCGGCAAACTCCTACTTTGCGGAAATGGTGGTAGCTGTGCTGATTGTGAGCATATTGCAGGGGAATTGGTAAAAAAATTTACAATCGAACGACCATTAAGCGAAGAAATTATTGAAAAACTTGGCCCTGAGTTGTCTCGTGAACTCCATGGAGGTTTACCCGCTCTTTCACTTCCATCAATGATCGGGTTTCATACTGCTTTTAATAATGATGATAATCCAGAATTCGCTTTTGCACAACAAGTAGTCGCTTTTGGAAAACCAAATGATATACTTTGGGGTATAACTACATCAGGCAATTCAAGTAATGTAGTTTACGCGGCGAAAACAGCCCGGTCTCTTGGTCTTGGAACAATTGCACTAACGGGGTCGTCCGGGGGTGCGATCGCAAAAATCGCAGACTCAGTAATTCAGGCTCCCGCCAAAGATGTGGCAAAAGTCCAGGAACTTCACCTTCCCATATATCATGCGATTTGTAAATTTGTGGAAAACGAAATGTTTTCCTGAACCATCATGTCGGAACATACCGACCTAATTGGTTCTTTAGAGCCCAGTCTCAGAGCAAAGTCACTTGAACTAGCTCAACTCTTTCAAAATGCTGGTGGCAACCTTATTCTCGTTGGTGGAACGGTGCGAGATCTTATAATGGGGAACTCTCCATCTGAACTGGATATAGAGGCCAGAGGTTTGACCATCAATCAAATCAAAGATCTCTTATCTCCATTTTATAAATGCGATGAAGTGGGAAAAGCATTTGGAGTACTTAAATTAAAAGGACAGCCAATCGAAATTGCTCTACCCCGTACCGAGATTAAATCGGGTATCGGACACAAAGGCTTCAGCATCAAACCTGACCCTGATTTACCTTACGCGAAAGCCGTGAGAAGACGTGATTTTACAATAAATTCAATTGGGCTAGATCCACTAAGTGGAGCTTTGTTAGATCCATGTGGCGGGAAAAAAGATATCGCTAATAAAATTCTTCGACATATTGGGCCAGCCTTCGCAGAAGACCCACTGCGCGTGCTGAGGGGAGCTCAGTTTATTGGACGCTTTGACTTAACTCCGTCAATAGAAACTCTTGAAATCTGCAGATCCATGAAAATGGAAAACCTTCCTCCTGAAAGAGTTTATGAAGAATGGAAAAAACTTATACTCAAAGGTATTAATCTAAGTGCAGGTTTGAATTTTATAAAAAATACCAACTGGATTCATTACTTTCCTGAACTCGAAGACTTAATTGGATGCAAGCAAGATCCTGAATGGCATCCCGAAGGTGATGTCTGGGTTCACACACTTTATTGCATGGACGCATTTGCAAAAGAAAGAATAGGGGACGAATGGGAAGATCTGGTCGTGGGATTGGCTACCCTTTGCCATGACCTGGGAAAGCCCATGACAACAGAGACTGATAGGGATGGCAGAATTCGCTCGCCCATGCATGAGCCAAGAGGAGAGGAACCCACTCGCTCCTTTCTTTCGCGATTAACGAACCAAGTCGATTTGCACGATGAAGTAGTTCCACTTGTTCGACGCCATCTCACTCCTCGCGTTTTCTACAAGGATAATGCCAGCGATGGAGCCATTCGGCGTTTAGCCAATAAGGTAAAAAGAATCGACCGGTTGGTACGGGTTGCTGCAGCTGATATCGCCGGACGCCCGCCAAGGAAGGACGACTTCCCTGAAGGTCCATGGCTGCTCAAAAGAGCCGAAGATCTTCAAGTAAAAGACTCCGAACCCAAGCCAATCATCCAGGGAAGACATCTAATAAATCAAGGATTGAAACCTGGTCCCAATTTCGGCCCTATTTTAACACAATGCTATGAAGCTCAACTTGATGGTGCATTTACCAAGCAGGAAGACGGGCTTGCATTTCTGGTTCGATTACTCAAAGAAAACCGATAAATTTTCAAAATTACTATGACGAAGTTATTTTTTGAGTAACTCGATTCAAAAAAGCCATACTCAATCAACGAAAACTAGAAGATCCACCAATTTATAGCGGTTGCTATGATTTTAAATTTATTCCCACTCAACCTAAAACCAACTTTTTGACTGTTCGCTGGTCCGCGTCCAAGCGGCGGGCGGCCTCCCTGT
>ERZ807291.4910-NODE-4910-length-17306-cov-5.318184_pt1 | contig 17306 bp, 16 predicted proteins | sample MGYA00521257_ERZ807291 | MGnify/ENA primary metagenome ERZ807291 (study PRJEB31413, sample SAMN03169783) | marine metagenome | biome: Marine; feature: Water; material: Subsurface seawater | place: North Sea | collected 2011-04-28 | depth 1 m m ... | reverse complement strand
GCTGCAAAGATGGCAATCATGGAATCTTGTGGCATTCACGTTGTAGCAAGTCCTGCCGAAATCGGTCAGCGCATGTTTGATGTTTTGAAGTAAGAAATAAATCAACTTTCATACAAAAGGCCATTACAATGTAATGGCCTTTTTTTATATCTATTCAATTTAATTCGGCTATCTCAAATCTACCAAAATAACCCCCTTGTGCTCAGAAGCTTGCCAAGTAAAAAAGCTGTCTGATAAACTTTTATTTGGGGTGAACTGCACAACCGAAACAGTTACTTCTGTTCCATTTTTAAAATGTTGCACTACCTTCTTTAGCTCGCTCGATTTTTGTTCAATATAAACCTTGATATAGGCAAATTTCTCCTTGCGTTTCTTGGGTACAAGCTTAACTACGTTGTGTTGCTCAGATCCTGATTTTACGCTTCCCTCAAAAATAGATTTAAAGTTTCGGTTGTATAGATTGAACATGTCTTGAGGAGATAAATCGTTTGTTCTTTTTTTATAACTTTCAAGGGTTACTTCTTCGTCAATGGGGTTGTAAGACCAAATATTTTTACCATCACAATAAATTATTTGTTCGGCGTATTCCAACCGGAACTTATCCCCTTTGATATAAAGCTTACCCTTATTCGTGTGCGCTTTTCTACCTTCGCTTGATGTGGTAAGAGTAAAGTCGGCTGTAATTGTTTTTAATGATTTATAGTGTAATTCTGATTTTTTTAGGATGCTTTTGCTTTTAGCATCTGGTTGTGCAAAAACAACAATTGAACTAAAAATTAAGGTTAGAGTTAGGATTAAATATCGCTTTGTCCGCATTATTGGAAGTGATTATCGTGAAAAATGTAAATCGAAATTATTTAAAATTGATGGAATTCTATCTATAAAAAGGATAAGTATTAAAATAGATTGGATAAAAAATCTTCCAATGCCATTTCATCGGGTATCAATACTTGACGAGGCTTACTACCTAAGTTTTGGCCTACAACACCTGCATCTTCTAATTGATCCATCAAACGACCGGCTCTGTTGTATCCAATTTTTAGTTTTCTCTGAATCATACTGGTACTTCCAACTTGGTTTTGAACAATTATACGAGCAGCATCTTCAAATAAAGTATCGCGGCTATCGGAATCAAAGTCTCCACCGCCACCGCCATGGTCTTCTTCTTGCACCTCAGGTAGAATATAAGCGGTCGCGTATGCTCTTTGTTCACCTATGAATTCACAGATTTTTTCGACTTCAGGAGTATCCACAAATGGGCATTGCAAACGAACCATTTCATTACCACCATTATACAGCATATCTCCCTTACCTATTAACTGGTCGGCACCGTTACCATCTAGAATTGTGCGCGAATCTATTTTACTGGTTACACGGAATGCGATACGTGCCGGGAAGTTGGCCTTAATCATACCGGTAATAACATTAACCGAAGGCCGCTGGGTAGCGAGAATTAAATGTATTCCAATCGCTCTTGCTAACTGAGCCAATCGGGCAATCGGAATTTCAATTTCCTTACCAGCCGTCATCATAAGATCGGCCACCTCATCAATAACCACGACGATATAAGGCATAAATCGGTGTCCGTTCTCTGGATTCAATTTGCGATCTAAGAATTTCTTATTGTACTCGATGATATTTCGTACCATGGCTTCTTGTAGAAGCTTGTAACGATTATCCATCTCCACACACAGTGAATTCAAGGTATGAACGACTTTCTGATTATCTGTGATAATCGCATCGGCATCTCCCGGCAATTTGGCTAAGAAATGCCTTTCAATTTTATTGAATAGAGTTAATTCAACCTTTTTTGGATCTACCAAAACAAACTTCACGTAGGCCGGATGCTTCTTGTATAGCAAAGAAACCAAGATTGCATTCAATCCAACTGATTTACCTTGACCGGTAGCACCCGCCATCAAAAGGTGGGGCATTTTAGCTAAATCGGCTATGAAAATTTCATTGGATATGGTTTTACCAAGAGCTACGGGCAGTTGATATTCGCACTCCTGAAACTTCTTACTCGCTATAATGCTTCGCATTGGAACCATCACAGGGTTGGTGTTGGGTACTTCAATTCCTATCGTTCCGCGACCTGGAATAGGAGCAATAATACGAATGCCCAGAGCCGCAAGACTCAACGCAATATCGTCCTCTAAATTTTTAATTTTTGAGATTTTAACCCCGGGTGCAGGCACTATTTCATAGAGTGTAACAGTAGGACCCACTGAAGCTGAAATTTTGGCAATTCCGATTTTGTAGTTAAGTAAAGTTTCCTCGATTAACTCTTTGCTCTTTTCTATTTCCGCATAATCAATTTCATGTTTTTGGCTTCCATAATCCGTAAGGAGATCCAAAGTTGGGAAATGATAATTGCTTAAATCTGCACGTGGATCGTATTCCGTATTGATGCTTCCGTATTCCTGCTCTACTTGCTTTTCTGCAAGATTTTCGTCAACGCTTTCATCTTCGATTGCGGTATTATCCTCAATCGTAAATCCACTAGTTGTTTCGACTTTTCGTGGATCCTCAGTTGATGCATCTTCAGATGGAATTTCTTCGCGTTTTTTTAATCTTATTGGCTCAACAGGCAATTCCTCCTCGGGAATATCTTCAGCTCGAGAATCATCAAAGGGATCTTCAAGCACTTCCTCGTCACTCGAATCTAGTATCTCATTGGCATGAGGATCTTCGGTAATATCCTCGAAAATCTGTGGCTCAAAATGTTGTTCTTCCTGAATACCCGTTTCCTCAGATTTGAAATCTTCCTCAAATTGAGCCGCTTTCATTTGTAAGGATTCGAAGGGATTGGCATTTACAATTACCATGTAATAGATAAATGCAAACACCGCTAAAAATACGAATGCGCCCAAGACTCCAATTCCAGATTGTAACTGCTGAATTCCAAAATAGCCAAATGTTCCACCCAGAAGAGGCGACATATTCTGAAAAACAAACCCTAAGAACAATGAAAACCATGTCATGAAGATTATGGTATGCAACAAAATACGAAGCAATGAAAATGGTCTAAAATTCAACAGCAAATACAAACCCATAAACACCATGTACGGCAAAATTGCGAAGGCGGCCAATCCAAAACCGTTATGAATCATGTTGTAAGACCAACGTGCTCCAAGGTAACCCATAGCATTTTTAATATCACCAGTTTCTTCAATATATTGTTCCCACTGACTATCAGCCAAGAAACTTTGATCGGATTTCCAAGAGAAAAAGAAAGACGTAAAACTTATAAAAGTAACAACCGAGAATGTAAGTAATAAAAAACCTAAAATTCTTCGGGTTGTTTCATTTTTTAGCGAGGCGGCTTTAAAAATATCCTTGCCCGAAATCTTTTCATTTCGGTCATTGGGCTTGTCTTTTAAGAAATCGCTGACGCCTTTTTTATTGTTATTTTTTCCTGTTTTAGGTTCCGCCATGATGCTATCCTACGAATATAAAACGAATATGAAGGTATCATTCTTGCATTTATACACAGAATCCGAGGTGTGCGGTATACTAATCACGCTTTAATAAGCCGAAGCACGGACCTTGTAGGAACCTTTTAATTCAACCTTTAAACCCTCACATCCCAATATTGTATTTTCATGCTCTTCCCTAGCCTCTTCGAGCAAGGGCAATAGGTCATCGTATCGAGCACTATAATGGCCAAGCATCAACTGTTCAACTTCCGCTTGAGCAGCGATCATTCCGGCTTGTTTTGCGGTAGAATGGAAGGTTTCTTCCGCCCTAGATAAACGATCGTGCATAAAGGTAGACTCATGATAAAGCAGATTCACATTCTTGATAAATGGAACTAAAGTTGGATCGTAAATCGTATCGGACAAATATGCAAAACTCCTAAGTGATAGTGCATCAAACGTTAAATCTTCATTTTCAATTTCTCGGCCTGTTTCACTCAGGTAATTTTTCCCGAGTTTTAACTCCTCGTAAAATGAAACCGGAACTCCATTTTCTACGCACGCGTCAACGTTTATTTTTCTTATGGCGCCTTTTTCACGCAAAACAAATCCAGTGCATGGGATGCGATGTTTTAAGGGCACGGTTGTAATAGAAAAATCATCATGACTAATCAACTCTTCGGAAACGTTGGGGTTCGTCTCAATGAATTTTATTTCATAGGAAAGCGCTCCACCACCTTCATTTATTACTAAAGTAAGAAAATCCCAAACCGCCTTTGGCCCAATTAAAATTAGAGGCTCTGTTCGATTAAAGAGGGACATTGAGGTGATCAAACCCGGAAGGCCGAAATAATGATCGCCATGCATATGAGAAATCAGAACATATTTTATTTTTTGCAATTTCAACTGATTTCTAAGCAGCTGGTTTTGGGTGCCTTCACCACAGTCAAATAAAAAAACATGCTTATCCAATCGAACGTACTGTGCACTAGGATTTCGATCTTTCGTCGGCGTTGCAGACGAAGTTCCGAGCACAGTAATTTCAAATGGTTTCTGCATATCCTCAAAAATAACAAAAACTATACCAACATTAAGAAATTGTAAACGAACGTCCAAAATCTTTGGTGAATTGTATTCCTGTATAGATTCCGAATTCAATGGATGACACCCTCACTCAATTCAAATTGGGATATAAAATTCGATTGAAAAAACTAAAGAGTCCAGTAAAATCGGGTATTCGCATCAATTAAAGATGTTCGCCTCTAAATTTTTCAAATAAAAAAGGCGTCAATTAGGTCAAACCCATCTGCGGCAATACAAGCATGACTTCTTGTACAGAAATCATATCGATACATTTTGATTCGGACCTCACACAATGAATTTGATCGCACGGATTGCAATCCAAAATATTATGAATAACACGTGACCCAGTTGTTTGAGGATAAAAAACATTGGCTACACCGGGACCAAATAATCCGAGACTTTTCACACCCATGATGTCTGCTATTTGGAGAGGACCACTTTCATTTCCGATGAAAAGAACAGCTTTGCTAATTACCGCCGCAAAGGTTCCTAAACTTTCTTGTGTGAGCCAGATGGCGCTGTTATCAGAAGTTTCTTTTTCAATTTCATGCAAGATCGCGGCCTCATCTGTTGTACCTATAACCAATGATTTCCAACCGTATTGTCGGTATATATCATTGATGATTTGCGCAAACCGTATCGCGGGCCAACGTCTCAATAAACTTCTTCCACCAGGATGAATCACCACAAAAGGTTTTGAATTCATTGATTGAATTTTAAATAATGATTTAAGGATATTGTTGGCGTTCACTTGATCTTGATCATTAATGAATAATGGTTTGCATTGCCAATTTACCGTTCCTACCAACGGCTCAATAATTCGGAAGTTTGTTATTCGCTCATGAGCTTGATTTCCCCTTTGCCTAAATCGCACAGTTCCTCGATCTAAACGCACTCTTTTTGTCCTGAAAATAGACATTAAGAATGTTTCCCAAGTTCCGCGAAGTTCAACCCAAACATCGGCCTTTGAGGGCAAGTCTTGGGTTTTGAATATGATTCTATCGATATGCGGATCAGCGGCAATCAAACTGCCCACAAAGGGCTTGCAAAGGACTGTCAATGTCGCCTCGGGTGCATATTGTTTCAACAATTCAAAAACATGCACTGCAGCGGTCATATCACCAATTTCATCCATTTTAACGACAACTATTTCCTTTATTTTGTCTGGAGAAATTGAGGACTTCCAAAATTTCGAAGCCACTAAATTAACCGCATAAAGAAATTTCTCAGACATCACGAGATAATGGATAAATCATAGGCTGAGAAGGCACGGCATCGGAATGTATCTTTGGTAGATTTAGCTGCAAATAAAACATCCCATCGCTAACGAAATTAGGGACAAAAATCAGTTCGGTTATAGTTGCATGCAATCTCGTATTTTGAGGATATTGCCACCAAATTCTATGTGCAGCAAGGGCTCCAGCATCTTCTTCTGGATCCACGGAAGGCAAATCTGTTAATAAATGTTCGAAACCTGCATCCACAATATGTTGCATTGCTTCAATACTGAAATAAGGAGGTTCATTACCCGACCAAACTCTTGACTTTTTATCTGATTCATTGGGGGTGGTGCGAACGATAAGAGCAGGAAGCGTTTCGAATTCAATTCCAACAAAAGAAGTTGCCGTAACACAAGCCCTGCCTTCCGAATCGATGTGCAATGGAACGGTTATCAACTGCGCTAATAAATTGGGGGTTTGATGTATTTCAGCCACATGAATTCGCTCTGAACTTAAATGTCCAACACATTCGGTATGGGTACCATTACCGTGGGCACAATAGGTTACAACTTCACAATTTGCACTTCCTCCTTCTGCAACAGCTCCTACAAAATCACCTACTCGTATCGGTTCAAATTTTGCAGGATTGATATGGAATGCATTGGGATTTTCCGCCGAGGGACCAAAACCCAAAGCAATGGAAATTGGCTGTGTTAAATCAGCTTGATAATCGTGGTTGTTGTGGGTGATATGGACTTTCACGGTAGCATCAAATTTCATAAAAAACCCTCAATATAAAAAACAAACTCAAAGCGATCGAGCTTAAGTCAACTAGAACCTGATGGTTAGTTCGATTAAATAAGGATGGCATCTTTTAGAATCTTCATATATTCATCATGGGGAATTTCGTATGCTCCAAATTGTTCAATATGAGGATTTAGATATTGGGTATCTAATAGTTTAAAGTCGTGGTCTCTCAAGAATTCAACCAAATAAACCAAGCAAATCTTGCTAGCATCGGTAACTGTATGAAACATGCTTTCTCCAAAAAATGCTTTACCGATGCTCACGCCATAAAGCCCTCCTACCAATTTCCCTTCTTGATACGCTTCGAAACTATGTGCGAATCCTTGTTCATGCAGCCCAATGTAGGCCTCTATAATTTCATCTGAAATCCATGTATCTTGGATACGGAGATTTTGACATTTACGAATCACCGTTTCGAAGTTTCTGTTGATATAAATTGAAAAGCGTTGCTGTTTGTAAAGGCGTCTTAAATTCTTTGAAACCCGAAAGCGTTCATCTAAAGGAATAATACCTCGCATAACCGGTGTATGCCAATATATCTGATTGTCTTCCTCAGGGTCGGCCATTGGAAATGATCCCGATGAATATGCTTGCAATAATAACTGTGGCGACAATAACACGGGTGCAAATGTAGGTGAACTGCAAAAAAACATGTTTTTTTGCGATGAAATGGGCTCACCTAAAAACAAATTGGCAAAATTTGCCGAGTTTGATTCTTTCGAAAACACCTTCGATTATTCGCACGAAACCAAAGGGAAATGGTCAGAAATTTTCGGCAATTCAAATCCGATTGTAGTTGAGTTTGCTTGTGGAAAGGGGGAATATAGTTTAGGCTTGGCCAAGTTAAATCCCAATATCAATTACATTGGTGTAGACATAAAAGGCAACCGCTTATGGAGAGGTGCTAAAAACGCGATTGAAAATGGCTTGAACAATGTGCGTTTTTTAAGAATCCAAATCGATAATGCCGCACAGTATTTTAATTCAAATGAAGTAGATGAGGCTTGGATAACATTCCCTGATCCTCAACCTCAAAAACGCTATAAGCGTTTGTGCAGCGGAAAATTTTTGAATATTTATCGCGAAATCATGAAACCCAATAGTCGGTTGAACATCAAAACCGATAGCGACTTGTTTTATGAAACGGCCTTAGAACAAGCTGTTTTGGATAAACTTACTGTTGAAGCCAATATTAACGATGTTTACCGTTTAAATCCGTTACCTGAATTTTTAAACATACAAACGTTTTACGAAAACATTTGGCTCAAGGAAGGCAAGAAAATCAAATATGTTCGAATGATTCTTGGTACTGAAAAAAGCGATGAAACTAAACGGATTTCACTTGAAGAAGGTACGCCTCTTCCGCCTTTGACAGAAACTGCATAGCCTGATTTCTTCTTATTGAAATTCGGTATTTTACATTTTCTAGATATTCACGGTCTACAATTCTATGATCGTAAGGCTTTAGCAGTTGATGAATGTGTTGTTCATGCTCAAAATTTGCAGAAATTTCAAAAAAATCCTCTTGAATTCTTTGCATTTTCCCCGAAAGCAATAAAGCACTTTTAGCGGCGTCGCCATATGCCGAGATAAGACCGGGAATTCCCAATAACGTCCCACCAAAATAGCGAACAACTACTACCAATACGTAGGTTAATTCTGCACTAATTATGGATCTCAAGATGGGCCTTCCCGCACTATTGGCCGGTTCCCCATCATCGTTGGCTCTTTGAGCCTCCTGTCCTTCTCCTAGTACATAAGCATAACAATGGTGTGTTGCATCGGGATATTTGGATTTGAGTTGAAGAAGTTTCTCTTTAACCTCTAATTCTGAATGCACTTTGAATGTGTAAGCTAAAAACTTGGAACCACGTTCTCTTATGGATGTTTCGGAATCGTGTTCAATAATATTATAGGTATCTGAAAAAAGGGAACTCAACCTAACAAAATTATGGCTATTACGGCTAAAGCCAAGCCTAGCAAACTTCTTTTTGTGAATTTCTCTCCTAATGAAACTCCAAGGATAAAACTTAAAACTACCACGGTTACATTATTCAAAGTGAAGAAAACAGCCGTTTTACTCGCATATACATCCAAAGCATTATAGATGGCAAAAATTGAAAATAAATTAACCAAACCTAAAATGAATCCCCATAAAAAAGAATGCAGATTCAATAGTGTTTTGATTTCTCTTTTTAATGATAAATAAATCAAACCCGTAATGGCCGCCCCGGTAAAGGTTAAAACCGCAAATTGTAAATTATTCCAATGGATGTAATCCGCATGTTTAACCAAATTCATCCCGGTATCAACGAGACCACTTCCTATAAAAACCCAAATTAGTGAACGATCAAAAGATTTCCCTACATGGGGCTGATAACTGATGATGTAAACAGCCAATAAAGCCAATGCAATGCCTGTATAACCCCAAATTGAAATTTCCTCAAAGAAGAAAATAAGCGCCAACAAAACGGGTATACTCACACTCATTTTTGATGCTACCGCACTGAGTCCCGCTCCAGACTTTGCTGTTGCCATGCCCATCAATAAAAAGGTAATCATAAATAATATCCCCAAGGATATTATTGGGAAAAAGCCTGGCTTCTGCATGGAGTTCGGCGTAAATACCGGATTTCCCCATAGAAATAAAACACCCGCCCCAACACAAGTAATATAATTCCATACTATTGCAGGAGCCAATGCTACTTGCTTTTTTGAAATCCATTTAAAAATTAAAAATATCAATACCGACAACCCTGAACTTAAGGCGAGAGCGGATATTGGGTTATCAAGAAATTGCATAAACGGTAAGATCAGATTGTTCAAATGCTCGTATTTCAGTTGGAATATATCCTTCAAAATCAGGGGCTTTCAGCCCGTTATCCCAAAGTAATGAGCGATGTTTAAATCGGTGTATTTCATTTACGCATCCGGCATTAATGAAATTTTCCAACGTTGTTGCACCACCTTCAATAAGTATGGAATTGATTTGTTTTTCATATAAAAAATCCATCAAAACATTCGGATTGTTTTCCAAACCCGGCAATGCGAAAATGTGCAAGTTCTGTTTGGTTTCTTCATGAAGCTCTGTAAAAACCCATGTTTGCAAATCTCCATCTACTGCTCGAATATAATTTCCTTTAAAATGTGGATCAAACACCATTCTAATTGGTTGAGGTCCTCCGTGATATCTGTCGCTCAAGGCGGGTGTATCAATTTCCCATGTTCCTACCCCAACCAGCACTCCCATTACCTTTTGTCGAAGTGAATGCGTGTAAATTCGAGTATCCGAACCACTTAAAAATACTTCTTTTTTTGGTAAAGGTGCAATAAATCCATTTAAAGTTTCTGCCCATTTTGCCAATACATAGGGTTTTTTATTGGTGTGAAATTCTATAAAAAATGGGTTTAAGGCTCTTGCTTCAGATTGACAAACACCCTCAATAACCTCTATTCCTGCATCCTTTAAAAGTTGCACACCTTTACCGGCTACTTGTGGATTTGGATCGCGCATTGCTATAACAACCCTAGGAATTTTAGAATTGATAATGAGATTCGCACAAGGTGGTGTCTTGCCAAAATGAGCACAAGGTTCTAAACTCACATAAAGGGTTGATTCTTGCAATAACTGTGTATTCTTGACTTTTGAAATTGCCTCAGGCTCGGCATGAGATTTGCCAAAAGCAATGTGATAACCTTCAGAAATTATATTATCGTTATGAACTAAAACAGCACCTACCATAGGATTAGGATTAACCCAACCCTGGCCTTGAAGGGCCAAATGGATACAACGCTTCATGTAATCGATGTGTTTCATTACTGCTTGCGAAAATAACCTTAATTTTGCAGCATGACTCCATCTAACAAAACCGGCCGTACGGGTAAACTAAATATTACGGCTGTGTTTCGCGCATTTTTTCAGAGCCAACAAGCGTCAGGAATTCTATTGGTAGCGGTTACGGCCGCTTCTTTGTTTATTTCAAATAGCATATGGGGAAATGACTACCGTGCTTTTTGGGATATTCACTTCGGCACAGAAGCCTATCATCTCCATTTAAATCATAGTATTACCGATTGGATTAACGACGCCTTGATGTCTATTTTCTTTTTATTGGTGGGAATTGAAATTAAGCGAGAGTTATTAGATGGTGAGTTAAGCGATCGTAAACGAGCTATGCTTCCTTTATTCGGAGCACTTGGTGGGATGTTGGTTCCCGCATTGTTGTTTTTCATCTTTAATATGTCCTCTCCAGAAACTCTATCGGGAGTGGGAATACCCACCGCTACGGACATTGCCTTTGCAATTGCAATTTTAGGTCTATTAGGAAACCGAATTCCAGCTTCACTGAAAGTTTTTCTTACCGCATTAGCTATTATTGATGACTTAGGGGCTATACTCATTATTGCCATATTCTATGGTCAGGGAATACATTGGGCATGGCTAGGTGCTTCTGCCCTAGTTGTGGTAATTATGTATATCGTTGATAAACTCGATTGGGATTATTCTTGGCTTTATATCACATTAGGCATTATTCTTTGGTTCACCATGATGCATTCCGGTATTCATGCCACTTTATCTGGGGTGATTTTAGCACTTATGTTACCTCGCCAATCCCAAAAGGAAAAGAAAATGTCGAACCAATTGGAACATGCGCTATCTGGCTATGTTTCGTTTATAATACTCCCTCTGTTCGCGGCCGCAAATACCGCCATTAAAATCGACATCAACATGATGAATCATATCGTAAATCCGCTTTCTATGGGGATTTTCTTTGGATTGTTTTTAGGAAAACCGATTGGAATTGTTTCATTCAGTTGGATTGCGGATAAATTTGGAATTGCTAAAATTTCACAGAGTATCACCTTCACAAAACTATTAGGGGCGGGATTACTAGGTGGAATTGGTTTTACAATGTCAATTTTTGTGGCAAATCTGGCTTTTAACGATCGTGAATTGATTGACATGGCCAAACTCAGTATCATAATTGCAAGTATCACGGCTGCCATTACTGGTTATTTACTTTTAAGTAAAAGCAAGAGCTCCGGTATTTAAATAGAATTACTGCAATAATATTTTATTCCTTTAATTTGACAACCCAAGCACTACATAATTATCAACGGCTATATTAATCCTTATGAATTCAAACTACAAACAGCAAACATATCTCATTGGCGGAATCATTTTAATTGCGATAGGGTTGCTATGGTTGTTTCATTCTATTGGAATAGAACTTCCAGATCACCTTATTTCTTTTCCAAGTTTGGTAATGGTTACGGGCTTAATTATTCTTGTGAAATCTAATTTTAAAAGCGAATCAGGTTGGATCGTCTTTTCTTTTGGATCCGTATTGCTTTTAAATCGATTGATTCCTAATCAAAATTTGCTCCAAATAGGTACAGCAAGTATCATTACCATTTTAGGTGCCTATTATTTATTACGTTACTTTACGGACGGAAAATCAAGCTCCTAAAAAGTGGAATATTAATTTGGCATGTAATTTGCATTTTAGATAATAAAAAAACAGATGAAATATATTTTAACCATACTTTCAGTGATATTCTGCCAAATGGGCAACGCACAATTGGTAGTTGATCTTGCAGATTTTTCAGCAAATGCTGCAAAATATAACGGAAGAACCATAGTACTTCGCGGTGTAACAATTTCCAAAAGTTCTGGATCTTCATTAAGCCTAAGCGGACCAAGAACCACCTCGGCCCAAACTCCGACCTCTGGCAATAATCCAAGTGGCGGTGCTATTATGTCAGGATCGGCTACAATTTCAACACCAACTAACTCAACACCTGTAACAGTTAGTGCTACCGGGAGTAACACAAGTCCTGCAATTGCCTCTCCTAGTATGAGCAGTAGCAGAAATAGCATTTGCACGCCACCACGTAATTGGGAAATGCTTAATGTAGAAATATCGAATTATACCGGTTGTTTTACTATTTACAAGAATATGGCACGAACTATCGTTAGTGGTAGAAAACTTAATGCGGATATCACCATTTTTGTAGATACCAATTTAATGCACCGCATAGCTCGTGTAAAAATTAATTAATAAGGCAATACGTATTCAATAATTAAACCGATTCGAGTTATCCACATGAGTTTATAAATCAAATACTTATCATAAAAATAATTTGATCATTTTTGTATTACAAACTCTTTTAATCAGAAATATATAATTCATAATATGGATATATATATGAATTTTTATTCCCTATCAAAAAAATGAAACAACTCATCTCTTTACTTACTATTGGGTTCATATTTGGCCTATCACAAGCTCAGACCAAAGTGGTAACGGCTGATTTTGCTAAAAGACCACACTTTTATCAAGGCAAAACCATTTCGCTTAGTAATGTAAGAATCACAACAGGAAATATCAGTAATAATGACCGAAATAAAATTAATCGCTCCGCCCCAACTGGTAATTTTTCGAATGAAAAAGACTGGGGGTATTTTATAAGCCCTCCTCGCTGCAGACCAGCAATTGGTTGGACACTGATAAATCCAGAAATTACAAACATGAATACTCCTCTTTGTTTTGCTGTAATGAGTAGAATATATGACCGTCTTCCTCGAAATAGTTCGTTTAATGCAGACATACTAGTGGAAGTTGATGTTCGGGGTATTAGCCAAATTAAACGAATTCGAGTTTTGAAGTAATCAAGTTTTATAAACCATAAAAAAAGAGGTCCAGTAGACCTCTTTTTTTATGCAATCGATTTATGGGATAATGGACAATTTATTGTTTTGGGATCATTTTAAAATGCATGGTCGTTCTTCTATTTCTTTTATATTCCTCTTCCGAACAATTTACACCATCAACACAATGATTGATTGGAAATTGTTCACCGTAACCGTGCACATCAACTTGATTATCCTTTACTCCATAAAAATTGAAATAATCCTTCAAAAACTCCGCTCGATTTCTAGATAACGTTTTATTGAATTCCGAAGATCCTCTACTGTCCGTATAGCTATTTATATCTACCGCCCAATTTTGATATTTACTGAGTATCGAAATTACAATTTTCAATTCTGTCTCAAATTTCTCATCGCAAATCAAGCCATCATCTTCATACAATAAGGTTCTCAATCTAAATTCAGTATAATCTGCTGAATCGTTGTCTTCTTTAGCAATTTGCAAACGCACCGAATCGGGTAATAACAGAAATTTTAAACCTTTGTCAACTTCTAAGTTACCAATTAGGTCTATATTAGAAATGGATTGCGTTTCTTGATTTTCAGCAATAACTTCCGTTTCATCAGGATAATCTGTTGGTTCTTGTATTTCTTCTTCAACTGGGCCTCCTTGGAAAAACCAATTGATCAAATCGCGATCAAGAGGTACGGATTTCATAACTGGATTCGCATTATAGGCCTCTGATGACCAGTATAGAGTACCGTCGTAATAGCGTACTCCAAATTCTTTGGCGCTAGAATTTATTTTAGATCCGGCATTTGCCAACCGATTATTAATTATGTCAAAAAAGTAAATATCGCTACCGCCAAAACCAACATGACCTTCTGTGGCAAAAGCAATGATATCATCGGTAATAAAGCATGGATCAAAATCAGACATTAAAGTGTTTGCCACTTCACCTATACCATAAGGGTTAGACAATTTCAAGGATTTGTCTTCTTGCCATTCGATATCACATATGTAGATATCCGATTTACCTAAGCCCCCCATCATATCACTGCAAAACAAGCCTTTGGTTTGGGATTCATTCATCACAAACCCGGATAAATTATGTTGCCATAATTGATCATTCAAAGATTCTAAGGTGTATTTACCTTGTTTTGGATCCTTGAAAAATCTAAAAATATCCAATAGATAAACATCGCTATCATTAACCAATCGATGATTGGTGGTTACATACATATTTCCGAAAGAGTCAATATGTGTAAGTTCAAAATGGCGGTTTAAGTGTTGATTCTTAACCAATTCACCCGTTATACTTGACGTATCGTTCCAATTACTAGCCTGGATTATTTTTGCATACGGCAATCCATCAGCCAAATCGTAGGCCGACATTAAACCGGCATTCACAGATTTTCTTTCGTGGTAGAACCATTTAGATGTCGTGGGATCTTTTATCGGTAAAAAATGGGCATTGGAATTGACAAATTTCCGGATTTCTGGATTTGCTATTTTAGCTGTCAAGGGTTCACTTTCATCTAAGAACAGTCGACCAGGTTGATTCAATATTGGATATCCTGCGAATGACTGCATTTTCAATTCGGTTACTAGGCTATCGGACATAGCATATTGGCCCAATCTCCTTAGTAGTAGAGCATGATTCAATTGATCCGTTGGATTTGATTTTGCGGGAAATCTCTCAAATAATCGGTTGTACAATGCGACAGCTGTATCGTTTTTGCCTAATTCTGTGAATGCAACGGCAAGTGCTCTTATTTCCGGTGCAGATTTTACTTTTTTTATATTCTTATAAGATTTTGTTGCCTCTTCGTATTGCATTTGTGCTACCAACTCTGTTGCTCGGAGATCGGGCTGACCTCTTTTGGCAATGCTCGTGGGTAACTCTACAGCCGCTAGGTGAAATAAAATCCAAATAAATAAATACTCTGGTCTTAACATATTACAATTAATAATGTCTTGGAAGAACTTTTTTCTTTTGACGGTTAAAATCTAATTGATAACTCAATCCGAATTCTCTAGCATTGAAAGGAGTCTGGTTGTCGTAAATTTTACCAACCTCATAACTGTATACAACATAGAAGTAGTCATTTACTTTGACTCTAGCTAAAAAGGCATGAGAGCCGGTATTGCGGTATCCGTACCCTAAATTCAATAATTCTTTATATATCGCATATATATTGGCATCATATACCAAGGGCAAACCTTCATACATGCGCAATTGAACTGTTGATTTCAAAGAGAAATCGCTTCCTAATGGTTGCACATATCCCAAATTAGCCATGTAAAAGCTGCGTGCATTGTAGCCAAGATTTACATTGTCGATAACGCGATCGTTTACTAATGCAAATTGAGGCATGGAGAAACCAACAAAATATCGATTTCCATACACCATAATTCCTCCGCCTATCATGGGTGAGTTAAAACTAAAATCATTTCCAACTTGCGCCAAATCTCCAACCTCCGATGCCACCAATTGTGAAATCCGCATATTGAAGGAAAAAACACCCGTTCGAATTCCTGCAGAAACATAAACATTTTTTGCTAACTGTTTATGGTAAGCTAAATCTAAAGCATAGCTACCCATCCTTAATGGAGATGCATATTTAAATTCTCCTACTTGTAAATTCTGAAAATTAGCACCCAAAGCAAAATCTTTGTTTACAGGTGCTTGAAAGGCCAAACCCGTGTAATTTGGACTTCCAGGGAAATTTGCCCATTGCACTCTAGAAACCGCATCCAATTGCAGCCTTCTATTCAACCCGTTATAAGCAGGATTTTGAATACTTGATACCAAATCATAATTGGAAATCAAACCGGCCTGTTGGGCATTTGTGACATACACACTCATCCCAAAAACAATGCTAAGGAATACTCGGTAGTATTTACGTTTATGGTTTGATGTATACATTTCCTTTAGTTTGAGGTTTAACATATTGTGGAGAATCGTTTCTGTTGTGATCTAAAATATAAAAGTATATACCCTCTGGTAATACCAAACCTTGGGTAAATCCAGTACCTTCTGTATTCGTACCATTCCAATCATTCTTATACGGACCGTTGCTTTTAAATACAATCTGCCCCCACTGGTTGAATACGGTTAATTGCGCATCCGGGAAGTTTTTTAGTCCTTTGATTAATAATACATCGTTTATATTGTCACTATTGGGTGTAAATACTTCAGGTACGAAGGTGTGAGGATCTAAAAAGTCCATTAATTCGTTTAGTTCTTTGTCTTCAATTCCTTCTTCACGGTCTGGCATTTCGTCATCATCGGAATCCAAGTCTAGGTAATTCGGAATTCCATCCGCATCAAAATCTGCATCTGTTTCGATTAGGTCTTCGATACTATCACCATCACTATCCAAGTCAATGAAGTTACCTTTACCATCATTATCAGGATCTGCGTCGGTTTCATCAATATCAAGTATTCCATCATCATCGGAATCGTCATCTACATAATTCGGGAAGAAATCAAAGTCCTCATCTCCGTCGGTTTCAATTTCATCGGAAATACCATCATCATCACTGTCTAAATCAACATAATTCGGCTTCCCATCAAAATCAAAATCAAATGGGGGACCATCGTAGTAATCCCCATAGACAGCGTTGTAATAATCTGCTATGTCCTTTATTCCGTCTTTATCGGTATCTATACCGTCGTTTCTACCGTCGTTATTTTCGTCAAAATACTCCAGATAACTCTCAATGATATCGTAAATTCCATCTCCATCTGAGTCTAAATCATAGGGATCTAAAATTCCATCTCCATCCGTATCAGGAGGCGATAATAATGAGCCATCGAATAACATTCCCGTTCCAGATGTATCATCACCTCCAGCTTCCCATACGTCATTAATTCCATCATCATCAGAATCTAAATCTAGGGCATTAGGTGTTCCATCGCCATCTAAATCGGCATAGGTTTCAATAATATCGGGTATGCCATCTCCATCGGCATCGGGATCAATAGCATCGATAATTCCGTCACCATCCGTATCCTTTGAGCTTTCTAGAATATCCGGTATTCCGTCGCCATCGCTATCTGTATCTCTATAATCTGGTTTTCCATCTGAATCATTATCAATCATATCAACTTCAACATT